>Ga0265293_10008304_pt1 | contig 15458 bp, 20 predicted proteins | sample Munlanlewell138R_FD_192505 | JGI IMG/M metagenome (GOLD analysis project Ga0265293, IMG submission 192505) | Leachate microbial communities from a municipal landfill in Southern Ontario, Canada - Leachate well 138R | ecosystem: Engineered > Solid waste > Landfill > Unclassified | place: Canada...
CTGTAGCACAGCTTGGACTCTATCTCCGGCCCCGATGTTTCCGGGATTTATCCTTACTTTATCCGCCCCGTTTTCAATGGCGTGTAGAGCAAGGCGATAATCGAAATGAATGTCGGCCACCAAGGGGATTCTTATGGCTTTCTTAATCCGACCGAGAGCTTCTGCCGCTTCCCGATCAGGCACAGCGCATCTTACGATTTCACAACCCGCGTCCGTAAGCCGGGCAATCTGTTCCACCGTGGCCTTCACATCACCGGTGTTTGTATTTGTCATGGATTGAATGGATACAGGCGCTCCGCCGCCTATAAGCACATCCCCTACCCTTACCTGTCTTGTCATATCTTTCCTCATTGGCATTTCCTATCAATTCAAAATAAATCGACCTACATCCTGTACCACTAGATAAATCATCAAGGCAAAGAGCAGCATGAGTCCGGCAAAGTGAATCTTGGATTCCACCGAATCCGTTATCGTCTTTCCGGTAACCTGCCGGATTACGAGAAACAGCAACCTACCGCCGTCTAAGGCCGGTAAAGGCAACATATTGACGATAGCCAGATTCAGACTGATCAGCGCCGTTAAGTTTGCAATATAAAAGATCCCCATCTTAGCCTGATCGTTGATTATACTGACGATTCCCACTGGGCCAACCAGGTCCTTCATAGAGCCCCCGCCGGTAAACAGTAGCTTCAGGTAGCTGAGCATTTCCCCTGCCAGCTCCCAGGTACTCGATACGCCTGCTATCAGCGCCTTACCAAAAGAATGCTCCAGCCTGGAAGTAATACCGATGACTCGCCTTCCCTCTTCATTGATGCTCACACCACTGATCAGAGTCATCTTCTTACCATCTCTCTCTACGAGTATATTGACGGTTTCCCCTTCACTGGCGGCCAGGGTACCGGTCACATCATTCCAGCTTTCAATCTTCGTCTCGTTAATCTGCACGATCCGGTCCCCGGGCACAAGCCCTGCCTTCGCTGCAGGAAAGCCCTCCGAGACCATATCGATCACATTGCTTGTCATTCCTATGGCCATGGCTACGATGGTAATGATTACTATGGCGGTGATCAGGTTCATAAAGGAACCGGCCACAAGAACCACCCCACGCTGCAAAGGTGATTTGTTGTTGAAGGATCTGGGATCATCGGAATCTTCATCCTCGCCCTCCATCTTCACATAACCGCCTATTGGAAACGCCCGCAGCGAATACGCGGTCTCACCCTTACCGAAATGTAAGAGAGCGGGCCCCATTCCCAGGGAAAATTCATTCACCCGAACTCCCACCGATTTGGCAGCCACAAAATGACCCAGCTCGTGAACGAAAATCAACAGACAAAATATTAAAATCGCGTATATTATGGTTACTCCCATATCAATAACCTCTCCCTAATTTCCCCATCAACCTCCAGGATATCATTCAGATCCATATTGTACCGGGGTATGTGCTGTTCCAGCACCTTCTCAATGGTATTCTGAATTTCTATAAATGAAATCTTCCCCTCTAGAAACTGCTGCACCAGCACTTCATTAGCAGCATTTAATGCTACAGGATAGCTTCCTCCCAGCTTCAACGCTTCGTAGGCCATGCCCAGACAGCGAAAAACCTGCAGGTCCACCGATTCAAAGTGCAATTGCCCAAGACGGAAGAAATCCACTCCTTCGCGGTCGTTTTCCAACCTGTCCGGATAGGTGAACGCATAACTTATGGGCACTCTCATGTCCGGCATTCCAAGTTGCGCCATGATTGAACCATCCGTAAACTCCACCATAGAGTGTATAATGCTCTCCCTTTGGACCACTACCTCAATGATGTCCGGATCTACATCGAATAGCCATTTGGCTTCAATGACCTCAAGGCCCTTGTTCATCATTGTGGCCGAGTCAATGGTAATCTTGCTACCCATGCTCCAGTTTGGGTGTTTTAAGGCCTGCTCCACCGTGACCTCCGCAAGCTCGGAAAGGGTATACCCTCTGAATGGCCCTCCGGATGCAGTGAGTAGTATCCGCCGGATCTTCTGTTCTTCATTTCCCTGAAGCGCTTGAAAAATAGCGCTATGCTCACTGTCCACTGGAAGGAGACGTACTCCCTTTTCCTCTAAAGCCTCTCTGACGATGGCACCACCGGCAACCAGGGTCTCCTTATTTGCCAGAGCAATATCTCTGCCGGCATGGATGGCGGAAAGGGTTGGCTCCAAACCTCGCATACCAACCAGTGCGTTGAGAACCATCTCGCAGTCAGCCTGTGCAGCAGTTTGCGTCAGTCCTTCTTTTCCCCAAAGCAATTCCGTCTTAGGGAACTGTCTCTTTAGACGCAATGCATCCGCTTCCTGTTCCACACATACGACATCAGGATGAAATTCCAAAATCTGCTCCCTCAGTGCATCTACACGCCTGCCGCAGGTCAGAGCAGTAATCGTAAACCGATCCCGGTTCTTTTTCACCATATCTAAGGCCTGAGTTCCTATAGAACCCGTAGAGCCTAGTATTCCTATCTTCTTCATTAGAATATTACCAACATTATATAATAATACACAAAAGGTGCGGTAAAAAGCACACTGTCAAAGCGATCCAAGATTCCTCCATGGCCGGGTATTAGATTTCCGTAATCCTTAATTCCCATCTTCCGTTTGAATACCGAAGCCGTTAAGTCCCCCGCCTGCGCAACAATGCTACCGAAAAATCCAATAAAGATGAAATGTATCATTGATTCCTCGGATAGTAGATACCCAAAGACAGAGCACAGAATCACGCTGCCGGCAATGCCTCCAATGGCACCCTCAATGGTTTTCTTGGGGCTGATTTTGGGACAGAGCTTGTGTTTCCCCAAGAAGTAACCGGTGAAATATGCCATGACGTCCGTGCCAAAGGCGGTGAGGATCACCAGCCAGATCATGTTTCCCATCCCCGTTCGGTCTATAAGCACTACGTGGAAAGAGAAAAAAACAACATAGAAAACACCCATGACCGTTGCCATGCCGTCGGCCAACTGCCTCTCCTCTATTTTGAAGAGGTAGAGAAGGCTGGCTGCGACTACGGCAAAGAACCATAGCATATACATGTGAAGCCCTTCGCCAAAAACAGCCAGTGCGTACAGAGCTACTGCGGAAATCCAGCCGATCCAATGATTAGGCCGAATTTTAAGGACTTCAAAACCTCTGTAAAATTCGCTCACCCCAACGACTGCGATCAGCAAGCAAGCGGCCCATAGCAATGGACCCCGATAATACAAGACTACCAATAAGGGCAGCAAAATCACACTTGATAGTATTCTTGTCTTCATTTGACCCCTCCAAAACGGCGTATTCTGTTCGTGTATTCTACTATGGCCTCCTCATATCGTTTCGGTGTGAAGTCCGGCCAGTAAACCTCACTGAACACAAATTCACTGTATGCACTTTGCCACAGCAGAAAATTAGAAAGTCTCATTTCCCCACTGGTTCGTATGACAAGATCCGGATCCGGTATATTCTTTGTGAAAAGGTACTGGGAAAAAACTTCATCTGTCAAGTCTTCAGGCAACAATTTACCGGCAGCCACATCCTCCGTAACACCTTTTACCGCATACAGGATCTCGTCCCTGCTCCCGTAGTTCAAGGCAATATGAAATCGAAGCCCTGTATTATTTTTCGTTTTCTCCAAGGCTTCCTCCAGTTTCTTCACAGCCTCTTCGGGGAGCTTCCTATAGTCACCCAGCACGTTGACTTTCACGTTGTTCTCATGAAGCTCCGTCAGTTCCTTATCCACATAATGAACAAGGATTTTGAAAATTCCGCCCACCTCTTCACTGGGTCTCCGCCAGTTTTCCGTAGAGAAGGCATATACAGTTAAGTGCTTGATGCCCAGGGTGGATGAGCGCTTTACGACTTCCTTTAACGCTTTCATCCCTGCATTATGCCCCGCAAGCCTGGGAAGATTTCTCTTCTTTGCCCATCGTCCGTTGCCATCCATTACGATGGCAACGTGATCTGGAACTCTTTCAAACTCCAAGTGAACATCTCCTTTGTTAAGAAAGGGACGGTTTTCATGCTTTACCGTCCCCCACTGCATTTTGATTTCAATGAAGCATTTATCAATCACCGAAAATGATCCGGTACTTTGCACAAAGTGAGCCGGTATATACCTCCGATAAGCTCTTGTTTTACCACTCTGAAATAACCGTCATCCAACGGTTTGCGAGGGGGCGCTGTAACTTCTGTCATCCATGGAAGCCCTTGGGCTGACAGTATCTCGGTGGCCTTTTCTTCGCTAAGCCCTAACAAGTCGATCATCAGACCTCCATGATTTCCTTTTCTTTATGTTCAATAATCTCGTCAATGTCCTTAATACAAATATCCGTTTTTTTCTGCACTTCATCCATATCTGCCTTAAGGTCATCCTCAGTCAAGTCTCCGGCTTTTTCTGCTTTCTTCAGTACTTCGTTTGCATCTCTACGCAGATTCCGAACGGCAATCTTTGCTTCTTCTCCCATTTTGCGAACGGTTTTGGTAAGCTCTTTTCGCCTCTCTTCTGTGACCTGCGGTATAACCAGCCGTATGCATTTGCCATCATTAGACGGGTTGATGCCTAGGTTAGCCATGTTGATTGCCTTTTCTACATCATAAAGAGACTTTGGATCAAAGGGAACGATCTGTAAGGTGCGGGGATCCGGTGCGGAAACATTGGAAATATTCTTTAAAGGAGTCGGCGTTCCATAGTATTCCACCATAATCTTATCCAACAGGGTCGGATTTGCGCGTCCGGCTCGTACGGTGTTCAGATCCTCTTTCAGTACAGACTTGGTTTTCGCCATCTTCTCGTCGAGCACTTTCATTGCATCATTCATTTTTATTTCCTCCTTTTTCCCGATCTTATTCTACTATCGTTCCGATTTTTTCGCCATAAATGGCTCTTATTACATTATCCGGCTCATTCAAACTGAATACGTGAATGGGGATATTATTATCCATACACAGGGAAGCCGCGGTGGAGTCCATGACCCCCAGGCTTTTATTCAGAAGATCCATGTGGGTCAGCCTATCAAATGGTTTTGCATTTGGATTCACTTGTGGGTCATCATCGTAAACAGCGTCCACTTTTTTAGCCAATAGGATGACATCCGCTTCTATCTCAGCCGCCCGCAAAGCCGCAGCAGTATCAGTGGAAAAGAAAGGATTTCCTGTACCTGCAGCAAAGATAACGACTATATTCTTGGAGAGATGGCTTATGGCTTTTCTCCGGATATATGGCTCTGCAATTTCCATCATTTCAATGGCTGTCTGCACCCTTGTCTTTATTCCATGGGACTCAAGAGAGTCCTGTAGAGCCAGTGCGTTGATACAGGTTGCCAGCATTCCCATATAGTCGGCCGTGGCACGATCCATGCTCTTGCTGGTCCTGCCTCTCCAAAAATTTCCACCACCCACAACAACTGCCACCTGAACGCCCATATCAACAGCTTTACCCACCTGATGGGCAATCATATTCAACATATCCTCGTTGAGCCCAAACCGGTTATCTCCTGCCAATGCTTCACCGCTGATCTTGAGTACAATCCTCTTGTATTTCGGCTCCATGGTCCCTCCTCTTTGCAATTATGTTTTCATTCAATAAAAGGACACTGTGTGTAGTGTCCTTTTATTATAGCATAGGTTTTTTATTAATTGCTCATCTGTTTCGCAACTTCTTCTGCGAAGTTCTCTTCCTTCTTTTCGATACCTTCACCTACTTCGTAGCGAACCATCTCTATTACCTTCACCGCTTTGCCCAATTCCTTCGCGGTTTCATCCACATACTGTGCTACTGTAATATCTCCGTTCTTTACAAACTTCTGCTCTAAGAGGCAGGTTTCCTTCAGCTCTTTTTTCAGTCTTCCAATAACCATCTTCTCTACGATATCCTGGGGTTTGCCTTCATTGAGAGCCTGGTGAATCAGAATTTTCTTTTCGCTCTCGATATATTCCGGATCTACATCCGCTTCAGAGATATATTTGGGGCTCATGGATGCTACTTGCATCGCTACATCTCTTCCCATTACAGTGACTTCTTCGATAGAGGCTTCCGTTTCCAGTCCAACTATGACGCCGATCTTTCCGCCACCATGAATGTATCCCACATAGACAGCACCAGGTGTGTTGAATTTCACAAACCTACGTACGCCCATGTTCTCACCAATCTTAGAGATTTTGTTATTGAGGGCTTCCGTAACGGTACCTTCGTCTTTATAGGATAAGGTCATGAAGCCATCCATATCTGCAACGTCACTGTTTAGAGCCATATCTGCCAGGTTCTTGACAAATTCAATAAACTCCTCGTTCTTTGCGACGAAGTCCGTCTCTGCATTGACTTCGATAGCGGCCGCGGAACTGCCGTCTGCAGTAAACGCTAAATTAACCAGACCTTGGGATGCAACTCTGCCTGCTTTTTTCGCAGCCTTTGCCAACCCCTTTTCACGAAGCAGCTCAATCGACTTTTCCATATCTCCATCTGTTTCAACCAGAACGTTCTTACAATCCATCATCCCTGCGCCGGTTCTCTCGCGCAGTTCTTTAACCATACCTGCGGTAACAGCCATGTTCACGATCTCCTTTCAAACAACTATTCTTCGTCTTCTTTTGAATCCATGTCATCGTTCTTGCTATCTGTGGGCTCTCCCTCGTCAAAGGATTCACCCTGGTTAGCTTCGATGACGGCATCTGCCATTTTTCCCGCTATCAATTTGACTGCACGGATTGCATCGTCATTTGCGGGGATTATATAGTCCACATCATCGGGATCACAGTTTGTGTCTACTATGCCCACTACGGGAATTCCTAATATTCTTGCTTCTTTTACTGCAATCTTTTCTTTCTTCGGATCCACAACGAAAACTGCGCCGGGCATGCCCTTCATATCCTTAATGCCGCCGAGGAACTTTTCCAGCTTATCCGCTTCGGCTCTCAGCTTGAGGACTTCTTTCTTTGTCAGCGCTTCAAAAGTACCGTCTGTTTCCATGGCTCTGATCTCGCGGAGCCTGTTGATGCGGCCTGAGATAGTTTTATAGTTGGTCAGCATTCCGCCCAACCATCTCTCGTTCACAAAGAACATCCCACATCTCTTGGCTTCATCGGCAATAGCTGCCTGTGCCTGCTTTTTTGTTCCTACAAAGAGAATCGGCTTTCCGGACTCTGCGACTTCCTTCATGAAAGCATAGGCTTCGTCGATCTTTTTCACCGTCTTCTGCAGATCGATGATGTAGATGCCGTTTCTCTCCGTAAAGATGTATGGAGCCATTTTGGGGTTCCATCTTCTGGTTTGATGACCAAAGTGTACGCCGGCCTCCAACAGTTGTTTCATTGAAATAATTGACATTGTTCAATACCTCCCGGTTTTATTCCTCCACCCTCCACGTTAAACAGCCTTTATAGGCACCGGTTTTTCAGCGGTAAGGTGTGTGTTTTTGCGGTCTGCGCTTCTTCGCAGACCATGAAATACTATACTATATCATCAGCTAAATTGCAAGGAAAATTTTCTCTTAAATAGGCTTGAAAGCGATCCCGCATCTCACCGTGCCTCCTCTGGCTGACCGGCAGAACGCCACCTCCCTCTATTTCTACCGCAGCGTCTGCAAACCGTATTACCTTTGTCAAATTTACCTCAAAACTGCCATGGCAACAACAAAACCGTTCATCCAGCATTTCACGTACCTGATTAATGCTACCATTAAAGCTGATTTTACGTTCTTTTGTGTGCACATGAACCTTTCGGCCCTCGCTCTCAAAGTACAAAACATCGTCCAGTTTAATCTTCTCTGTCCCACCTCGGGTTATAATTGCAAAGTGACTTTTTTCGTTATTGATCTGCAATCTCTTTTTCAATACGTGGCCTCCTAACCATATAACACTTCATAATCACCTACCGTTTATAGAGCACTTACATAATAGACGGTAATTGTTTATTATAAATTGCATCTTAGGAGGAAAAAGTGTTAACTTTTATCAGGGTAAAGAAGTCCTACGAAAAAACCAACCGGGTTGGTTGGTTTCTGTACAAATGCTCTATTAATCTCTCGTATATGTGATCAGGTCTTCTGCTATTTCGTGAACTGCTACGCTAACCGGTCTATCGATATCGATATCAATTAGTACAGGCTTTCCTTCGACAATATCTCTGGCTCTCTTTGCTGCCAGTATTGCCAGTGTGTACCTGCTGTCTGCTTTCTGCTTCATCAATTTAATAGATGGTTCTAACATTCGTGTTTCCTCCCTTTCTCCCTTTAGACTTCTTCTTTGTACTGTTCGATCAGTTCGTAAATGTTCTCGGATACCCTAGAGTGTTCTGCCGTAATGATGGCTTCAACACGGCTGACGGCTTCATCCAACTCTCCGTTCACTACACAATAATCGTATTTATCAATGTAAGCCACTTCTTTCAGAGCTTCTCGCATTCTCAGATTTATAGATTCCTCCGTCTCAGAGCCTCTGCCCGTTATTCGCTTTCGCAGCTCTGCCATGGACGGGGGCAATATGAAGATAAATTTCCCCGCAGGATAATTCATCCGAATTTGCGTGGCGCCCTGTATATCGATTTCCAGCACCACATCTTTGCCCATCTCAAGCTGCTCTTTCACCTTATCCTTAGGGGTTCCATAATAATTTCCATAAACCTTTGCGTATTCCAGAAGCCCATCTCGTTCTAATTCTTCTTTAAAGGCTTCCTCTGTGGTGAAGTAATAACTTGTGCCTTCCGTTTCACCCCTTCTTGGTGCTCTGGTAGTCATGGAAACGGACAGGTGAATATCCAACTTCTCTGATAATCCTCTGCAAATACTTCCTTTTCCGGCACCGGATGGCCCGGAAACTACGAAGAGCAAGCCCTTGTACATTTATATTCCTCACTTATCTTTGTGTAAATTGTAAATCTTGTGGGCTCATACCCCTGTAGATTCTGTACGTCGATTTGAATTTATAGTATACTATAGTTTTCAACAGCTTTCAAGAAAATTCTACTCGATGTTCTGAACCTGCTCTCGAATCTTCTCGATTTCGCTCTTCATCTCCAGTACGAAATTAGTTATGGCGATATCGTTGGCCTTAGAACCAATGGTGTTGGTCTCCCGATTCATCTCCTGTACCAAAAAGTCAAGTTTTTTTCCATCAGGCTGATTGCTCTTTGTAATGATTTGTTCCAATTGTGAAACATGGCTGTTCAGCCGTACCAGTTCCTCCGTTATATTGGACTTATCTGCGTATAAAGCAGCTTCCAAAGCAATCCTGTCTTCCGGTATCTCTACTGCCCCGTCCAAAAGGTCAGTGATTCTCTCCTGCAATTTCGCTTTATAGGCCATTGCTACTTGAGGAGCGTACACACTGATTTGATCCGACATGCTGCGAATCAGGTTGCCACGCATTATGATGTCCTCTGCCAGTTTTTTACCTTCCGTTATTCTCATCTCGTCAAGTCTCATAGCGGCCTGCCGAACAGGTGCAGCGAGGCTTTCAAAAATAGCCTCTTCATCTTCCACATCCGGAACCGCCTTCATCACGTCCGGCAAGGAGGCTAGGAATGGTAGGGTGATATCTCCTGTCAGAGAAAAGTTCTGTTTCAATTCTTTTAGATTATTATAGTATTGTCCTGCCACCATGGTATTCAGACGGATATTCGTGTCATCCTCTGTTAGATTCTCCACCATGATGGATACATCCACCTTGCCTCTTCTGGCATATTTCTTAACGATGGCTTTCAGCTTTTCCTCTGCAAAAGAATACCTCCTGGGCATTTTTACCGTGATATCGCTGTACCTGTGGTTTACAGCCCTCACCTCTACGACTATGTTCCTTTTTCCGTCGCTGTATTCACTTCGTCCGAAGCCTGTCATGCTCTTAATCATATATTCTCCTTGTGATTTGTGTATTAACTATGATTCGTATCGGGGTGATGGGCAATTTAGTTTTTGGGGTCCCCGCAAAGCGTAAAGCTTTGTGGAGAAGAGGCGGAGCAACTTAGCGGTGAAAAACACAAGGCGTTTTGATTAAGCGCAGTTTGCTCCGACGAGGGTCTGTCCCTCCGGTTGATAATGCCCCCACGGGGTCTGTCCCCATGGCTGGTAATCTGCCCTACCATATGGTATTATACATTCAACGCATAAAATAATCTATAGTTGGCGCACATTATAGCGCGGATTCTAATAATTAATAAGGAGAGCGCAGGGACAGATGGCTTACGACGGTTTAGTAGCAGGCGCGATGGCAGTATATCTCAATGGTATACTGGCCGGAGGCCGAATCAATAAAATATATCAAACCGACGCTGAAGAGCTTATTCTCAACATACACGCAGGTAGAGAAAAACGTCAGCTTTATATTTCCGCAAACAGCGGCCATGCCCGCATCCACCTCATAGAGGAGAACAAGGAACAGGCAAATCCCCAGAACCCCACAGCCTTCTGCATGTTGCTGCGCAAGCATTTCCAAGGGGGACGGATTACGGCAATCGAGCAGGTGGAGTCAGAAAGAGTCATTGAAATTTCCGTGGATCATAATGATGAGCTTGGTTTTTCCGTAAGCAAAAAGTTAACGGTAGAGATTATGGGGAAGCACAGCAACATCATCGCAATTGATGAAGCCTCCGGCAGAATCTTAGACAGCATCAAGCGAATTTCTTTGGACCTGAGCCGCTACCGCCAGTTGCTTCCGGGGCTTCCTTACGTGTACCCACCCGGTCAAAACAAAGTATCCTTCTATACCTTATCGCTAGATGTTCTGACCGGAATCATGGAAGACGATTCCCAATCCCTTCCAAAGGCCCTCGTGGGCGGTATTCAAGGTGTTAGTCCCACTATTTCCCGGGAAATATGCCATGCCGCAATTCGGGCTGCCCAAAGGGGCACAGAGTCTTTAATGGCAGAAGACATCCATAGAATAATAAAGGAAATGGCAGCTTCCATTCATACCGGAAACTTAAGACCGGTCGTTTACGTGGATAAGGACAGAGTTCCTGTGGACTTTCATATCTTTCCACTTTCTGATTCGGAGAGCTTATTAGACAAGGTGGTTTTTGATAATCCCAGCAGTGCAGTGGAGTATTATTTTTCCCATAAGGCCTCTTCTAATCGGATTCGCCAAAAATCCACAGATCTGATGCGGACCTTGACCTCTTCCCTCGATAAACTCTACCTGAAAAAGCAACGCCTTTCCGAAGACCTTTTGGCTGCGGAAAATGCAGAACCTTATCGCATTTACGGAGAGCTTTTAACAGCAAATCTCCATAAAATATCCCAGGGCGCACCCACAGTCACAGTATTGAATTACTACGATGACACAGAAGTGGAAATATCTCTGGATCCACGCTTCTCCCCATCCCGGAATGCTCAACGCTACTTCAAAAAATACAGCAAGGCGAAAACCGCTGTCCGGGAAAAGAAAATCCAGTTGGAAGAAGCGAATCATTCTATTGGCTATCTTGAATCCGTGCTGGCATATGTGGAAAATGCCGACACACTGGAGGAGATAGAAGAAATCCGTCAAGAGCTGACGGAAGGTGGCTACCTGCGGAGGAGGAAAAGCGGTTACCGCCTTTGCAAATCTAAGCTCCAACCCCGCGCCTTTACCACCAGTGACGGGTCTCGCATTTTAATAGGCCGCAACAACAAAGAAAACGATCAGTTGACTCTAAAAACTGCCGATAAAAAGGATCTCTGGTTCCACACCAAGGATGTTCCGGGATCTCACGTGATTCTATCTGCGCAAGGTAAGAAACCTTCTGATGAAGCCATGACGGAAGCCGCTTCCTTAGCCGCCTACTACAGCAAGGCACGTAACTCAAGCAATGTGGCGGTAGACTATACCCTGGTGCGACATGTGAAGAAGCCTTCGGGGGCTAAGCCTGGTATGGTAATCTATACAGATCATAAAACACTTTATGTGGATCCGATCAAAGGATTATAACTGATATCTCGAAACGGGCAGGCAAACAATGCATTTATTACATTTTATGCATTATTTATTCATATTGGTAAATTTTAGGTTGACATTTTCTGTTATATGTTTAGCATAGTAAGTAAATACCCTGTGCGGCGGCGCTCGGAGAAGAGAAGAACGAAGCGCATCGGATACCGGAAAGCGAGGAATCAATCATGAAAAAACTGAAGCACCCTATCTACTATCCGGAAATCATATGCGCAGCAGAAATGCCGTGCTCCCTGTGTGGACAACACAGTGAATTACAATTTAAGCATGGTTTTGTATGCGAAGATTGTCTCGAATACGTTAAAGCTAAATATCAGTCAAATGACAGTGCTTCCGAACCTTCCCAAAGCCCTAGTGTACTGTCCCGTTGAGATACACTAGTTACCCCTGAACCGGTTTGTGATAAGTACGTCGCTGCACAGGGTCATACTATCTCAACTTATTCAAAACTTGACTAAAACCCTCGGGAAGCGGGCTGTCAAATTCCACGTACTTACCCGAGGAAGGGTGCTGAAACCCAAGTGTCTTGGCGTGAAGCACCTGTCCTTCTGTCCTCACCGGGCTCTTTTTCGGTCCGTACAGCTCATCTCCCAGCAAAGGGTGATTGATATGGGCCATATGGACACGGATTTGATGGGTCCTACCCGTCTTTAGAGTTGCTTCAATGTAGGTGAACCTGCCGAAACGCTCCAACACTTTATAATAGGTCGTGGCCTGCTTACCCTTTTTTTGGGTTACGGTCATGCGCAGTCTATTTCTGGGATCCCTTCCGATAGGCGCATTTACAACCCCTTGATCCTCCGTAAAATTATTGTAAACGATGGCTCTGTAGGCCCTTGTTATGGTATGGGCGGCAAATTGCTCTGCAAGTGCTTGATGGGATATATCGTTTTTAGCAACGACAAGCAGCCCGCTTGTATCTTTATCAATGCGATGAACAATCCCGGGACGAATCACCCCGTTTATGGAAGAAAGTCGGTCTTGACAATGATAGAGGATACCGTTTACCAAGGTGCCTGTCCAATTTCCCGCAGCCGGATGCACCACCATTCCCTTGGGTTTATTCACTACAAGCAAATCTGCATCCTCATATACAATTTCAAGGGGAATGTTTTCAGGTTCGGCCTGCAAAGGGATGGGTTCCTCAATCCGGACCTCTACCAAATCCCCTTCCTTTAGCTTATACTTCTTCGAAGTGACAGGCGTTCCGTTGACACAAACGTTTCCTTTTTCAATAAGCTTTTGGATGCTGCTTCTGGAAGTGTTCTCCAGGAGCTCAGGTAACACAATATCCATCCTCTCCTCTGCATCCTGCTCTTCGATTTTAATAGGAATTCTGGTCATCTGCCGGTTCTCCCTGCATTTTGTTGAGTTTGGGTTCGATGTATAACAGGTAAAGAATAAACAATCCGCACCCGATACAGACACAGATATCTGCAATGTTAAAAACGGGAAACACTCGAAAATCAAAGAAATCCACCACATAGCCTAGGCGAACCCGATCGATGAGATTGCCTAGACCTCCGCCCGTGATGAGGGAAAGAGACAATGCGAGCAACCAATGGATTTCCTTCCTCTTCACAGTCAGATAGATGATGATTGCGGAAAGTGCTACGAATGTAACGATAATTAAAAATATCTGCTTACCTTGGAGTATGCTGAAAGCAGCGCCGAAATTCCGTACGAACGTAATGTGAAAGAAACCATCGATGACAGGAATGGATTGATTGATGTCCATGCCTGTATGAATCAATTGCTTAGAAATCTGGTCAATCACTATCATAAAAAGAATTACTGCATAAAAAATCATCTTACTGGTCGCTTCCCGCTCTGAAGTTGAAAAGTGTCTTGTCTGTGAAATCCACCCTGCCCTCGTCATCGTTTTCCTTGGGTGTATTAATTGTCCGACTCTCCAGAATGCTCTTTAAATCTTCCATCTCTTTGTCGGCAAATAGCTCTGTGCTCAGGATGTCGAATTTCTCCAGTTCGGATTCCAAGAGGGTTCTGTATCTGGTTCGAAATACGTTGAGGCGATTGCGAAGTCCTGCATTTTCCTCGTGAAGTCTCTCAGCAGACTCCCTGGCCTCTCTTGTAATCCGGTCCGCATCCAGCTCGGCGTTCTTCAGCAGGATCTCAGCCCGCCTTTCTGCGCTGGCAGAAATATCACCCATCAGCGCCTTGGCAGCTTCCAGAGTCTCCAGAACCATGCTCTCGGTGCTTCTGTATCTGGCTAATTCTGCGTTGAGTGCCTTGACCTGCTCCTTAAGATTGGCGTTATCACTTATGAGTTTTTCAAAATCCATGGTAATCAGGTCCAGAAAACCGTCTACTTCATCCTCCCGGTAACCGCGGACTCCTTTGGAAAATTCTTGATTCTGTATATCTAAGGGAGTAATCATGGCCTAACCTCCTTGTAAGTCTCATGAAGTATACCCTGGGCAATTGGAATCGGCCAGTTTGCTAAATGAAAGCCACCAATAACCCGGGAATCACTCGCTGTAGAAAGGCAATTGCAAATATAGCAAGCAAGGGCGATAAATCAATACCGCTGTTCCCCATAAATCGGCTTGTCAGGTTTCTGAAAGGCGACAGGATTGGATCTGTAAGGCGTATGACCGACACATAAAGTGGATAAAGCCTGTCTCCCGGCCGGATAAACCAACTCATGATAGCCCTTCCCAGGATGAGATAAATGATAACCTGTAAAAACATGTTGATTGCTCGTATCAGAAATATTACCATGCACTACCTCCAAGGATTATTAATATTGGTTGTATGTCCCGGCGCCTGTTGGTCTATGTAGGCTGCCACATCCACATTTTCCGGCGCAAAGATGAAAATGTTGTTCGCTACCTTCTGAACATTGCCATTTAGGGCATATGTAGCACCGCTGAGAAAGTCAAAGATCTTCCTTGCGGCGTCCGTCTCGATTTTTTCCAGATTGATAATGATAGGCTTCCTGGCTTTAAGGCTGTCTACCAGCCTGGGGCACTCATCAAAACTCTGAGGTTCGATGACGATCATCTTAAACTGATTGGGTCCCGTAGCCTTGCTGGCCATGGGCAGTACTCTCACGTCCCTGTTATCTTTATGCTCCCGCATCTCGTTGCGGGGAAGATTGGCGGAGCTCCGCGGATCTATGGATTGCCTCTCCATGGTGTTCTTTGGCACATCCTCTTCCGTATCTTCGTCTTCAATATCCTCAATTCCGACCAAAGTCTTCAGTTTGCTGAAAAATCCATCTCCCATTGTTATACTCCTCGCTTGCTTATTGATTGTAATTGCGTTCCCCAAAGATAGATGTTCCGACTCTCACCGCGTTTGCCCCCTCTTCGATGGCAACGGGATAGTCATTTGACATTCCCATGGACAGGTATTGGAAGTCAATCCGCTCATGCTCGATTGCTCCATACTCCCGATACAACTTATCCATTTCAGTAAAGTAGCTCCGGACCTTTTCCGGATCCTCCTCGAAAGGAGCAATGCTCATTAATCCCCTGATCCGCACATTGGGACAGCTGTCCAGGATTTTTCGAA
>Ga0265293_10008305_pt1 | contig 15458 bp, 11 predicted proteins | sample Munlanlewell138R_FD_192505 | JGI IMG/M metagenome (GOLD analysis project Ga0265293, IMG submission 192505) | Leachate microbial communities from a municipal landfill in Southern Ontario, Canada - Leachate well 138R | ecosystem: Engineered > Solid waste > Landfill > Unclassified | place: Canada...
GGCCCTAGCCTCTATATTGGTGCTACCTATTACATTTCTTTTCTCCTTTGTTTTCTTTACAAAGATAAAGAAGGCCTTTGAGGCATCGGATGAAGCGGAGGCAAGAATGACTACGACTTTACAGGAAAACCTGACAGGTATGAGAGTAGTCAAGGCATTTTCAAGACAGAAACACGAGTTAGAGAAATTTGATATAAGGAATAGAGAATATCAGGACCTGACCTTTAAACTGATTAAGGACCTGTCAATCTATTGGTCGGCCTCGGACTTATTGAGTATGATACAAGTTGGTCTAGTGGTTGTCTATGGTACCTATTTATCCTATAGGGGGCAACTTTCCCTGGGTTCCTTCATGGCCTTCGTCAGCTATATTAATATGATGGTTTGGCCAGTTAGGCAAATGGGCAGGACCCTCACTGACATGGGAAAGGCCTTTGTATCCTTAAAACGTATCGAAGAAATATTGGCTGAACCCATAGAGGTCTTGCATGAGAGCCGCGATATGCCAAAGATAAAGGGGAATATCGAATTTGAAAATGTCTCCTTTTGGTATGAGGAAAACAAAAAGGTCCTTTGGAATATTTCCTTTGATGTAAGGGTAGGGCAGACAATTGCACTTATTGGACCTACGGGCTCAGGTAAGTCTTCGCTGGTCCACCTGCTGCCGAGATTATATGATTACAATCAGGGCTCAATTAAAATCGACGGCCTTGAATTGAAATCCATCGATAAGGCCTGGATACGGAAGAATGTGGGTTTGGTCCTGCAAGAGCCCTTCCTATATGCTAAGACCATCAGGGAAAATATTAGATTGGCAAACCCCAAGCTAAAGGATAAGAAGGTCATAGATGCAGCAAAAATCGCCTCTATCCACGAGGATATAAAGTCCTTTGAAGAAGGATACGAGACCCTGGTGGGAGAAAGGGGTGTATCACTTTCAGGCGGCCAAAAACAAAGGATGGCCATTGCAAGGACTATAATTAACGATTGTCCCATAGTCATATTTGATGATTCCTTGTCGGCTGTAGATACAGAAACAGACATATCCATTCGCAAGGCATTGGCCAGAAGAAGGAATAAGTCGACTACAATAATTATCTCCCATAGGATATCTACTGTGGCCGAGGCAGATTTAATACTTGTAATAGATAAGGGTGAAATTATTCAGAGGGGCAGCCATGAGGAGTTAATAAACAAAGAGGGCTTGTACAAGAGAGTTTATACTATTCAAAATTCCCTTGATGAAACCATAGTTTCCTAGGAGGTGTAATATGCAGGAAAATATTAATTACGAAAAAATTGAAATAAATATATGGAAGAACTTTTTTAAATACCTGAAACCTTACAAATTGCATTTTCTAGTACTGTCTGTCTTTATGGTTTTATTGGGCATACTAGATGCTGTTTTTCCCCTTTTGACTAAGTACGCCATAGACAATTTCATAGAAGCTGGAAGCCTAGTTGGCTTGGAGAGGTTTGGCATCATCTACTTTCTAGCTGTTATATTCCTGGCCTTTACAGTATTTATGTTTATTGTCTTGGCTGGCAAACTAGAGATGAAAATGGCATATGATATAAGAAAGCTTGGATTTGAAAAGCTTCAAATACTGCCTCTTTCATACTATGATCACAAGGCTGTAGGTTGGCTCATGGCAAGGATGACCTCTGATATTGCCAGATTGTCCGAGACTATTTCCTGGTCCCTAGTTGATCTGGCCTGGGGTTTTTCCATGATGACTGCGGTGGTCATTGCCATGATAAGGTTGAACTATAGATTGGCCTTGATCAGCCTGTCTGTAATACCCTTTGTCGGACTGATCAGCTTTTATTTCCAGAAAAAGATACTAAAGGCCCAAAGGGATGTGAGGACAATTAACTCAAAGATCACTGCTGCCTACAATGAGGATATACAAGGAGCCAAGACTACCAAGACCCTGGTAAGGGAGGACATTAACCTGAGTGAATTCTCAGATATTACTTCTTCCATGAGGGATAAGTCCATTAGGGCTACAGTTATCTCGTCTATATATTTGCCGATTATATTGACCTTAGGTAGCGTAGGAACAGCTCTGGTCCTTAATTTTGGTGGGAAAAGCGTCATACTAGAGACTATTTCATTTGGCACCTTGATGGCATTTATTACCTATACGACTCAGTTTTATGAGCCCATAAGGCAAATAGCAGTTATCTTTGCCGAGCTTCAGGGGGCCCAGGCATCAGCTGAAAGGGTATTTTCGCTCCTAAATGAAAACCCAGACATAGTCGACAGACCAGATGTGGTCCAAATGTATGGGGACCTCTTAAATCCCAAAAAGAATGTCTGGCCCAAAATCAAGGGGTCAGTTGAATTCAGGAAGGTAGACTTTGCCTATAAGACGGGAGAAAGTGTACTGGAAAACTTTAACTTGAAGGTGAATCCCGGTGAAACAATAGCCCTAGTTGGAGAAACGGGTTCGGGAAAGTCCACCATTGTAAATCTCTTTTGTAGGTTCTACCAACCTACTAGGGGGGAAATCCTCATAGATGGCATAGATTATAAGGATATGCCACAAAATTGGATCCATGAAAGTCTAGGTTATGTACTTCAGTCACCTCATTTGTTTAGCGGCAGCATAAGGGAAAATATTCGATATGGTAATCTAGAAGCTACAGATGAGGAAATTGTGGAGGCGGCAAAACTAGTCGATGCCCATGACTTTATAATGGAAACAGAGAAGGGCTATGATACGGAAGTTGGCGAAGGCGGGGGGCTCTTGTCAACTGGGCAGAAACAGCTTATTTCTTTCGCCAGAGCTATAGTGAGAAATCCAAGGCTTTTCGTCTTGGACGAGGCAACCTCATCTATTGATACCGAAACAGAAAAGCTAATACAGGATGCCATTCAAAAAGTCCTTGATGGTAGAACTTCCTTCGTCATCGCCCATAGGCTTTCTACCATTAGAAAGGCAGACAGGATCTTGGTTATAGTTGACGGGAAGATAGTGGAGAGTGGTAATCACAAGGAATTAATTGAAGGCGGTGGATACTACTATAGCCTCTATACAAATCAATTTATGAAGGAAAAAAGCTTCATCAAAGATAGTAGGTAAAGGGTCGGCACAATGCCGACCCTTTTCATAGCTGAATTTACACTAGGCGGTAAATTCCCTCTCTATTTCCTTCCTAAGTTTAATCCAATTATTTTCCTCTTCTATTTCAATAACCTTCTTTACGGTACTGGGTTTGTCTGTCAATATAACTATCCTCTGTCCCATTTTGATGGCTTCATCTATATCATGGGTGACCATGATACAGGTCTTTTCATATGCTTCCCTAAGAAATTTACAAAAATCCATTAAGGTTTGTTTTGTATTGATATCCAGGGACTTGAAGGGCTCATCCATTATAATCAATTTAGAGGGGTAGATAAAGGCCCTTAGGATATTAATTCTCTGCCTCATACCGCCACTTAACTGGCTGGGATAGTAGCCCTTATATTGGTCTAGGTTTACCAACTTAAGGTATTTGTCTATTAAATTATCCATTTGACTTTTTTCCATCTTTCCCCTGAGAACAAATCTTAGATTGTCCTCAAGACTTTTCCAGGGGATTAACCTATCCTCCTGAAATACATAGGCTATCTCTCCATCAAAGCCATAGACTCGCCCAGAGTCTTCCCGTGAAAGGCCGCTTATAATATTTAGCAGGGTGGTCTTACCGCATCCAGATGGACCTAGTATGCAGGTGGTTTTCCCATGGGGAAAGTCAATGGATATATTGACCAGCACCTCTAATTTCCCAAAGCTCTTGTTTATTTGCCTAATCTTATCCACCTTACCAGCCCCCTCATTAAATATTCCAGTAGCTTAGCCAGGATAAGTATGATGACAATCCAGGCGAATACTCCAGAAGTATTTAGGTAAATTTTCTGTAGCTGCAACCTGCTCCCTATGGCGTATTGCGGTTGGGACAAAACCTCACCTGATATTACCATCTTAAGGTTTAGGCCCAGAGAAGATGGCAAAATATCCACCAGTCCGAAATAAATACTTGGCATATAGATATCTTTAATAATGTGGATCTCCCCTACCTTGTAAATTCTTGCCATTTCCATCATTTTTTCGTCAATATTTGCTATAGACTTTAGGACCCTTTCATATAGTATGGGAAATACCATGATAAAACCTACAAACATGGGAACTAGCTCATTATCTAGCCATATTAGGGCCAGGAGTATAATCGCTATTATGGGCGTAGAGTTTAAAAAGCCAATCAGGGGCCTGATTAAATAGTTTATCGGCCTATATATACTCGATAGACCTGCCATTAGTATGGCTAGGGCCAATGATACCATAAAGCCCAATAAACTTCGATATAGGGAAGAGGCTAGTATCTTAAGGAAACTAGCTTCTCTTACAATCCCTACAATGCTCCTTCCTATGCTGCCTATGGATGGAAATATTATCTCATTGTCAATTGCCCTCGACAAAAAGGCTAGGACAACTATTGTAAGGGCTATTGAAATCAAGGCCTGCAACCTATCTTTGGATATAAATCCCTTCATCGGGTTCTTTTCCCCCTATAAATTCTGGTTCAAAGTCCATGATAGCCCTATAATAGGCCTGGTATTCGCCCTTACAATCTTCAATATAAAATGTATCTATCTTGTTCCAGATAATACCTTTCTCTATGGTCTCTTTTGCCACACTGATTTCCTGTTCTTCCGCATATTGGCTCAATTCCTCTAGGTTTTCTACTGCCCACAGTCTGCTGCTCTGGTAGGCGAGCAGGAATTCATCTACAAATTCCGTATCCTCCTCAATCAGCTCCTTCTTTATAATGACACTTGCCTGAGGAAATCCGTTTTCTACCTTGGCAGCTAGGGACCATTCCTCGTTTAGGTCTAGAATTATTCTGGCATCGTTTTTCTTCATCATCACTGTGGTAAGCAGAGGTTCTGCCAAAAGTGCAAGGTTGGTTTTTCCGCTTAGGAACATGGGCCCAAGTTCAGATGCGGCATTTAGATAATTGATATTCACATCCTTGTCTGGATCTATGCCGTTTTTAGATAGTACATAGCGAAGTACTAAATCCGGTGTGAGCCCCTTGCCAAAGGAATATATTTCCTTTCCCCTTAGGTCATTGTATCCCCCTATATAATCTGTACTGGTCAGATAAAATGATCCCCATGTGGCAGTTCCCGCAATTTTATATGGAAGCCCCTTGTTGTATGCCGTAGCTACAAGATTTGATGGCACTATGGCTATGTCTGCCTCCTCCTTCAATATCTTGGTAACCAATAAATCCGGCGATTTGTCCATTTCATATTCTATGGTCATATAGGGACTTAGGCTTGGGTTGTCTTTCAAGAGTTTCGCAACTGTCAAAGCAGGCGTCCCATCCTGATAGCAAAACTTGATGGTTTTTTCCTCTCTTTGCACCGTTTCAACCTTGCTGCATCCCCCAATCCCATATATCAGTAGAAGTAAGGATAAAAATAATATTTTCTTTTTCATTATCTACATCTCCTTAGTTACCAGTCTTTTTGATTGGTGTGTAACAATCTATGAGAACGATGTGACAGGGGTTTGCCCAGAAAATCCTCATAGCATTTTAAAACAGATGGATTTTCATGGGAGAAGCGAAGGTCATTTATCTTATCTAGGCCGTACAATACTTCCCCTCTTTCTCCAGCTAACTCTTTTCCATCTTCTATAGGCTGTCCTCCGCCGCCGGCACAGCCTCCCGGACATGCCATTATTTCTACAAAATCATATTTTACCCTTCCATTTCTGATGGCCTCAATCAATTTCCTGGTATTTCCTAGGCCACTTGCCACTGCTACATTGAGCTTTGACCCTGCTAGGTCAAATGTTGCCTCCCTCCAACCTTCTCCTCCTCTGACATCTTCAAAGGCATCAGGGTCAGGATTTTCTTTGGTTACTAGATAGTATGCCGACCTAAGAGCTGCCTCCATGACTCCACCTGTAACCCCAAATATGACCGCTGCCCCTGTACCTACTCCCAATGGCATATCAAATTCCTCTTCCTCTAGATATTTTGGAATAATATGCTCTGACCTAATCATTCGGGAAATTTCCCTAGTAGTTAAGACAGCATCTACGTCCTGTCCTGCACCTGCATCATTCATTATGGGGAGGGCAGCTTCGTATTTTTTTGCTGTACAGGGCATTATAGAAATATTAAATATTCTTGATGGATCCACCCCTAAAACTTGAGCATAGTAGGTCTTAGATATGGCACCAAACATCTGCTGGGGTGATTTGGCTGTTGACAATTGACCCACCATGTCGGGGTATTGAGATTTCATGAACCTAACCCAACCAGGGCAACAAGACGTGAACATGGGCCAGTCATGTTTTTTCTTGTTCTTTAACCTTTCTAAAAACTCACTTCCCTCTTCCATGATCGTCAAGTCAGCGGAAAAGTTCGTGTCAAATACATAGTCAAATCCAATTTGTCTAAGGGCTGCAACCAGCCTCTTCACTGTTGCAAATTCCCTGTCCAATCCCAAGTCCTCTGCCCAGGCCGCCCTAACTGCAGGCGCTATTTGGACTATGGTGATTATATCCTTCCTGGCCAAGGCATCAAATACCCTATCTGTATCGTCCCTTTCCCTCAGGGCTCCAACTGGACAATGGGTAATACATTGTCCGCACAGGGCACAATCCGACTCCTCAATACGGAGATTGTGAGATACGTCAACATTGGTCCTGGAGCCTGTATTGGATAAATCCCATATATGAAGGTCCTGAATCTTATCGCAAACCTGTATACATCTCATACATTTTATACATTTTTCATAGTCCCTGACTAGGGGAAAACCTTCTGTCCACTGAGCAAAGGGTAATTCTATTTCAAAAGGTATATCTATAATTCCTAAATCGTTTGCTATGGTCTGCAGGCTACAGTTTCCTGACCTGACGCAGGTAGCACACCTGGCATCGTGTTGTGATAGGATAAGCTCGACATTTGTTTTCCTTGCCTCCCTGACTTTTGGACTATTGGTGTGAATAATCATACCATCTTCCACCGGATTGTTGCAGGCTGTAACCAATCTGTTTACTCCCTCTATTTCCACTAGGCAAACCCTGCAGGCACCAATTTCATTTAAGTCCTTTAAATAGCAGAGATTGGGAATGTAAATATGATTTTTAGATGCAGCGTCAAGGATAGTAGTATGCTCAGCTACTTCTATTTTTTTGTTGTCAATTATAAGGCTTACCATCTTAAAGTCCTACCCCCTTTAAATACTCCAAGTCCAAAGTGATCGCATCTCAAGCACCTTGAAGACTCTTGCCTTGCCTCCTCATCTGTCATCCCTCTTTCAATGAGCCTAAAGTCGCCTATTCTCTCAGAGACATCTCTTTCTCTCATGTTTACCCTGCCGCAAGGTATCCTGTCTACCTGCCTTGACTCTGGTATTTGGACTTCCGACTCGACAATATGGTGATAGCCTAGGTATTCGTCTATATTAGCTGCTGCAACCTTACCCGCAGCTATAGCCCTAATTACAGTAGCTGGTCCCGATACGCAGTCTCCTCCTGCAAATATACCGGGTACATCCTTTACACCACTCCAATCGAGGGCGTCTATCATTCCCCTGGTTACTGGTATTCCATCCTTCTCAAAGTCCTTTGATAGGATTCCCTGGCCTACGGCTGTAATCAGTATATCGCATGGTATCCTCTCTGTTTCTGCCTGGGCATCTTCAGGATTGGGCCTATCTGTGTGAATCTTGCCGATGATTTGGGGCTTAACCCAAAGGGCGGCTATTTGATTATCCTTGTTTTTCTCTACCTTATCTGGAACATACAAATCCAATATTTCACAGCCCTCTGCTATGGCCCCTTCTACCTCTTCTGCCATGGCAGTCATATCAACCTTTCTCCTCCTGTAAACTATGCTTACTTTTTTTGCTCCAAGGCGAATAGCCGACCTAGCCACATCCATAGCCACATTACCTCCTCCTATGACTACTATGTTTTTGTCCTTGAAATCTATGGACTCGTTGTCTCCTTTTTTTCTCAATATCTCAACTGCTGATATGACCCCTTCTACTTCCTTCCCTTCAATGTCTATCTTTTTATCTGTATGGGCTCCTATTGCTATGTAGATAGCGTCGAATTCGTCTTTTAATTCCGATACGGAAATATGCCTACCTACGCTTATTTCCCTATGGACCTTAATTCCCGACATTAACATAGTGTCTATTTCTTTTTCAAGTATATCCCTAGGAAGCCGATAGCTTGGTATTCCATATCTCAACATACCACCCAGGTGCTTCCTCTGCTCAAATATTTCCACATCATGGCCCATGAGAGACAGATAATAGGCTGCACTTAAACCAGAAGGTCCAGCTCCAATTACGGCAACCCTCTTGCCTGTTAAAGGTGCTCTCTTGGGTATTGGAACTTCTCCTGCATTTTCAACGGCATATCTCTTTAGCCCCCTAATATTGATGGCATCGTCTATCATATTTCTCCTACACCTTATTTCACATGGATGCTCACAAATAAGGGCACAGGTATAGACCATGGGGTTGTCTTTTCGGATTAATTTCACTGCATCAGCATACCTTCCCTCCGATATCAAGGCAATGTAGCCCGGTACGTCTACGCCTGCCGGACAAAGAGATACACATGGGATAGCCTGATTCAATTCACAGGTACATCTGCCTCTTAGGATATGTTCCTCGAAGTCTTCTCTGAAGCCCTCGATACCCTTTAAAACCATGTGAGCTGCCTCATATCCTATGGCACAATCGGCAGAGTAGTAAATGGATCTGGCTGTCCTTTCAATTAAGTCGATGCTGGCTAGCTGGGCCTTCCCATCCAATACATCTTCCAACATTTTAATTAACTGGCCAAGGCCTATTCTGCAAGGTACACATTTTCCACAGGATTGAGCATGACACATCTTTAAAAAAGATGAGGTCAAATCTATGGGACACAATCCTGGCGGGCTTGAGACTATTCGTCTCTCCAGGTCCTTGTAGAGGTGTTCAATGGTCTGCTGAGCTTTGTTGCTGGTTATGATACTTAACCTACTCATTTTTATCTTATCTCCTTTCTATTTGAATTTTTTAGATAAAATGAGGGAAATCCACTTTTCCTCTAATATCGTTAATATCTTCTCAAGGGTATTATACCATAAACTTGTAAATCGTGATATATTATTATCAAATAAAATAACCCCTAAATTTCAACCTAATGTTGAAACCTAGAGGTTACCTTATTTGTTGTTTTTAATCCTTCACTTATATATTGGGCTTGTGGGGGTTTGTTGTTATATTGTAGACAATTACCCCATGCCCCTATGAGGTTAAATTGTGACAAGCTTTAATTCCTTATATAAAATGGGGACCTATGGCCCCCATTAGAAACTCAATTATCTTTTTTTACTTCTTTTCCTAGCTGGTGCTATGTGGATGGCAATATCCTCCAATCCTGCTGTTGCCTCGGCAAAGGATTCCGATAGGGTTGGATGGGCGTGGATAGTTCTCATAATGCTATTGATATCCAAGTCATTGGCTATGGCCATTGCACCCTCGTGAATTAGATCGTTTGCATGGGGACCCATTATGGTTACTCCCAGGACCTTCTTATCTTCGGCGGAGGCAAATATCTTGACAAATCCATCTCCTTCACCCAAAGATAGGGCCTTGCCATTGGCACCAAACATAAACTTGCTAACCTTGTAGTCTATTCCAGAATTTTTCACATCTTCTTCAGTCATTCCTACAAAGGCTACTTCTGGTAGGGTGAATACACAATTAGGATATACGTCTAGATTTACAATAGGCTCCTGGCCCATTAGTTTTTCCATAACGTATTCGCCTTGGGCTGATGCCACATGGGCTAACTGAATACCTAGGCTATTTACATCACCTATGGCATAGATTCCCTCAACGGATGTTTCAAAATCCTTATTCACATGTATCCCCTTGTGATTATATTCTACTCCTATGCCGTCTAGGTTTAGACCCTCTACTATGGGACCCCTACCTGACGCTATGAGGACCTTGTCTCCTACTACTTGGATTTCCTCGTCCTTGTTCTTGTATTTTGCTATTACCTTAAGCTTATCACCATCTTTTACTATTTCCTTGGCTCTAATATCAAGGTAAACTTCCATTCCCTGCCTTTTAAAGAAGGCAGGAAGTCTTCTAGCTACTTCCATATCTATATTCTTAAGTATTCTAGAGGGCAATAGTATTACCTTGGAACCCAGCTCCTGATAAATGCTGGCAAATTCCAGGCCTATTACTCCCCCACCGATAACTATTAGGGTTTCTGGAATTTCGTCCATTTCCAGTAGGTCGTCGGATGTAATTACACCATCCAGGTCTACTCCCTTTGTTTCAGTCATCTGTGGTTTTGAACCTGTAGCAATAAGGATATTGTCTACTGAAATTTCTTCCTTGCCACCATCTTTTAATTCTACTGATACTGTGTTCTTATCCTTTATGCTTGCTGTTCCATTGATAAATTCTATGTTTTTATATGAAGAAATAAGCTGTTCTATACCTCCTACTAGGGTACTGACCACCTTATTTTTCCTCTCCTGTAGTACTTTTGCATTCATTTTAAAATCGCTTACTTCTATACCGAATTCAGAGGCTCTCCTGAAATTAGACATTATTTCAGCATTCCTAAAATAGGTTTTAGTGGGGATACAGCCTCGATTGAGACATGTACCCCCTACTTCCCTATTCTCTATTAGAATGATATTTGCACCAAGTTGAGCTCCTCTAATTGCGGCTACATAGCCCCCAGGGCCAGCACCTATAACTGCAATTCTTTTGGTCAAATGGTACACCTACCCTTCGTATTTTAGTATTGGATTTCTTGCTGCTCTAGTTTCATCTGGTCTACTGACAACAGTATTGTGAGGAGCATCCTTCACTAATTGTGGATCTTCCTCTGCCTCCTTAGCTATTTGTATCATAGCCTCTATGAATTCATCCAATGTCTCCTTGGATTCAGTTTCAGTTGGCTCAATCATAATAGCCTGATTGATAATCAATGGGAAGTAAACTGTTGGTGGATGATAGCCTAGGTCTAATAGTCTCTTGGCTATATCCAGTGTAGTCACTTCAGACAAAGTATCTTTTAGACCGCCAAGTACAAATTCATGTTTGAATATAGTATCTATTGGCAGATAGTAGTGCTCTTTCAATATGCTAGCCATGTAGTTGGCATTGAGTACTGCTATTGAACTAGCCCTCCTCAGACCTTCCTTACCCATTGTTAGGATATAGGCAAAAGTCCTGACCAATATACCAAAGTGTCCAAAGAAGTCTTTTACCTTTCCTAGAGAATTTGGTAGGTCATAGTCTAGGTAGTATCTTTCCCCGTCTTTTCTAACTACAGGAACTGGTAGAAACTCCTCTAGGTGTTTCTTTACTCCTATAGGTCCAGCACCTGGTCCTCCACCACCATGAGGTGTGGAGAAGGTCTTGTGAACGTTGAAGTGTACTACGTCAAATCCCATATCCCCTGGCCTTGCATGTCCTAGTATAGCATTGGCATTTGCACCATCATAGTACAATTGTCCTCCTGCTCCGTGGACCACTTCAGCTATTTGCTTGATGTCTTTTTCAAATATACCTAGGGTATTTGGGTTTGTAAGCATCAGCCCTGCAGTGTCTTCTCCTACTACAGCCTTGAGTGCCTCAATATCTACTAGCCCATTTTTGTTGGACTTTACTTCTACTATCTTGTATCCTGCCATGGCTGCTGTTGCTGGATTTGTTCCATGGGCAGAGTCTGGTACAATAAGTTTGTTTCTCTTGTGATCCCCATTCTTTTCATGGTATGACTTGATGACCATGATGCCTGTCAATTCTCCGTGGGCACCGGCTGCTGGCTGCAGACTCATCTTATCCATACCTGCTATTTCTGCCAGGGATTCATCTAATTCATACATTAGACGAAGTGCACCTTGGATTGTCTCCTCTGACTGATAGGGGTGAAGATTGGCAAATCCATCTATCCTAGCAGCGACTTCGTTTATCTTTGGGTTATACTTCATAGTACAGGAGCCCAATGGATAAAAGCCTGTGTCTACGCCGTAGTTCTTATCGGAAAGATTGGTGTAGTGTCTGATTACATCTACTTCAAATAGTTCAGGAAAATCTAAATCTGTGTCAGATAAAAATTCCTCTGGAATTAGGCTGTTTAAGTCCTTATCTTCCACATCTAATTCTGGAAGGTTATAGGCTTTTCTCCCCGGTTTGGAAAGTTCGAATATTAATTTCTCGTATTTTCTCATTACATCCCCTCCAATACGCTACTTAATTTATCTATTTCTTCCTTTGTCCTCTTTTCTGTCACTGCATATAGGACTGCATTCTTATATTGGGGATAATCTTTACCTAGGTTGTATCCACCTATTATATTTTCTTCCAGTAGCCCTTCCTGAATCTTATCTGCATCAACTTCTGACGTAACTGCAAATTCCTTAAAGAAAGGTTTATCAAATAATGGTTTGTATTTACCAGAGGCAGTAAGTTGTTCTAAAGCGTAGTGGGCCTTTTTAGTACTTTGAAGGGCAACTTCCTTAAGCCCCTCCTTGCCCATGGTCACCATATATACGGTGGCAGCTAAAGAATTTAGGCCTTGGTTTGAACAAATATTAGAAGTAGCTTTTTCCCTTCTAATATGCTGCTCCCTAGCAGTAAGGGTTAGAACAAATGACCTCTTACCGTTTTTGTCTAGGGTTTCCCCTACAATTCTACCTGGTAATTTTCTTAAATAGTCATTTTTAGAGGCGATAAATCCTAAATAAGGACCGCCAAATGATAGTGACATACCCATTCCCTGAGCATCTCCAACAACTACGTCAACACCCAGCTCAATAGGTTTCTTTAATATAGCTAAGGATATGGGGTCTACTGATGCAATGAAAACAGTTTTCTTACCCTTGTGGGCTATTTCACCTGTTGCCTTTAAGTCTTCGATGATGCCGAAGAAATTAGGGCTTTGGACTACAACGGCAGCAGTATTGTCGCTTACCTTGCTTTCCAATTCTTCTAAATCAGTAACTCCGTCTTTCATATCTATTTCAACTACTGTTAGGCCCTGCATATGAGCATAGGTCTTTAGGATCTGCCTTGCTTCTGGTTTTACAGTCTTTGAAATGATAATTTCCTCTTTTCTAGAATGGGATACAGCCATAAGTGCTGCCTCTGTAATAGCAGTGCCGCCATCGTATAGTGAGGCATTGGCTACGTCCATTCCAGTCAACTTGCAAATAAGTGTTTGATATTCAAAGATATATTGTAATGTTCCTTGACTTATTTCAGGCTGATATGGAGTATATGATGTATAAAATTCAGATCTTGATATAATATCGTCGACTACTGATGGTATATAATGATCATATGCACCTGCCCCTAGAAAACAAGTCATTTCGCTTAGTGAACGATTCTGATTTGCTAAATTATTTAAATATGAGCTCACTTCCAACTCACTTTTGGATTTTGCCAGGTTTAATTCCCTATCCAACCTAAACTCTTCAGGAATATCGCTGAAAAGTTCCTCTAGAGAATCTCTGCCAATAACCTTTAGCATCTCCTGTTCATCTTCGTGAGTAGTAGGTATATATGGATGCATCATATTATTCCTCCTCGGCTAAAAACTTTTCGTAATCCTCGCTATTCATCAATTCATCTAATTCTGCCTTGTTTGCCAACTCAACCTTAACCATCCAGTTTCCATATGGATCAGTGTTTAGTAATGCTGGCTCATCTATTAACTCTTCGTTTAATTCAACTACCTTGCCACTTACAGGCATATATACGTCTGCTGCAGCCTTAACTGATTCTACTGCTGAAAAAGCTTCTTCTTTTTCAAACTCGTCATCTACTTCTGGAAGCTCAACATAAACGATGTCGCCAAGGCTGTGTTGTGCATAGTCTGCAATACCTACAAATGCAAATTCTCCATCAACCTTAACCCACTCATGATCATTTGTGTAAAGTAAATCTTTTTCTACCTTCATAATAACCCTCCTAATTATTTTTATTTTTATCTATTTGCCAAAAACTTTCTGTCTCTTACGACAGCTTTTGCTGGTTTATTTCTGATTATTATATCTATTTCATTTCCAATTTCTGCTTCTCCTGCTTCTAAGAGAGCATTACCAATGCTTTTTTTCAAGGTTGGTGACATATATCCAGTAGTTACATGGCCTATTACCTTACCATCTTTTTGTATTTCGTAGCCATCTCTAGGAATTCCCCTTCCAACCATCTCAAATCCAACCATTTTTCTCTTGAGGCCTTCGTCGTTTGCCTTAACTAGGGCATCTTTTCCGATGAAGTCTGATTCTTTCTTTAATTTCACAAAGAACTTCAAGCCGCCTTCTAGAGGACTAATCTTATCAGAGATTTCTTGACCATATAGTGGCAATGTGGCCTCAAACCTTAAGGTATCTCTACAACCCAATCCTGTTGGCTTAAGTCCAAAGCCTTCTCCTACTGCCATAAGCTCCGCCCAAATTTTGTGTACTCCTTCATTGTCAACGTAGATTTCAAATCCGTCTTCTCCAGTATATCCTGTCCTGGAAATCATGCAATTTACTCCCGCAACATTTACATTTCTCTTAAGATAGAATGGCTTGATTTGTGATAAATCAATATCTACCAGCTTTTGTAGTATATTTACTGCTTCTGGTCCTTGTAATGCCAAGATAGAAGTTTCATCTGATTCATTAGCTGTGGTCACATCAAAAGATTTTTGTTGTTCAACAATCCACTCATAGTCTTTCTCTACATTTGCAGCATTGATTACTAAGAAGTACTCATTTTCGCCAAACTTGTAAGTTAATAAATCATCTACCACTCCACCGTCTGGATAGCACATAAATGTATAAATTACTTGCTCATCTGCCATCTTGGAAATATCATTAGTCAATAGATGATCTAAAAACTTTTCTGCTTCCTTGCCTGATACTTTAACAGCACCCATGTGGGATACGTCAAATAACCCTGCCTTGTTCCTAACAGCCTCGTGCTCAGGGATTAGCCCCTCGTATTGAACTGGTAGCAACCATCCTGCATAGTTGACTATCTTACCCCCTAACTTCACATGCTCATCGTACAATGGCGTTTTTCTTCCGTCCATTAGACCACTCCTTCCTTTTTTTGTACTACAGAATATCTTACCCAAAATCCTGAAATATAAACTTATTTTGCCTATGCAATATCATAATATTGCTTGCATCGACTTCATTATACAAGACCTGTAAAAAATATGCAATACTGTTGGAATAAGTTAAATCTATCACAAATACAGGTATTGTTTTATTTTTAACAATCAAGGCTTGGAATACTGGCCTTCAATCGAGTAGGAGGTAATTAATTATTTTAATTACCGTCCTCTCACACCACCGTACGTACCGTTCGGTATACGGCGGTTCATTAAGACAGTCCAAATTTCTCATACTGTGAA
>Ga0265293_10008306_pt1 | contig 15458 bp, 14 predicted proteins | sample Munlanlewell138R_FD_192505 | JGI IMG/M metagenome (GOLD analysis project Ga0265293, IMG submission 192505) | Leachate microbial communities from a municipal landfill in Southern Ontario, Canada - Leachate well 138R | ecosystem: Engineered > Solid waste > Landfill > Unclassified | place: Canada...
CCAGTTCCACCATCAAATTTTGGGTAAGGAATAAATTCAACAACTAGATTTGTTGCCCCTATTTTTTCTGGAGAAAAAACTAAAGTATCAGACTTTGTTGCTAATATTTTATCAGCTTCTCGCACTTCTCTTACTCTCTTCCCGCTTTTACTTTCACAAGAAGATAGAAGAAACACACTAATCAAAAAAAATGACAATAAACAGATTTTTGCTTTCATGATTTAAATTTTTAAATTAAAGAACTACAAATAACTAGAATAATTATATCATAAATATTAAAAAATGTCAATAGTATAACAAAAATAGGCTTATATTAGCCTATTTTATGTTTTGCTCGGGGACTAGGATTCGAACCCAGATAAACAGGACCAGAACCTGTTGTCCTACCATTAGACGATCCCCGAATAGATTAATCTACTGATTAATCATTATTCTTTGGTTTAAGTAATGGAAATAGGGTTGTTTCTCTAACCGGTTTATCAACTAGGAAGGCAAATAATCTCTCACCGAAACCGAACCCACAGGTTGGTGGCATTCCGTGTTCTAACATTTCCACAAACTCCCAATCAGGCATCATAGCCTCATCATCACCTCTATCTATTAATTTTTGTTGTTCTTCAAATCTTTTCCTTTGTTCAACTGGATTATTCAACTCACTATAGCCATTACCTATTTCACTACCAGCTATGATAATTTGAAATCTTTCTGTAAGTTCAGGGTCATCCTCCTTAGCTTTAGCTAAAGGAGAAACAATTTTAGGATGATTAATTAAAAATGCTGGACCAGCTATGTTTTTACGACAAAATTTCCATAATGTATCCATCAATCTTTCCCTATTATCACCATCATATTTAACCTTTAATTCATCTAATTTAGCCTTCATTTCGCTTTCTTTAGCGCTTAGAATGTCTATACCTGTCTGTTTTAAAACTTCATCCCTATAATCTATCTTTTTCCATTCATCATTTAAGTCATATTCATAACCCCTTGTATTAAACTTTGTTGTACCAAAAACTTGAACAGCTATTTCCCTATACAGCTCTTGTGATAACTCCATACCATCCTCATAGTTGGCGTAAGCCCAATAGAACTCCATATTAGTAAATTCCTGTAAATGATCTGGGCTACTGCCTTCATTTCTAAAAACTCTCCCTATTTCGAATGTTTTTTCAAAACCAGCAGCCATAAGTCTTTTTTGCCACAGTTCTCCGACTGAAATTCTTAAATATACATTCAAATCAAAATCATTATGATGAGTCTTAAATGGTCTGGCCTCTGCCCCTCCGGTGGTAGTCTCTAAAATTGGTGTTTCAACCTCGAAAAAACCTTTTTTAATTAAAAAGTCTCTTGTAACTTGCCAGAATTTAGATTTTTTTATAAATATATCTCTTAGTTCATCGTTGAGCAGTAGGTCCAAGTATCTCTTTCTGAGTCTTTCTTCTTCGTCTTTTAATCCATGCCATTTATCTGGTAGGGGTAATAGAGCTTTAGATAGTAGGTTGTATGATTTTACTAAAATACTATTCTCGCCCTTATGCGTTACGAAACAAACACCACTAACCTCAAGAAAATCAGCCATATCAATCAATTTAACAAAAGACTTGTAACCGTCTGCCCCTAATTCATTTTTAGAAAAGGCTAATTGGATAGAATGAGAAGAGTCTTTTATATTAGCAAAACTTAAATTACCATGAGTTCTTAAACTTAAAAGTCTACCAGTTATTGTAATTTCTTTTTTTTCTTTTTCTAATTCTAAAAAATTATCCAAAACATCTTTTATTGAATTAGTTTTTTTAGTTTTACTGGGATAAGCGTTTGAGGTTTCTTGGATTTTCTCCAACTTGTTTAATCGGTCCAACCTCTCACTTACCTCGCTCTTCTCTTCTTTGTGGTCCATATTATTTTATATCTATAATTTTATACTCAACCTCACCTCTGGGAGTGATGACTGTAAAAACGTCGTTCTTTTTTTTACCTAAGAAAGCGGTTCCTAGTGGAGATTCATTTGAAATTTTACCACCAATTGGATCAGCTTCGTTAAAGCTAACTATGGTGAATTCTTTTTCCTTGCCGTTGAATAAAACTTTAACTGTAGAGCCAATACCAACCTTACCCCTTTCTTTTGATGAGTCATTAAAAACTTCAACATTTTTTATAGTATCCATTAGCTCTAATATTCTACCTTCGTTTAATGCTTGAGCATCTTTAGCCTCACTATACTCCGCATTCTCACTTAGATCGCCAAGCTCTTTAGCTTTTTCTATTCTTTCAGCTATCTCCCTTCTTTTAACTGTTGTCAGTAGGTCTAGCTCGCTTCTTAGCTTGTCATAACCCTCTTGAGTTATAATTTTATTATCCATAGTTTTTTAAAAGTTAATTTAATTTCTTAAAATACATAATACATCATTAAAATATATATTTCAAGCTCATATTAATTATATATATCAAAAAAAGATGAGCCGGGTAAAATGAATATTGGAAATATCTGTTTATCTTATAATCATACTTATTAAAATAGCATATAATAAACAAAGCAGGAAGAGATAGTATATGTAAAATTACTGATTTTTTTATAGCTACCCAAGCAAACAGCAGTACAGATTGGCTCGTCAAGAGGAGTATATTGTCTTTAAATATATAAAAGAATAAAATTGACAGAACTCCAAACACACCATACTCAACGCCAAGCAATAATGGTGACAATATTATGGCTACCAATATTAATACATTGTAATAATTGTTAGATATTTTTTCATAAAAATGAATAGACATTAGTCCCAAAAAAAGAGTGAAACAGATATTTAGATTATCACTTCCAAGTGCTAACATAAAAAAAGGTTGTGATATCAAGGCAAGTAATAAAACCCTTTGCGAATATTTGGAAAAATTTTTTGTCCTGGAATAACCCATAGCTATCCCCCAAGCAAAAAGAGGAAAGGCTAATCTCCCTATAATTCTAAATATTAAAAATTGAGGAAAAAAAACAACACCAATATGATCAATTAGCATTGCTACTATAGCTATTATTTTTATCATATTTAATTAAATAGTCTAAGAACATTATTATAATTATCAAGTAGGTTATACCGAGGGGATGATTCAAGTACGGTGTAAAAAAGTTAACCACACTTATAGTTATAGTTGATAAAAATATAGCTATAAAATAGTAGTTACTACTTTTTAAAAAAGCAAAAAGAGAATCTTTTAATATCAAGAAGAATAAAAGAATATATGATATAAATCCAAAAATTCCCATCTTCAAAAGAATATCTAGCCAAGCCCACTCAAAAGCGTAGGTTGAATATGTTCCATCAGCACTAGTTTCAAGAACTCTAGGATCACTTGATTTGTACTCCAACCTATAACCAAAGCCACCTCCTAGAAATATATTTTCTTTTATTTCAACTTTCATAACATCCAATAAGGCCCATCTAGAAGAAACGGCCGACTCCTCAGTTTTTATACTAGCCCTTTCAGATATGTCACTCATGCTAAAATCAGTTTGGATTTTTGGCCAGGGGAACCTTATTACTATAAAAATTAAAATCAAGGAAATAATTGAAATAGTCAAAGTTTTTAATATATTTAAAATAGTTTTTTTCGTTTTTAACTTAAAGAAAGAACCTACTATTAATAAAAAAATTGAAGCAATTAGTCCAACCCAAAAACTTCTTGAAAAGCTAATAATAATAACTGATAAAATAATTGAATTTAATAAAATTAGACCATAAAAATTATTTTTATTTTTCTTAAAAAATAGACAACTTAGAGAAAACAAGAAAGCTAATAAGAGAAATATTTGATTTTGGAAAAACATCCTATAGAAACCGTCTTCCATTCTAGTTATCTCGCCAAGCAAATTAAGGCGAGTCCAAGAGTACAAGTCTGATATAATAGGCCTTAGGTCATGCGAGAAGAGAAATAGAAACAAGAGAGACTTAAAACATATATACAAAATAACCGATGTAAATATTACAACTATATTTTGCCAAATAATAGTTGACTTTTCCCTGCTCTTTTCCGAAAAAATATAATAAAAAGGAAGCAACAACAAGAAAAACAAAAAAGAATTAAAATCAGAAAAAACATCTCCAAAGCTGTTATTTGTAAGTCCATTGAGTAAAGCGACTACAATAAAGAAGCCCAAAAAAACAAATGCTTTATTAAATCTAATTTCTTTAAATATTTTTTCAATATTTATTTTTCCAACTATAATTTTGGCTAAAAATATAGCCATAAACAATAACCAAATTGCTATCCTTAAGGATATTTTAAAGCCATCACCTTCATAGTAAAAAATATAACCCATTGAATTTAAAAAAATCTCAAAAAGGATTACATACATACCCCATTCAAATTTATAAACACTTGCAACAACAAAGGCTAAGGCTATAGAAGAAAACATTATTAGATTTAATAAGGGAAAGTTAAAAGAAACCAAAGAAATCATCTCAATTAAAATTGAGATGAGAATAATAAAAAAAATAGTCTTTTTTTTCTTTTTTAGGAAGTCAAAATTAATCATCTTAAGCTAGGTTATGTTTACTCTTTATTATTTTAACCGCTCTATTGTACCTTTTAACAGTAGGCAAAAACTTAAAGTATTTATAAGCAAAAGCTGGCAACCAAGAACTTATGGTTCCCCCTGGCCTTACTTTAAAAAGTATTTCGTTTAAAAATACACCATAATAACCATCTTCAAGCATTGTAAGCCACAAATCCCAGTCTTGAAGCTTTTTAATACTCTCATCCCATCCATTTTCAGGAAAATGTTCTCTCCTAATTAATGACATAGTGTGTATATATGGCATTTTTTTTAATTTCTCTGGGTCAAATGGCCACAATTTAAATGTTTTTTTACCCCACAGAAAAGATGAATAGCAATAAGATGCTGTTGGATCGTTTTCTAGCGTTTTTAACATCTTCTCTAGAGTATTAGGCTTCAATGTCGCATCAGCATCACAAAACAACAAATACTCGCCTCTAGAGTCCTTAAATCCCCTATTTCTAGCAGCTGGAGCACCCTTATTTTCTTGATTTATAAAGTAATAATTATTTTCAAGTTTATAATTGTTTGAAAACTTCTCAAAGACTTCCAAAGTCTTGTCAGACGATCCATCGTTAACAATCAAAACTTCAAAGTCTCTATAGCTCTGTTTTTCTATACTTTTTATTGTTTCTATTAGTGTTTTTTCTCCGTTGTAAACCGGGATAATAATTGAAATCATTTTTTGTTTATTCTCTTAAAAAATTGTATATATCTTTGGATTTATTTATCCAATTAAACTCGCTCAAAGCTCTTTCTTTACCGTTTGATGCCAATTCTAATCTTAAATTTTCATTATATATCAAATCTTTTATACTATTTGCTATACCATTAATATTTTCAGGATCAACTAGAACTCCATTAAAGCCGTCAATAACAGCATCTGAAACTCCACCACTATTTCCAGCAATAACAGCTCTTTTGGCTAAATTAGCCTCTAGATAGACTATACCAAAACCTTCAAAGTCACCAGATATATCCCTAGATGGCATTATAAAAATATCAGATAAATCAAAAAAAGTCCATTTATCCTCCTCGCTTATTTTACCTGTAAAAATTATTCTATCAGAAAAATCAATAGCCATAGTTTTTAAATATCCCTCATCTGGCCCCGCTCCAGATATAACATAAACCATTTTAGGATCATTTAAAAGCTTAAAAGCTTTAATTGTGTTATCAAAACCTTTTCTGGTTACAAGCCTACCAAGGCTAAACAATATATGCTTATCTGCTAGCTCATATTTATCAATTAGTCTTTTTTTGCTTTCTTCAATATTAAAATTAGCAGAAGGATAGCTCACTCCAGGATTAATAACTTTATATTTTGTACTATCTCCGTATATTTCTTTTAAATTTTCCAAAACCTTAGAGTTAGCACAAATAATTCTACTAGCTCTTCTTATAATAAAACCAGTTATAAATCTTTTCCATTTATTTTTAGTTGCCAGCGACAAATCAAGCCCATGAAGAAATATACTGTAGTCTATTTTTAAAAATTTAGATAAAATAAAAGTAGATATTCCCAAGGGTAAAATATTTCCAACTAAAACATGTTTTATCCCCTCCCTTTTAATAGTTTTTTTTAAAACCCAAATACTTTTTGACCACTTTAAAATTCCAGTACTTCTGATAAGTCTGTCATTATCATTATCCAAAACGAATATGCCTGAATTTTTAGGCCAGTTATCTACCATGTTGCCATAGTAATTAGCTACACCGCCCTTAAAAGGAGGATATTCTAATGTAAAAAGTATAAATCTCATTTTATTTTTTTGATAGTTTAAAAGAATTAAAAAGATATACTAACTCACCTTTTTTAATTCCACCAAAAAGAATTAAGAATAACAAATAAACTAAAAATGCAAAAAAGCAAAGAATAAAAATATTTAAACTATTTTTTAAAACAATTATAAAAATTGACATAACAGCTGTCGCTAATACAACCTTTGAAAGAGTTATAATGTTATTCTTGTAACTATATTTTATAGCCTTGCTACATTCGATAGAATTTAAAAAGAACATTAAAAAATTACTAGACAAGACAGCTATGGATGCGCCAATAACCTGAAACTTTGGTATTAATATGATATTTAATACAACAGAAAACACAAGACTTATTAACATGTTCCTAGTGTTTTTGGCCTGCAAATCACAAGCGTTCAATAAAGAACCTAAAGGAAAATTAAGGAATATAAAGATTAAAGCAATTATTGAAATCCTGAGCGGCCAATTAGCCTCACTGTAACCATCTTTAAATATTAATATTATCTTTTCAGATAAAATAAAAACAGCAAAAGATATCGGTATTGATATTAAAAGCAAATAATCCAAAGCCCTTCTAAACGTTATCTTCAATTGTTCTCTGTTATTAGTCCAATAATAACTCATGGCCGGATAAAGTGAGGCCACAAAAGCCATTGGTAAAAATTGAAGAGCAAATATTATTTTAAATGAAACCTGATAAATACCAACATAATAATCATTGGTAAAATAAGCTAATAAAACAGAATCTAAATAAGTGTGCAATCTTTGAAATATTCCATACAAAGCAAATGGCAAGCTGACTATTAGTATACTCTTGGCAAATAGCAAGTTAAAAGAGATTCCAATTGGCATCCTTATCTTAAATTTTAGAATCAAAAATGAATAAACAAAATTAAATAAACTTGCAAAGGCTAAGGCCGCCATAATAAGTCTAATATCATGACCCGTTGAAATAAAATAATATCCCAAACCTAAAACTATCATCTGAAAAATTACAGAAGATACACTTTCATACTTTAAATTGTGACAACCACGAGCTGATCCAAAAAATGTTAAAGTAAAAGAATCCAAAACCATACTTATTACTGAGATATAGACCAACTGTTTAGTTAAAATATCATGTTCGCCCAGTAAATTAACAAAAATAAAAACAGCTAAAACGGACAATAAACTAGATACAACCTTTAATCCTAAAACATTGGCTAATAATTTTTTTGATCCCTCCCTGTTTTTGGCTGTTTCTCTGGTTAAATAATTGACTAGCCCCAAATCGATAAAAATGGCAAAAATAGTTGTAAGAGATACAGCAAAATAATACTTGCCAAGAGTTTCTGGTCCAAGATTTCTAGCTAAAATAACAAAATAAATAAAAGAAAAAACCTTTTGAATTATAAAGGCTAAAGTTAAATAAGATGTATTTTTTGCTATATTATTTATTTTCATTTCACTCATACAAAATTGATTATAGCACAATATATAAGTGATAACAAACTAATTTATCTTATGTTTATCTTAAATTCACATTAGACTTTCTATAATATAATAAATACTAATAATTAAAATAAGAAGGAGATAAAATAGTGATTTATTTTCTTTTTATTAAATTTTATGAAAATTTTAGTTATTGAAGACGAAAAGGATGTGGCTAATTTAATAGCCGAAGCTCTTCAAGACAGTTTGTCTACCGTAGACATAGCTAATGACGGTAAAGCAGCTGTGTATATGTTTCAAACCAACACTTACGATCTAGTTCTTTTGGACTACAATCTGCCAATTAAAAACGGAGAGGAGGTTTTAAGTGAAATAAAGAAAGAGAATAAAAATATTCCTGTTATAGCAATAACAGTTGAAACTAGTCAGGAAACTAAAAATAAGATGTTTGAGATGGGGGTTGATGATTACATAACCAAGCCTTTTATTTTTGATGATTTGATAAGCAGAGTCAATGCCGTCTCTCGTAGACCTAAAAAAATAGAGAGTAAAATATATAAAATAGATGATTTATGTGTTGATGTCGAAAAGCATCAAGTAAGAAGAGGTAAAATTAATATTTACTTAACCTTTAAAGAATTAATGTTGTTAGAGTTTTTCTTGAAAAATGAAGGTAGAATTTTATCCAGAACAATTTTAATGGAAAATGTCTGGGATTTTAATGCTGATCCCTTTTCCAATACTATAGAGTCTCACATTCTAAAATTGAGAAAAAAAATAAACCCCAATAAAGATAAAAGGGATTTAATTCATACTATAAAAGGAAGGGGTTATAAAATAGATTTAAATAAGTGGTAATTAAATTGACACCTTCTCTATTTTTTCTATTTTTCTTCCTAGAAACATCTCTCCTAATTCAATAAACTTATCAAACTTATCAGTTGTAAAAAAGTTATATTCCGAACTAGCACTCTTTTTAATGTCTAGTTCTTTATGTCTCTCTATGTAATCGAAGAAGCTGTCAGCTATAATTTTTTCCGTATCAAAAACTAAACAATTCTTACCCATTATTCTTTTTATATCACCTAATAAAAATGGATAATGGGTACAAGCTGTTATAAGAACGTCAACTTTATCCATTTTTAATGATCTTAAATATTTTTTTAATATCATTTTTGTTTCTGGTTTTCTTGCCCAAGACTCTTCTATTAGAGGCACTAAAAGAGGTGTTGCTTTCTGAAAAACTTCAATATCACTTCTTACATTCTTTATCTCATCTAAATATGTATCTGATTCAATTGTCGCTTTTGTACCTATGACACCAACCCTCTTAATTTTTGGGTATTTATTCAACTCTTCAGCTATTGGCCTTATAACTCCCAAAACTTTTAAGTCTGGGTATTTTGTAGGCAAATATTCTTGTTGTATTTTTCTTAAAGCTTGAGACGATGCACTGTTGCAGGCAATAATAATTATTTTACATCCCTTGCTGTATAAAAAATCAACAGCCTTAACACTGTAGGAATATATAGCTTCCTTTGACTTATTTCCATAAGGAACATTAGCATTATCCCCTAAATAGAAATAATTATAATTTGGCTCTTTTTCTATTAATCCCCTTAAAACTGTTAGGCCGCCAACACCTGAATCAAATAACCCTATCATAAATTAAGACAATTTAAAATCATTAATAATTAATACAAAATTGTAACCTAAAAAATCAGCCGCCTTTCTACAAAGAATCATTCTCTCGTTAAATATTTCAAAATATTCCATAACTCCGGTTACTTTTGTATCGATTTTTAATTTTAAAACTATATCCTTCTTAGAATCAATGGTTTTAAAACTTGAATCAATGACTGAATAATTAACCCTGTCATGAATATCTTTCTTTATATTCTCAGGGTCTCTATCTTTAACCCTACTTCTATGCACATCTGATTTATCAGCTAAAATTAATATAGCACCAATAGTGTTCATTATTTCATATTTATTTTCATCATGATTGGCTATAGCTTGCATTATTAGTAAAACTTCATCCGCATCTTTGCTTGTTTTAGCTTTTGGTAAAAATAATTGAGAAAAAATCATAGCACCAGTATAGCAATGACCAGTTCTTTGTAGAAAATTACCCATATCATGACAATATGATGCTATGGCAGCCATTTCTTGCTGTCTAGCGGTAAGCCCTATGTGTTTAGCTAGGCTTTTCGCCCTATCAGATACAAGACCAATATGTCTTGACCCATGATCGGTATATCCCAAAGAATCTAAATATTTTTCAGATAATTTAATACATGATTTGATTACTGGATTTTTTTTAATCTCTTCTAAGGTTAGCATAAAATATAATTTAATTAATTATTAAAAAGTCCGTGAGCAATGCTTTCTTTTATACCGGCGCCAGTAACAGAAATAAAATCAGCCTTCCCTTTTATTTTCTCTATATTTTCAGCTCCCATATAAGTCATCCCTGAAGCTAGTCCTCCTAGTAATTTGTTTGTTATTGGAACCACAGATCCCTTGTATTCAGTCATAGTCATCTCTCCCTCAACATGAACAACTTCTTCCTTTTTGACTCCGTCAAGGGCCATTTTTTTAACAGTGGCTAAATAACTAGCCATACCTCTATACTCTTTATATTTTTTTCCATTCTTATTAATTATCTTACCCGGAGATTCTTTAGTGCCTGAAAACAAAGAGCCAATCATAACAGTGTCAGCACCAGCTCCGATAGCTTTAACAATATCTCCTGAAATCTTTATACCTCCATCAGCGCAAACCGGCGCTCTGCCTTGACTAGCCTCATAAACATCCATAATAGCTGTAATTTGAGGAACACCAGCTCCGGCCATAAGTCTGGTGGTACACATAGAACCTGGACCAATGCCAACTTTTATAGCATCAGCTTTTTTATTTATAAAATATTCAGCAGCATCTTTAGTGGCTATATTACCAACCATAACATCGATTCTGGGAAAATTCTTTTTTATATAATCCAGTGTTTTACCAACTCTTTTAGAGTGTCCATGTGCGACATCCAAGACAAAAATATCAGTTCCAATATCAGACAAAGCCTTGGCTCTTTCTTCGTAATCCTTAACACCAACAGCAGCAGCTGTTAAAAGATTGTGTTTTTTTACTTTTTGTATTTCCTTGACTTGCTCCTTAATAGTCATAAAACGATGAATAACACCCAATCCACCCATCTTGCCTATAGTAATAGCCATTTCACTCTCACAAACAGTATCCATATTAGCAACTACAAAAGGTATATCTAGAGAATGTCTTTTAGTCACCATAGTTTTAAAAGATACATCCCTCCTAGATTCAACCCTGTTATACTTAGGTATAACCAAGACATCATCAAAAGAATAACCCTTAGAAACAATCCTTGCCATATTTTTATTTAATTAATTTTATAATACCATCAAGTCTTTTTTTATAAAAATCAAGACCCTTAACATTAACTCTTTTTTCTACCAAGCCAAACAACTGTGTCTTTATATTTTTAATACCACAAAAAGCTAGAGAGGAAGAAAGATTTTTAGCAGCTGAATTGCCAATAAAAAAATAAGCTATACTGGAATCTCCAGAGGTGCAAATAATAGCAGACTTTTTCCCTTTCAGTAGTTTTTTTGGCATTGAATTAGTATATTTAAAAGCAAAACCAGGTAGAAAAACTCTATCAATAAAACCCTTAAGAATTGCTGGAATATTATACCACCATATAGGAAAAACAAAAATCAAATAATCAGCCCACAATATATCTTCTTGAGATTTTTTCAAATCTCCTTCTAACTCTTGTATTTCTTTATATCCCTTTTTTAAATTTAAATCAAAATTCAAATCACCCAAATTAATTCTTTTAACTTCATTATTTTTTTTAACTAAACCATCTACTAAACTGTTAGCTAAAAAAGAATTAAAACTATCCTTGTTAGGATGACCAAGTATTACTAAAACTTTCTTCATTTTTTTAGTTTAATATATAAATAGAATAGGCCAAATAAGTGGCAAGACAAACCCAAACAAAGTATGGTATCAGTAAAACAGCTGAAGATTTGTTGTTTTTCCAAAGCATAAGTATTAGTAGCAGGTTAACTGAATTTAATATACACATCTCTATAACTGATGCTAAAATTAAATTCCAAGAAAAGAATAATACTGACCAAAATATATTTAATAAACCATTAATTATAAACAAAAAAACAACTAGTTTAAAAAATAAGCTTTTTCTGTTTGTCTTAGGGTCATTAGAAAATAATAATATTGATATTGCTGACAAGATAAAAATTATAGTCCAAACAATTCCAATAAATGAACCACTGGGAGCAATCCCTGGCTTATTCAAAGTGTCATACCAGTCCATACCACCACCAGTAAAATAACCTCCAGCAAGAGATACTATTAATACACCTAGGGGTGCTAATAAATAATTAACTTTCAATCCTCTGTTCTCCATATTTTTAAAATTAATATTAATTTAATATATAAAAATTATAGCAAATAAAATAAATATTGTCATTTATATTTTCTTGGCCCTTTTTCTAGCTGAATTAGCAAAGCGATGAGCTTCATCTCGAGCAGACAATAAAATATCTTTAGCCTCTTCAGCACTCTTTTTAAATTTCAAGTCTACATTGCTTAAAAAGACTAACTTGTCACCAGAAAATTTAGACAAACCAACAACATTTTTAATTTTATATTTTTCAAAAATATCCTTTAGAAAGTGTAGTTGAGGTTTTCCCCCGTCTATTAAAAATAAATCAGGATAAGACCATTCTTCATGATTTAGCCTTCTCTCTATAACTTCACTCAAAGCCCTTAAATCATCATTTAAAAAATTATTTTTTATCTTAAAAAGCCTATACTCATCTTTAATACTATTGCCCATAGAATCAAAAACAACCATAGATCCATAAGCTTCTTTCCCTGAGAAGTGAGAAATATCATAAGCCTCTATTCTTTTAAAATTAACATTAGTAATATTATTATCCTTCTCCAGTAAAGAAACATCTTGTAAGTGTTTCAAGGCTTTTGCCTGATTATTATTTTCTTTAATCAACCTCTTAATTAATAATTCTTTTTTTCCATCTAATAATAATTTTATATTATTTATATTTTTTTTATACTCCTTTTTATCAGCTAATTCGATACATACACCAGGACAAAGACCTATTTGATAATCAAAGCAAGCCTTTTTAGAGCCAGGTTTGCATGTACTATATGGAAATATCCTTCTAATAATTCTTAAGGCATTTTTAATAAGGGTGAAGGATTGATATGGGCCAAAAATATCCTTTTCCACATTTTCATACTTGCTTAAATCTTTGCCACGGACAATTAAGGGGTGAGAAAAATCTTTCTTTAATATTATTATATACACAAAAGAACGATCATCTCTATCCCTTATATTATATTTAGGCCAATGCTTTTTAATGTGCTTAGCTTCTAGAATAATGGCTTCTAAAAGTGTGTCGGTTTGTATAAATTTAACCTTCTTAGATAAGGATACCATCTCTCTTATCCTTGGCTCCACATTGGATAAAAAATATTGACTTAACCTATTTTTTAAATTAGTAGCCCTACCCACATAAAGTACTTTACCCTTATTATCCATCCAAAAATATATGCCAGAAGATTTTGGTATATTATTTAAATCGCTTTTAATCATAAATAATCTTTTAAGTACTTACCTGTTATACTCTTATCACTTCTCACAATATCTTCGGGCTCACCACTGGCTAATAGATAACCACCTTTTTCGCCGCCATCAGGACCTAAGTCAATTAAATAATCCATCGATTTTAACATATGCATATTGTGCTCTATAACTACAACCGTATGACCCTTGTCCACCAATTTATTAAGAACATCAAGTAACATCTCAATATCTTGATGATGCAATCCAGTTGTTGGCTCATCTAATAAGTAAAGAGTTTTTTGACCTAAAACATAGTTTAACTCTTTGGCTATTTTAACTCTCTGAGCTTCACCACCGGAAAGAGTTGTTCCACTCTGACCTAACTTCAGATAACCAAGACCAACTGATTTTAGAATATTTAACTTATCTGTTATATAATAATTACCATCAAAAAGACTGATAGCTTCTTCTACGCTAAGATTTAAAACATCTGATATATTATGATCCTTGTATTTAACCTGTAAAGTTTCTCTATTAAATCTTTTCCCCCTACAAACATCGCACTCAACCAAAACTGAAGGCAAGAAATGCATTTCTATTAAATTATAGCCAGCACCCTGACAAGACTCACAACGTCCACCCGCTCGATTAAAAGAGAATCTAGACAAAGTATAGCCTCTTTCCTTGGATTCTGGTAATTCAGCGAAGAAATCTCTAATAGGGGTAAAAATTCCCGTATAAGTGGCTGGATTTGATCTCGGGCTTCTACCTATTGGAGATTGATCTATCACAGACACTTTATTTATATATTCAACACCTTTAATTTCTTGAGCATCTACTATTTTGTATTTCCCTGGACTTCTTTTTATCTGTACAATATTTTTATACAATACATCATAAAGTAATGATGATTTTCCGCTACCAGAAACACCACATAAACCAACCAACTTACCTAAGGGTAATTCTATATTAACATTCTTCAAATTATTAGCTCTAGCTCCTTTTATCTTTATTATTCCCTTATTTTGTTTTCTCCTTTTTTCTGGTATAGCTATTTCTCTTTCTCTTTTTAAATATTTAAGAGTTAAGGATTTACTATTTTTACTACTGTCCTTAATCAAATCTTTTGTACTACCGCTTGCGACTAATTCACCTCCATATATACCGGCACCTGGCCCTAAATCTATCAAATAATCTGAATTCAGTATGGTTTGTTCATCATGCTCTACTAATATCACAGTATTTCCTTTGTCCCTAAGGGCTTTAAGAGTGTCTATTAGCTTAAATGTGTCCCTTTCGTGCAAACCTATTGTTGGCTCATCTAAAACGTAAAGAGTTCTAGATAACTGTGAGCCAATTTGAGAGGAAAGCCTAATTCTTTGAGCTTCTCCACCAGAGAGGGTTTCAGACTCCCTATTCAGGGTTAAATATGACAAGCCAACCTTGTTTAAAAACTCCAACCTGTCCAATATTTGTTGCATTACATTAGCAACTATATCAATCTGACGACTATTTAAGTTACTCAAAACAGCTTCAAAGAACAAATAAGATTGATCTAGTGGTAAGGCTGTAACTTCGGCTATATTCTTATCATTTATTCTAACCGACAAAGCCTCCTCCCTCAACCTTTTTCCTTCACATTTGGGACAAACCTCATTAGCATAAAACCCGACCTTCCCTAGACCAGAACAGGAAGGACAGGCTCCATGAGGAGAATTAAAAGAAAAAAGACGTGGCTCCACCTCTGGAAAAGCGAAATTATCATTAGGACAAGTCCAATTTGATGATAACAGGAATTCTTCATTATCTAGGGCTATATAAACCAAACCCTTACTATAGGCTATTGAACTCTCTATAGCCTCAAAAAGACGAGAGTCGTTATCAGACGGCACTTTGTCGACAATCAGGTCAATACTATGCTTTTTATTAGCACTAAGCTTTATCTGATCCCTTAATGAGTATATTTTACCATCTATTCTAGCCTCTGAATAGCCTAAAGATAAATAATCATATAATAATTGATAATATTCGCCTTTACGGTCTCTAACTAGTGGGGATATTACTGTTATA
>Ga0265293_10008307_pt1 | contig 15457 bp, 17 predicted proteins | sample Munlanlewell138R_FD_192505 | JGI IMG/M metagenome (GOLD analysis project Ga0265293, IMG submission 192505) | Leachate microbial communities from a municipal landfill in Southern Ontario, Canada - Leachate well 138R | ecosystem: Engineered > Solid waste > Landfill > Unclassified | place: Canada...
TTGCATGCTTAAAACGCGCCGCCAGCGTTCGTTCTGAGCCAGGATCAAACTCTCCGTAATTTAAACCCGACTAATTAAAGTCGGAAAATAACTTCAAGTTTTTCTTTTCCTAGCAATCTTAAAAAAAACGTTAGCTTTCGCTTCGTCAAGAATTGACTTGGAAGCCTCTGCACCTGCGTAAGATTCACATCTTACAACTTGCAATTGCTTACAATAACTTCTCTCTTTCCTTCGCTTATCAATGTCATAAATCAGTTTATTTGGAATGCCTTACAGGGATTCCAAAATGGCTCTTGGCCGAGCACCCTGCATAAGCGTGCCCAACTACGATACTACATCTACGATTCAGTGTCAACCTAAAGTTCAATTTCGCACTTCGTATCGTTTAGAACCGAAGGGGATATTACCCTCTTTTATAAATAACGTCTAGTAGGTTTCATAAAATAATTAAAATATTTTAAAGGGGCGACAAGATTGTTTCAATTTGTTAATGTGTGACTATTCTTAAAAGGGAAAGGGGAGCAAATTATGAACCTTGTCTTTTTAGGTCCTCCAGGTTCTGGTAAAGGGACTATTGCTACTATTGCTAAAGAAAAACTTGGCTTTGTACACATCTCTACTGGACAACTATTTCGAGAAGAGATTAAAAATGAGACACCACTAGGAAAACGAATTAGAGACTTAATAGCACAGGGGGAACTAGCTAGTGATGAAGATACCATAGAAATACTTCAAAAAAGACTAGAAAAAGATGACGTTAAACAGGGGTACATATTAGATGGCTTTCCCCGCACTATGGCACAGGCTGTTGCCCTTAGTGAAATGGAAGAGATCGATTACGTTGTAATTTTTAAACTTGAAAAAGATGAGATAATAAAGCGCCTTTCAGGTAGAAGAATATGTCGCTCCACTGGAAGAACTTACCACATAATTTATAACCCACCAAAAGTTGATGGCATTGATGACGATACTGGTGAAGCTCTAGTGCAACGCTCAGATGATAAAGAGGAGGCTGTATTACACCGGTTGGATGTATACAAAGATGAAACTGCCCCTCTAATTGAGTTTTATCGGAAGCAAAACTTAATTAAAGAGTTGGATGCTAAAGAGTCTCCTGAAAAAGTGTTCCAACAATTGGTAAAAATTATAGGGTACGGATTATAAAGAGTAATCGTTATAAATAACTTGCCAAACTTCTTTATCCTCTGCTAACTCAACCAGCTTCTCAAAAAGTTGGTTTGAGTAGAGATTTAACTCAAAAGCTTTAAGTGCTACCTCATACGCCTCTTTAAACCGATTTTGCTCTTCATAAAAAGTAATTAAATCTAAATAGTTATTTTGTTGCTCTGCCTGTTGAAGCAAAAGAGACTCCACTACCTTATGATCTTCTGAAATTTTAGCAATTTCCAAATAAGATTTTAAATAAGAGTCATCTAAAGCAACTAATTTGTCTAATAAAGAGAATGAGTATTGGTATTGGTGATCTAAAGCAGCAACTAAAGCTAAATTGTACATTAAAATTTCATTGTTGGGGTTTTTTATTAAAGCTTGTTGGTAAAGTTCTATAGCTTTAACGTACTCTTTTTGATTTGTGAGATCATTTGCTTGATTTAAAAGTGTGTTGATCTTTTGGGTTGATGTACATCCAACTACTAATAAAATGAGAATTATAAATAATGAGAGTTTTAAACTCTTTTTAATCATTTTAATTTAAGTTATTGCGCCCTAGTACAGTTGCCTCAATTTCTCTAACTTGCTCCCGATACAAATTGGTAATATTTGTTCCGTAGTCAGCCATCAATTGAATCATATTTCTTGGATTATCTTTACTATCTAATCCATTTAAGCGATCTCCAGCATCTCCAAGACCTGGGAGAATGTAAGCTGCATCGTTCAAAACTGGATCCATCCACAAGGTGTAAACTTGAGCACCCTCAATAGCCCTCACTACCCTCAAGGCCCCTTTAAGGGCTGAAACTACCGTAATAAATTGAATCGAACGAGGTTTTACCCCTTGTTCTAACAAGTACTTAACGATAGTTACTAGTGAGCCCCCAGTTGCATTCATAGGGTCTGCAAAAATTAAATCTTTTCCCTCTAGTAGCTCTAAATCGAAAAAGGAGCGATCTAAATTGAGTAAGTAGTCCATATTTCTTTCAACTTTAGTATCATCTCGTTTGATACTAAAAAGGGCAAATGGTGTTACATACCCATTTGAGCTGTACTCTTGGATCTCTTTACTAATAATCATCGAGGGTAAAAGAGCCCCTCTTAACATTACACACATAACAGAGTGCTCAATTAATTGATCCACATCGGGGATTTTGTGCACTGCGTAGTTGGTAATTGGAACTGTAACTGGGGTTTCAGTCACTAGTGAACGTTTATTGGGAAGAGCTTTGTCTGAATAGACGTGGGCGAAGAGCATTTCATAAGCTCTTTGGATATAGTATAAAAACTCAGCTTGACTGGTTGATGGGTTTCGAAGTTTAGAAATAAGGCGTGAAGCTGCTCCATGTTGCACTTGAGGAGTCTCAAAAGGATAGACATGAATCCCACTCTCTTTAGCAACCACCTCTTGTAAAAACTTTCCAGTTTTTTCGAAGATAGGAGTTAGTCTCTCTTTTGCTCTATCTTGCTTTTCCCCTTTGGAACTCTCTATCTCTTTAAACAAAGAAATTGCCTCATCGTAATAAGAGGAGGCAGTATCTAAATTCTTCTTATCTTCTTCTGTCAAATAACCATCTAAATCAGTTGCGTGTAAAACTACTTTATTCATATAAATCTCCGGCTGCTAGTTTACTCTATCGTAACCCTTTTAACAACGCCAAATAAAGAAAAAGCCGCTTCAAATTTTGAAGCGGCAACATCTCCAGGGGGAATTGAACCCCCGTTGCCGGGATGAAAACCCGGTGTCCTAACCACTAGACGATGGAGACTTGAAAAACGCATAATCTTTTACCACGTGTAAGAGAAAGGGTCAAGTCCTTTGGGCTAATTACTCAGTTGCAATGTTAAAAATGTCGATAATCTCCTTCTCTCCAAGGGGAATATAGGAGCGAACCTCTCTGGTTCCGCCACTAGTAGTCATTTTTGCCAGTGTTGCATAGTCGGCTCTTTTAACTCCAAGTTCTCCCATTGTGGTGGGCATTCCTATCTCCTTAAAGTAGTTTTTCATCGCTTTAATTCCCTCTTTGGCTGTCCACTTTAAGTTGTTTAAATCTAGTTCTACTTTCCACACCTTATTTGCAAATCTAGCAAATCTATTAACATCGTATTTGTAAACATATTTGGCCCATGCAGGAAAAACCACTGCCATCCCTGCACCATGGGCAACATCGTACAAACCACTTATGTCGTGTTCAAGTTTATGGACAGGGAAATAATGACTTTTACCAACTCCAGTAAGACCGTTGTGACTTAACGAAGAAGCCCACATTAAAGTTGCCCTACTGTCGTAGTCATTTGGATTTGCCATAACTTTCTTTCCAGCATTTTTAACAGATATTAAAAGAGCTTCTGCAATTGAATCAGTTAAATCACTATTTATATCGGTAGTAAAATAGCGCTCTAAGGTGTGCATCATTGTATCAACAATTCCGCAAGCTGTTTGGTATTTATCAACACCAATGGTGTACTCAGGGTTTTCAAAGGCAAAATAGGGGCGTAAATAATCACTATTTACCGATCTTTTTAGTTTCGAGTCTTCATCGGTTAAAACACAAGAGTGACTCATCTCACTTCCTGCAGAGGCAATTGTTAAAACTGCTGCTGTAGGAACTCGTTTAGTGGGATGAATCCTCTTTTCAATCATCTCCCATGGATCGATATTGTGACTGAGAGCCAACCCTACTGCCTTAGCTGCATCAATAACAGATCCTCCCCCCACAGCTAACACCAACTCAACATCATTCTTTTGGGCAACTTTTATTGCTTCTCGAACAAAAGAGACTTTAGGGTTTGCTTCAACTCCCCCCATCTCAACATATTCAATACCTGAATCTTTCAAACTTTTAATGACACGGTCTAAAAGACCGCTGGCTTTAACACTCCCTTTACCGTAGAGTACTAAAACCTTTTTGAAGTTTGCTTCAGCTAATTCTTTTCCAACCTTGTTTTCTGCACCAACACCAAAAATTACTTTTGTTGGTGCATGATAGACGAAGTTATTCATAGCCTCTCCTTCTCGATTATTGATTTAGTTAAATTCACTGCATCGATTATACACCCTTCACAACTGCGTAGCACAATATTGTTATCTAAACCTTTTAAATCTCTGCAGATTGAACTTTTATTTTTGTTTTTAAATTGAGTTATTAAAGATTGAGCTAAGGTGTATGTGTACTCCTTAGTATTTCCTATCTCATTATAATCGCTACTTAAATAGGATAAAATTAACAAGCCTCCACTAATAGCACCACAAATTTCACCGTAAGAGCCCATTCCCCTTCCTAGTGCTTCACTAAGTTTGTACAAAAGAGACTCTTCTAAATTGACATAGGGGGCAAAAACAGCAGCTACTGCTTGAGCACAATTGAAACCCCTTGATTGTAATTCTAGAGCTTTTAAGTCTAAATCTTTATCCATTTTCGCTCCTCATACTCTAATAAAGCACATAAAGTGACAAATAGGCAAATATATTGTTATATTGTCTATATAATTTTGTAGGAGAATTGGATGCCTGAATTACCTGAAGTAGAGACAGTGGTTCGTGATTTAAACAAAGCAGATGTTGTTGGTAAAAAGATTCTAGACATTAGTGTTAATTGGCCAAAAAGCATTAACAGCCACACCCCAAAAGAGTTTAAAGATCATTTAATAGGAAAAAATTTTGACAAAATTACTCGCCGGGGAAAGTTTATTCATCTTCATTTAGATGATGGATACTCTTTATTAATCCATTTGAGGATGAGTGGACATATTCTAATTAAAGAATTGGATGAGCCAATAAATAAGCATGAACAAGTTTTATTTCACCTATCTGATAAATTAATCTCTTTCCACGACCCTAGAAAGTTTGGAAGAATCACCTTAACAAAGAACCCAAATACCATTTTAGATAAGTTGGGAGAAGAACCTTTTAGTGAAAAGTTAACTTCACTTTACCTTTATGAGAAACTTCAATCTAAAAAGAAGAATATGAAAACTTTGTTATTAGATCAAAGTTTTATAGCAGGTATTGGTAACATCTATGCAGATGAAATCTTATTTGATGCAAAGATAAGCCCACTAAGAATTAGCAACACAGTAACTAAAAAAGAGTCTGTTGCCCTTTTAAATTCAATTCAAAAAATATTAAAAGTTGCCATTGATAAAAGAGGAACTAGTTTAGGAACTGGTGAGAGCAACTTTCGTAGTGATGGGAAGTTGGGCGATCATGGACAACAATTGGCAGTATTTAGACAAACAGGGAAAAAGTGTATCAACTGCACTACCCCTATAAAGAAAATAAAGGTAGCCCAAAGGTCGACTCACTACTGTCCAAAGTGTCAAAAATAGTTGCATATGTTGTTTGGATAAAAAAAGAGTTTGAGCCACACTGGATTCGAACCAGTGACCCACGCCTTAAAAGGGCGTTGCTCTACCGACTGAGCTAGTGGCCCAAACGAACGAGTGGATAGTACCAACTTGTTGAAAATGTGTCAACCTGATGAGGAAAGTTTTTCCATTTCTTGTTGAACTAAGGTGTCACACCTCTCGTTGTGTTCAACTCCAGAGTGCCCTTTGACCCACTTCCACTTTATATTAAACAGTGTGGTTAGTTGATCTAACTCCTTCCAATACTCTTGGTTTTTAACTGCTTTTTTGTTTGCAGTTTTCCATCCGTTCTTTTTCCAATTATTAATCCAATCAGTTATCCCATTTTTCACATATTGGCTATCGGTGTTTATTTCAACATCTATCCCTTTTTTACCAATTTTTTCTAAATATATGAGTGCTTTAATAACTGCTGTTAACTCCATCTTATTATTTGTGGTATCACCAGATGAGCCACTATCATAGAAGATCTCTTTGTTATCTTCTAAGATAATATAGGCCCACGCCCCAATTCCAGGGTTTCCTATACAACCACCATCACTAAATATTGTTAAACTTTTTGCCATGTGTGTATCCTAAACAATACCAATATTGTGGTCAACGAAAAAATGGAAGGTTGACAACTACAACTTACTTCTCTACATTTGAATTGAAATGGTCGAATAAGAATCTATTCGCTAAGAGGGAAACAGGTGAAATTCCTGTACGGTCCCGCCACTGTAAATGAGTTGTGATGATTTTTAACCACTGGAAGTAGTTTCTGGGAAGGTGTTATCACTTAAATCTCTAAGTCAGGAGACCTACCATTTTAGAACCTGTCGATCAGTTTGATCGGACCTACGGAAGATAGGTCGGGTGTGCAGACTCATACCCAATCATCTAAATTATTTGGAGGTGAGGGTATGAAAAATAAAATACTCTTAGTATTAGTTACACTCTTGTTAATGACAACAACACTCTTTGGCATGGGCTCTAATGAGAATTTAAGTAGCTTAAACAAACCAATTAGTGTCGTTGATTCACGCGGTGTAGAAATTCAGTTGGAAGCCTACCCTACTAAAATTGTCTCTTTAAGTCCTAACATCACTGAGACTCTTTTTGCACTAGGATTGGCTGATAAGGTTGTTGGTAGGACCGATTATTGCGATTGGCCTCTTGAGGCATTAGAAATTGAATCAATGGGAGATTTATTTTCTCCAAGCATCGAAAAAATTGTTGCTAGTGGTGCCGATTTAGTAATTAGTGGAAATTTTGGCCAAGCTCTAATTTTAGAAGCAGTTGAACAAGGGGGAGTTAATATTGCCCTTTTTGATGAAGATCAAAGTATGGAAGGTACTTACACCCTTATTGAAAAAGTTGGTCAAATAACTGGCTCTAGTGAAAAAGCAACTTCTTTACTTAATGAGATGAAACAAACAGTAGATAAGGTAGTTGCCTCTATTGATGAGAAAAACAGACCAACTGTTTATTATGTTGCAGGTTTTGGAGAGTGGGGAGACTTTAGTGCAACTGGAGATACTTATATCAACGATATTTTAAATATTGCTGGGGGGATAAATATTGCTTCTGATGCTTTAAATTGGACTTTCCAACAAGAACTTTTAATTCAAAGTGATCCTGATATCATCATCCTACCACCCAATGTTGGTGCTACTTTTGAACAAACTAAAAATGAGTTTACTAGCCATCCAGTTTATTCAAACCTTTCGGCAGTAAAAAATAACAAAGTTGTCTCAATAGAAGAAAACATTTTAGAACGCCAAGGTCCACGAAGCGCTAAAGCGGTTGAACAATTAGCTTCTTTATTTAAAAGCTTAATGTGAGTTAACAATGGATAATAGCAGAGTCCATAAAGGGTTGTTTATCCTCTTACTGATACTTTTAATTGCAACGGTGGTAATTGCTCTAACTAAAGGGGCCGCCTCAATAGAGCTATCAATAGTTGTAAAAACTTTAATAAACGGACCTGCAAATGACACTACCTCTCGAATAATTTGGCAACTTAGATTTCCAAGAGTCTTAACTAGTGTAGTAGCAGGAGCCATTTTAGCTGTAAGTGGAATGGTCTACCAAGCTTTGTTTCGCAACCCCATGGCAGATCCTTATGTTTTAGGAATCTCTAGTGGAGGGGCTTTTGGAGTCTCTATTGCCGCCTATTTTGGCTTATTAGGGGCAGCTGGAGGGATTTGGAAAATTCCAATTGCTGCCTTTGTTGGAGCTTTTGGTTCAGCTACGTTGATTTTACTATTAGCAAATAGATCGCGTGGCAATCAAACAACACTTCTTTTGTTTGGAGTAGCATTAAACTTTTTATTATCAGCTTTAATGACACTATTTATGTTTTTAAATAGGTCGCAACTTCAATCAATTTTACAATGGTCGATGGGCTCTTTTGCTACTGCCTCATGGCAAAAAGTAGCAATTATTACATCTATCGCTATTTTTTCATTAATTCCAATTCTCTTTTTTACCCGTGAATTAGATATTTTATTAACTGATGAGAGTTCGGCCCTCTCAATGGGAGTTGAAATTAACAAAGTTCGCACTATCTTGTTGCTTTTTACAACATTAGCAACCAGTGTAACTGTCTCCTTTTGTGGAGTGATTGGCTTTGTGGGGTTAATGGTTCCCCATATTATGCGCCTTATTGTGGGACCTCGTCACAAACGCCTTTTTATATTCTCACTAGTTGGAGGGGCTTTAATTACCCTTCTTTCAGATACTATTGCTAGATTAATTGTAGCCCCATCAGAGTTGCCTGTTGGAATTATTACCTCTATTGCAGGCTCTCCTTTGTTTTTCTTTTTAGTCTTTAATAGTAGGAAAAGGAGTTCAGTATGAGTGAAAGTATAATTACAATTAAAAACTTAGTTCACTCTTACCACCTTAAAAAGCTTTTCGATAATTTAAGTCTTCAACTTCCTAAACACACTTTTATCTCAATTGTTGGTCCCAATGGTTCAGGTAAAACTACACTACTACGCCATTTGATTAGGTCTTTGCCAACTGAAAAAGATAAAATATTTTTGATGGACCAAGATATTAGTTTTTACACACAAAAAGAGTTGGCTCGAAATCTCTCATACGTTCCTCAACAAAGTAAGTTGGAGTACGATTTTACAGTTTATGAGGTGGTTGCTATGGGGCGTTATCCTTATCAAAAGCCTTTAAATCTCCCCTCTACTGAAGATCATAAGATTGTAAATGAGTCATTAAAAGCGATGAAAATAGAGCACCTTAAAGATCAAAATGGGACTCAACTTTCTGGTGGAGAGTTTCAAAGGATGTTAATTGCTCGTGCACTAGCTCAAGATTCTCCTCTGATTTTGCTTGATGAGCCGGTAAGTCATTTGGATGTACACAACCAAAAAGAGATTCTTAATTTGTTAAGAAATTTAGTTGATAGCAACAAAACTACAGTAATCACAGTATTACACGATTTAAATGCAGTTAGCGCCTTTAGTGATTTAGTTGTGATGATGGATAAAGGAAAAATAGTAGCAGAGGGAAAAGTTAGCGAAGTTTTAACTGCCCAAAAAATTGAAGAGATTTATAAAGTTAAAGTGAGAGTTGAAAATAACAACGAACGACCAACAATTTTGCCTATTTGGAACTAACTATCTTTGACCTGTCTTTTTAATTACGTGATACCCAAATTGAGTTGCAACAACTTTACCTATTGAGCCAACAGAGATTCTTTTAACCTCTCTTTCAAAGGGAATTACCATATCTCCCTCTTTGAAAAATCCTAAGTCTCCCCCTTTACTTTTGCTTGGACAAGTTGAGTATTGGCGAGCTAAGGAGGCAAAACTAGCTCCCTGTTTAAGACGTTTTAATATTGATTCAGCTAAAGCACGATCTTTAACTAAAATATGTGATGCTCTATACTCCATTTTCTTGCTCCTTCAACAAATGTAAGTAGGGCCTTTTTTCTATCATCTTTTCACTTAATCCAAATTGGCCTACTAGTTCTTTAAGTTCTTTCTCCCTTTGCGTTTTAAGTTTTTCATCTATATTCTCAGCTTCAATAAATTCAGCTTCCAAAAACCATCCAAGTGTATCAACTTCAACTAACTCAACACTCAAATTCTCTTTTTGCCACAAATACCCTTTTTTCTTTTTACTTTTGTAAAAGGTGTATCCCAATAAAGTGAGTATTGACTTCCCTTGATTTTTAAACTCTATTGGTAATAAGAGTTCTCTCTCTTTATTTAATTCAATGCCATCTTGATTTCTACTACGCACTTTAGTTGTCAGAAACAGTTTCCCATCAACTTCTCGCAAACGGACAAACTCATCTTGTTTCTTATAATAAAAATCTACTTTCTCTTTTTTTAAAGGCTCTAAAGTAAAATAGGAGGTAACTTTTTCAATTAAATTATTTAGATAATTTTCATTTATTGCTACTTTTAGCTCAATTTCTAAGTACACCAGCTTTTTTTACTCCTTCCAAGGAAATATTGTCCCTTTGAATGTCCTCTTTCCAACAAGTTGATCCTCTTCATAAAGAAGTTCATACCAATCTAACTCTTTTCTTTGCTCGGGAAACTCTTCTAAAAAGTCGTACTTCTTCATTAGAATCTTCATTGCGACATGCCTAGAAAGGGCAACTCCGCTAACACCTGGTATCAGTGTAGCAAAAAATAGTGAAATTATGAAGTTAACTAGGTGATATACACCAAAACCTAGTGTAAAAAACAGATTATCTACAACTACAACAAAACTCTTTTTCAAACTCTTTAAAGGGCGATCTTTATCCATAATTAAAGCTAAAGGGTAAAAGTAAAAAAGAGCCATCATAGTAAAAACTAACAGCCAGATAAATAAAATTGAGATTACATAAAAGAAAATAGTTTTAAAAGAGAGATAAAAAGGGAGAACGATAGTTACTAACGTTATTGCACCTAATTGGATGATGAAGTGACTTATAATATGTCCTTTTATCTTAAACAAAGAGGTTTTAAAACTCTCTTTGTCAACCCTCTTATAATCTACATACCCTTTCATAATTATTGAGATAATTGCTTGATAAATAGAGTTTAGGGCTAAGGTTAATATAATGATGATTAAGCCCAATGAAAAGATAATGCCTAAAAACGTTATGCCAAAGTAGAGGGCAAAAATAAGAGCTATGTTTATAAAGTTATAAAGAAGCAGAGATAAAATATTATCCCACCCATCAAAGAACGATTTTTTTATAAAAAAGCTAAACATATAAAAAGAGTAACCCTCTTTACTAAATATTTCAATTAAAGCGGAGAAAAAAGAAAAAGGGAGGAAACAAATGTAACCTCCCTTTTAGCGGCGAAGGGACTCGGACCCCTGACCGAACGGATATGAGCCGTTTGCTCTACCATCTGAGCTACGCCGCCATGCATCTAATAGATGACAAAGGCAACTTTACCTATGAAATAGTACTTAGTCAAGAGGTTTCTACTTTATGTTGATGGCAACTATTAGAGCTCTTTTATCCTCTTTTGTTTCCCAAACAAGATTTAAAACACTTTTATTATTTACGACAACCTTTATCGATGTTTGTGTATCTAACTTTTTAGATCCCCCTATTAAAACTTTTGCAGGAAGTTCAGCAGCTAAAAACTCGTTGTACAAAAGATTGAGATGATAAATTGATTTAGGATCAACATAAGTTTCAAACCAAGACTCATCGTATACAGAAGTTAGTGCTTTATAAGTTAGTTTTTCCTCTAAGGTGGTTGTCAAAAAGGGGTCACTAACGTAATTTACTAAAGTTGAGTGAGGATAGAAACCTAAAAAGCTCTCATTTAATTGTGCTTCGTTTCTAGTTTCATAAGAATGAAGTGAAAATAAAGAACAAGTTGTTAGTATAATAAATAAGAAAAGGAGCTTTTTATTCATCAATTTATGATGCGTTACTATTAGATGTTTGTCAAATGTTGACTAGACAACTGTCAACTAATTTAGTTACGATACAACCGATGAATTTAAAACAAATTAGTATGTTAACAACCAATTTTAATCACGTGGTGCGAGATCCTTTGTGGAAAGATATCTATTTATCACAACCTTTTAAAAATCTTTACACCTCCCCTCCAATGCAAAAGTTACACAACATCAAGCAACTAGGACCCACATACTTACTTTATCCTGGAGCAGTTCACACTCGTAATAACCACTCTTTGGGTGTTTTCCACCTTAGTAGGTTGATAATTTTAACACTACTACATGAAGGAATTAGTTTAAAAATTGAAAACATTAACGCCTTTTTAGCAGCTTCATTGTTACACGATTTGGGACACTTCCCCTACACCCACGCCCTTAAAGATGTAGTTAAACAAACTCATGAAAAATTGGGTGCAAAGATTATAAAAAATGATCCTTACATAAAAGGCATTATTGAGAATCAACTTAACAGCAGTATCGATAGTGTCATTGAGATTTTAGATTACCAAATTCCCACTTTTGATAAAGAGATTTTATTTTTTAGATCAATTTTATCGGGAGTATTAGATCCTGATAAACTAGATTACTTAAACAGAGATGCTTTTTATTGTGGGGTTCCTTATGGGATGCAAGATGCCCCTTACATAATTAGAAACTTTACATTTACCGACGATTTACAATTTGCTTTAAAAGCAGAAGCGACTACTTCGATACAACACCTTCTTTTTTCAAAGTATTTAATGTACAAAAATGTTTATTGGCACCCTGTAACCAGAAGTGCAACAGCAATGATTAAAAAAGGGGTTTTGTTAGCTTTAAAAGAGGGGCTATTTAAAGAAGAGGATCTTTATGATTTAGATGATTACTCTTTTAGTGAGCTCTTTAGACCCATAAAAGGGACCTTTAGTGAAAAACTTTTCAGTTCTGTTAAGCAAAGCAACCTTCTTTTACAAAAAGGCACTACCCCTGTTAAAGAGGAAAAAATCTACACTCACCAAGAAAAAGAGAAATTGGAAGAAATAATTTTCAAAGAGATTAAAAAAAGTTTCCCTGAATTACAAAAATGGGAAGTTGTTTTAGATATTCCAGAAAAAGTCTCATTTGAGGCAAATATCCCTATTGTTTATGAAAATGGGAAAGTTGAAGATTTTAATCTCTCTGATACTCTTTTTAGTGGCAATGTAGAAAAGAGTTTTTCTTCTTCATTACAAAAGGTTAGTTTGTTTTTACCTAAAGAGGTAAATCAAAATCTTTCTCACTCTATTTTAACGGAGATTTTCAAATAAGATGGATAAAATATACGATGTTGAGGATGAAAAACTTACCCCTTTTGCCCACCGTTTTATAAAAATGGTGGGTAAAGCAATTAATAAGCATTCGATGATTAGAGAAAATGAGAAGGTTTTATTAAGTGTATCGGGAGGAAAAGATTCTTTAGCCCTCTCCTTTGCTTTGGCAAAGAGGTTGAAGTGGCTACCAATCTCCTACCACTTAGAGGCTTTGATGATTAATTGGCAAGAGAGTTCAATTACAGATATAGAGCGGCAAAACTTAATTGAGTTTTATAAAAAGTTAGAAATCCCTTTTACAATTTTAGATCAACCAAAGTATCCAGATAGTTTTAAAGGGGATTTTAACTGTTATCTTTGTTCACGTAACAGAAGAAGGATTTTCTTTGATTGGGCTAAAGAGAATGATTTTAAATTGATTGCTATGGGACATCATTTGGATGATTTAGTTGAGACTACTTTGTTAAACTTAACTAGTAGGGCAACTTTTTCAACAATGTTACCTGTGCAAGAGTTTTTTAAAGGGAGTATTCATGTAATTAGACCCTTAATAGAGATCCCTGAACACACCATTGTTCAGCTAACAAAACTCTACAATTTTCCTGTTTCTAAATCTACTTGCCCCCATGACCAAACGAATATTCGTTCTCAACTGAAGCCCATTGTGAGAAGTTTGGTCAAAATTGACAAAAATGCGCGCCAACACCTCTATAATGCCCATCAATTTTCGTATCAAATACCTAGAGAAAGGTAATTTAATTTGTCAAACAGTTGCGATTTGACTATTTTTACTATAATCTTAGAAGAAGGAAAAGAAGAGGATACCATACGTGAAAAAACTGACATTAATTTTAGTGTTGTTAACGTGTTTATTTGTGCCCCTTTTTGCCGTTGACTATCTACGTGTAGTTGATGGTTCTGATGACTTTTTTCAATTTGATGAAAAAGGTTTATTCGTGGAACAAGGGACAACTCCTGTAGAGTTGAAAGAGGGCTATATAGTTCTCTCTGGAAAAACACCGTTAACATTAGAAGGACCATTTACTACAATTGTTTTACAAAGTGAATCAATTATGGCAATTGGTAAAAGAGTTGATAGTAATCCAACCTTCTACTTGGTAGGTGGTTCGGCTTCATTTTTAACCACTTCCCCATTTAGTGGCAAACTTGATGTTACTACCCCTGTTGCCCGTTACACTTTAGATGGCGCTGGTGAAATATTTGTAACTAGTGATGCTTCTGAACTTGTGTTTGCTTTATCGGGTGTCGTTAAAGCAACAAACGCAATCACTCGTCAAGTTACAACTTTAGGAAAAAACACCTATCTAAACATGGCAGACCCATTTAGAACATTAAAGCCAATTACAGAGGAGTCTTATCTTGCCCTCTCTATTGGTGATAGGCCAGTTAAAGAAAAAGAAGTTGCTAAAGTTGTAGAGGTAAAAGAAGAGCCTAAAGCTGTTGTAGAAGAGGTTAAACCTGTTGAGGTTGCCAAACCGGTAGAAATCGAAAAACCCGTTGAAATTGCCAAACCTGTAGAAGTCGAAAAACCTGTTGAGGTTACCAAACCTGTAGAACCTAAAGAGGTAACTACCCTTTACATTGTTCACACAGCAGATACCTTAGGTGTTGTTAATGAGAAGGGAATTGGCTTTAGCAGATTGAAGACCCTTTTAGATTGGTCTAAAGAGTATTTTGAAAACACCTTAGTTTTAGATGCAGGAAATGCTATCAGTGGAACGCCTTTAGCAGATGCATTTAAAGGGGAAGTTATTGGTCAACTAATTGAGATGGTTGGCTACGATGCAATTGCCCCCGGTCCTGCTGATTATGCATTTGGTGAAGCTTATTTAATTGAGATGGCTCAATTGGCTAAAGATTACTCTGATTTAAGTGTCTTAGCTGCCAATAGAACTGAAGATGGTTTTGACCCTTACAAAATTTACAACTTTAATGGTTTGAAAGTTGGAGTAATTGGTGTTTCATTAACTGATGATCTTGAAGTTGATGATTTTATTATCACAGTTGCTCAACAACTTGTTGATGAAGTTGCTTCTCAAAGTGATGTTGTAGTTGCTTTAGGAAACTTCCCAACCAACTCGCTTTTAACTAGTACCAATGTTGCTTTAACTCTAAACAACATCGATTTAATCGTTGATGGATCTAGTGCAAACTTAGGACCAGCTGGTAAAGTTGTTAATGATACTTTGATTGTTAGTTCAGCCAAAGAGTTGCAAAGCATTGGAGTTGTTGAAGTTATCACTGAGGATAAAGCAATATCCTCAATAATCCCACTTCAAATTAGTGCCCAAGAGGTTAACGATCCAACTCAAAGTTCTTTAGCTCAAGCTTTAGGAATTTATACAGTTCCTTACGATCCACAAGTTGATTCATTTGTTGCTTCAGCCAAAGCTCAACTAGAAAAAGATCAAGAGGTTGTATTTGTTTCTTTAGACCCAGAAGCAAAAGAGATAAAAGTTGAAGAAGTTGCTGTTAGAGATGATGATGCAATCACCATCAAACAACCTAGCGGTGTAGTTTCTGCCACTGAAAGTGGTAAAGGGAGAAGCGACTGGGGAGTTAGTGCAACATTTAACTTAACTAGAGATACTTTTGATAGTGGAACTGAACCTTTAGTTGGGTTCTCTATTAATCCATTTATTAGAATTAACAACTTTGCTTTAGGACTTCAAGCTTTCTTCTTAACA
>Ga0265293_10008308_pt1 | contig 15456 bp, 11 predicted proteins | sample Munlanlewell138R_FD_192505 | JGI IMG/M metagenome (GOLD analysis project Ga0265293, IMG submission 192505) | Leachate microbial communities from a municipal landfill in Southern Ontario, Canada - Leachate well 138R | ecosystem: Engineered > Solid waste > Landfill > Unclassified | place: Canada...
CGGTGGCCGCCGTCCCCATGGACATCAACCTCTACCAAGCACAGAAAGCGATTGACAACGGGGCATTGGCCGTCAAGGACGGCGGGACCCTGATCCTCGTCGCCTCATGCCGAGAAGGAATCGGTGGCAAGGAGTTTGCCGAGTTGCTCAGCAGCAGCACGAGCGTGGACGAAGCGCTGGATACAATCCATCGAACCTACAAGCTTGGATACCACAAGGCGGCCAAGGTGGCGGCGGTATGCAAGCGTATCACCGTGATGGCCCTCACCGACCTCGATGATGCGACCATCCGCTCCCTCTTCCTGGTGCCGGTACACGACCTGAACAAGGCGGTGGCCGAGTCCCTCGACCGTGCACGGGCACGGGGGGTGGATGAGCCGAAGGTGATCATCCTCCCCGACGGGTGTGTCACCGTCCCCTACACAACCGACTGACGCGCTACCGATTGTTCGCTCGATCGGCTCTGTCAGAGAAGGGGATCGTTGCTGAGCAACGATCCCCTCTTTGTTGTAGTGCTTCAACTGCCCGAAGGCAATCGACCGGTACCGCTTAGTAGTTGACCAAGTTGTACTCTTCCAGTGCCTTGTTGATGTCCCTGGCCATGCCCTCGACGGCGCCCTTGGCGTCGACGGTGCGGTTGGCCAAGCGTGCGATGTACCCTTCAACCGTTGTGCGGGCCTCGGGGAAGATGCTCAACAGTGCTCCGGCATACTGGGGGGCAGTGTCGTGCAGCTGGTCGATGGCAACCTGGAACTGCGGATACTGGGCGATGTTCTGCTTGAAGGTCTCAGTCTCGGCTGCCGCGACGGTGATCGGGAAGTACCCAGTCTTGACGTTCCAGATCGCCTGCTGCTCAGGAGAGATCATGAACTTCAGGAATTCCCAGGTCGCATCCTCGCGCCGGGTATCACCGGTGTTGAGCATCCAGAGGCTTCCGCCACCGACGGAGACACCACCGACATCGTTCTTGTGGATGTTGGGGAAGTACCCGACACCAAGCTCGAAGCGGTCGCCGATGTTCAACAGCAGCGACTTCAGTGCTGCAGTGGACTCAAGCGTCATGGCGATGTTGCCGGAGATGAACGCTGCCTTGGCATCGTCGTTTCCGATGTTCAGGTACGGGGAGATTCCTTCCTTGAGGACCTTGTCCCAGACCTTGACGATCTCAAGACCACCACCGTTCTGGTCAAACGCAACAGCGGTTGCATACTGCTCGCCACGTCCGTTGTTGTTGTTGACGTAGTGCAGGCCCTGCTTGCCCATCCACTGCTCGAAGAACCACCCGTAGTTGCCCATGCCAAAGCCGTAGCGCTTCACCGATCCATCGGGGTTCACGACTCTCAGCTTCTCAGCAACCTCATAGATCTCCTCAAAGCTTGTCGGAACCTTGGTGATCCCAGCTTCGTCAAACGCGGTCTTGTTGTAGTACAAGAGCGGGGTCGAGCTGTTGAACGGCATCGAGTAGAGGGTGCCGTCGATCGTGTAGTACGCTGCGATGTTCGGCTCGATCTGATTGACATTCCAGTTGTCCTTCTTCACGTACTCCTGTACGGGGAGGACCCAACCGGAGTCGATCATGTAGCGCGATCCGATGTCGTAGATCTGCACGATGTCACACGGGTAGTTGCCACCCGACGCCTGGAGCTTTGCAAACTCCTCGTCGTAGCTTCCCTGGAACTCGGAGGTCACTTCGATCTTCCCTGCATTGAGGGCGTTGAACTCCGCAACCATGCTGGCAATCGCCTCACCATTGACGCCGCCCATGGCGTGCCAGAAGGTAATCTTGACTGGGCCGGCATCCTTTGCCACCGTTTCCTTGGAACCGGCTGCAAATGCAAGGCTGACCGCCAAGAGCCCGACGAGAATCAAAGCCAATGTCTTTTTCATCTTCCTTACTCTCCTTTGTATATTTTTGGGTGGACCATCCACCCAGCAAGGACCAATTGGTATGGGCTACCCCTTCACAGCCCCGCTCATCAAGCCATTGATGAGCTGTTTGTTCATGAACACGAAGATGCTCAGCGAAGGGACGATGACGATCACCACCCCGGCCATCATGAGACCAAGGGAGACCGCATCGATGTCATAGAGCATCGAGATGCCAATTTGCACCGTCCGGTAGTTGCGGGAGTTGGTGACCAACAGCGGCCACATGTACTGGTTCCACGTGTTGAGGAACACATACGCTCCAAGGGCACCGAGGGCGGGGCGCGAGAGCGGGACGACGATGCTGCCGAGGAACCGGAGGTTGGAGCACCCGTCAAGCTTTGCCGCCTCATAGAGCTCCTTGGCGAAGGTCAGGTAGTACTGGCGCAACAGGAAGACACCCATCGCGCTGGTGAGGAATGGGAAGGTCAGGGCACGGTAGGAGTCCAGCCACCCCCAGCGCATCATCGTCAGATAGTTGGCGATGATCGTCACTTCACCCGGGACCATCATCGTGGCAAGCACGGCCAAGAAGAGCAGCTTCTTGCCCTTGAACTCCAAGAAGGAGAATGAGAACGCCGCCAGTGAACAGGTGACCATCTGGCCGAGCATCACCGTCGTGGCGACGATGAAGGAGTTGAGGATCATCCGCGGGAAGTTGTAGTACGGGTTGGTGAACGCCTGGATGTAGTTGGTGAACTTGACCGACGTGGGGATCAGGTGGTTGCCATAGATCTCATCGGGTGGCATGACCGAGATGGAGAAGGTATAGAGCAAGGGGACCAGGATCACCAGCATCAGCGGGATGTTCAGGATAAACCGCCCGACATTCTGTAATTTTCGTCGTTGGACCGTATGTATGCGCATCAGTAGTTCACCCCACGCTTTTCAAATCTGAATTGGATGATCGTGATGACCAACACGATCAAGAAGAGGATGACCGACCGCGCCGCTGCAGCCCCAAAGCGGAAGTTCCTGAAGGCATCCATGTAGATCGACCAGACCATGACGTTGGTAGCATCGCCCGGCCCCCCTTCGGTGAGCAGCTTGATCTGGCTGAAGGACTGGAAGGCGCCGATGATGTTGATGATGATCTGGAAGAAGAGCGTCGGGGAGATGCTGGGGATGGTCACCGACCACACCCGGCGCCAGTACCCCGCCCCGTCGACCGCGGCACTGTCGTAGAGCTCAGCGGGCACATTGCGCAATCCTGCGCTGATGAAGATGAAGTTGATGCCGCTGGTGAGCCATATGGTCAGCCCAATGACCGAGGCCAACGCGTACCGCACATCTCCGGTGAAGTTTATCTGCGTCCCCAACAGGTTGTTGAGCAATCCGTTGGTCGGATGGAGGACCATCTTGAAGGTCATCGATGCAGCCGCCGATGCGATGGCGATCGGCATGGCGTACACCGCAGCGGTGAAGTTCGACCCGCGGTACTTCTTCTCCGTAAGGAGGCTGGAGGTCAACCCGATCAGCAACCCGCCGAGGGCGACGGCAAAGACGAACCGGAAGGTCACCGCCACACTGGCCCAAAATGATTTGCTTTGAAAGAGCGTCAGGTAGTTGTCCTTGTCAGTGAAGGCGACAAAAATCTTTGCATGGCCGGTCTTGTTGGTCAAGAACATGCTGAGAAAGATTGTCCTGAAGAAGGGGTAGTACAGGAACATCCCGAAGACCAGCAATGCAGGCAACAGGAACAAGTATGGCTCCAACCAAAAATGGTGCCCCTTGATCGCAGGGCGCACTGCCCTCGTATCGAAATTCTTTGCCATCGAACACTCCACCATATTGTAATTCGGGCACGGAAGAACGACTTTTCAGGCAGTACCCTGATCACATGAGCGAGCCGTACCTCTCTATCCCCGCACCATAGCACTTCATTGAACTCGAACGGTCAACTCTGCATGGTCATTCCAAAATCAATAGCATATCGCTTCACCGTGGAAGCGTTATCGGATAGCTAAGTATAGGCCTTCAGTTGTTGAACTGCAAGTCTAATTTCAATAATTTCTCAACAAGGAAGGCAATTCTATTCTACTAAACAAATAACTATCTTTTGTGTGGTACGATGGTGCCAAAACCCCTGAACGTGGGTGTGCTGACTAGGCTTCTTGAGTCCAAAAATTATCATTTCATTATATAATAACTAGTTAACTACTAAACATAGTAGGTACGGATAAAATAATATTTCTTTTGACATTTGTCCTATCCTCCTTTACACTGCTAAATATAGGTTGAATTATAGTGGGATTTACGATGAACTTTGTTTAACTCTTGCATCCACACGTGGAGCTGTGAGGAGACTGTGCCTCCCTCACTGCAGTATGTAAACCAGCTCACGGTGTTATCGCCACTCCACAGGAAAGGAAGGTACCATGAAGATCTATGCACACAGGGGCGCAAGCGGCTTTTACCCCGAGAACACGATGCTTGCCTTTCACCAGGCGCTCGAAGCCAAGAGCGATGGCATCGAGCTCGATGTCCAGCTGTCGAAGGACGGCCATGTCGTCATCATCCACGACGAGGGGTTGGAGCGCACCACCGATGCCACCGGCCGAGTCTACGACTACACCCTCCAGGAGCTGCAGAGGGTCAATGCCGCCGCGAAGTGGCAAGGCGGCAACCACTTCCATCCGATCCCGACCTTCGACGAGTACTGCAGCTGGGTGCGGACAACGGATTTGATCACCAACATCGAGATCAAGAGCAGCGTCATCTACTATCCTGGATTGGAGAAAAAAACACTCGACCTCATCAAAGCCCACAAGATCGAGGATCGTGTCATCATCTCATCGTTCAACCACCTCAGCCTGATCGAAACCAAACGCCTGGCCCCGGACCTTCCCTGCGGAGTGTTGGTTCCCGAATCGGGGCTGGTCAACGCCGGCTACGCGGCCAAGCACTTCGGCTTCGAGTACTTCCACCCCGCCTACGCCAACCTCGATGGGGCGAGTGTCGCCGAGTGCCACCGACACTCCATCGCGGTGAATGTCTGGACGGTCAACACGATGGAGGCCCTGGAGAAGTGCCATGCGTGGGGGTGCGACGGCATCTTCACCAACTATCCGAAGGTCGCCCGCGCCTACGTGGATTGTCTGTAGACCACACCACCGATGCCCATCAGCTGGCCAGCGGGGAGGATTGCGCCTCCCCGTTGCCTTTTTTTGTCCAACGTCAACAATTATCATAGACAATACCACTATGGCACTGTAGAATTTCTACACATATGGGTGTTTTGTCGAAAAAACCACTGTTCGTCCGCCTTGCCCGGCCCACCTATGGTCGATGGCTGCTTTGGCGCCACCGCGTACGGGCTGTGGGCATGGAGCAGCTGGTGGCGATGGAGCGACCGTTTCTGGTGCTGGCCAACCATGTCCACACCATGGACCCGTTCATCATCAGCGCCGCCAGTTCGGTCCACATCCGCTGGGTCGCCGGAGCCTACCTCTTCAAGCTCTTTGGCCTCAGGCCGCTGCTCGAGCAGTGGGTCGGGGCGATCTCGAAGATCCAGGACAAGAGCGATATGTTCACCATCCGTACCATCGCCGAGGCGTTGAAGAACGGGGATGTGGTTGGTCTCTTTCCCGAAGGGACACGTACCTGGGACGGAGAGCCGGTGGGCTTTGACAAGGCCATTGCCAAGATGATCAAGATCTTCGGCGTGTCGGTGGTGCTGATCAACCTCGAGGGTTTCTACGGTGCACGCCCCCGGTGGGCGAGGCGGCGGCGCAGCGGACCGACTCTTGTGCGTGTGGTGAGCACCCTTACCGCCGAAGAGATCAAACGCTTGAGAACCGACGATCTCTATGCGTATTTGAAGGAGCACCTGGACTACTCCTACCGCTCATGGCAAGAGGCAAACGGCGTCCGTTTCTCACAAAAGCGGGGAGCAGAGGGCTTGGAGCAGATCCTCTACCTCTGCCCTCACTGCAAGAGGGCGAGTACCATCACCACCCACCGACGCACGATTGCGTGCACAGCGTGTTCATTTGCGACCCACCTCGATGAGTATGACCGCCTTGATCAGGGCGCTGCTCCCATCACCGACATCGCTGCCTGGCATCGGTGGGAGACGGAGTACCTCGGCACCGAGGCGGGACGGGCCACGGTCTTTCCTCCCGATGAGGGGGTATTGTTGCAGCGCATCGAGGCCAAGGGCCTGGTCACCCTCAGCAAGCGCTTCTCGCTGACCCTCCAAGGCGATGGACTGGCGATCACGACCGCCGATGGTGAGGTGCTGCACTTCGCCTTCTCCTCCATCACCTCGATGGTCATCAACGCGAAGAATACGCTGGAGATCACCAGCGATGGCCGCCGCTATCGGATTCGGATTGAGAAGAACGGGGCGATCATCAAATATCTGGAATACGGCCGCCAATGGGCTGCGGCCACCACCACAGGAGGCACTGCATGAACTGGAACTTCTTCTATCACATCGGCATCATTTCCATCGCGCTGCTCATCTCGGCACTGCTGAGGGCCCGCATTCGCCTCCTGCAGCGCTTCCTGATCCCCGCCCCCATCATGGGGGGCTTGATCCTGCTGGTCTTCTACAACTACATCGCCCCATTGTGGGGATTGCGCAACGACTTTCTCGGCGACATCGTCTACCATCTCTTGAACATCTCCTTCATCGCCATGCTGCTCAGGGTCACTGGCAAGGACCCGGAGCGTGGCAAGAAGAAGCATATCCTGGCAGAGAACGTCACCGCTGTGATGGGACAGTATGGCCTGCAGTGCTTCTTCGGCCTGGTGGCCACCGCCGCCATGATCGCCACCTTCGCCCCCACCCTCTTTCCAGCCATCGGGTTCACGCTGCCGTTGGGCTTCGAGCTGGGGCCGGGGCAGGCATACTCCATCGCCTTGGGGTGGGAGAAGATGGGCTTTCGCGGTGCCTCCTCGGTGGGGTTGACGATGGCGGCCATCGGGTTCTTGGTGGGAAGCTTCGGTGGCGTCGTGTTGATCAACCAGGGCCTCAAACGCGGTTGGATTGCAGCCGACCAGGCCAAGCGGATCAACGCCAAGAGCGTACGCACCGGTTTCTTTGCCCGCAACGAGAGTGAGCGGCCCATCGGCTCCTACCTCTCCACCGACGGCGAGTCGCTCGATTCGCTCTCCTACCACATCGCCCTCGTCATGGCGACGTACCTGCTCAGCTGGGCGGTCCTCAGCGCGCTGACCCTAGTGCTGAACCTCATCGGACCGATGGGAGCAGACCTCGCCGAGAGCTTGTGGGGCATCAACTTCATTTTCAGCGCCTTCTGCGCACTGCTGGTCAAGCTCTTCATGCGCAGCGTGGGGGTGGAGACCACGCTGGACAACGGCACGCTCAACCGGATCAACGGCTTCTCCGTCGATGTGACGGTCGCCTCAAGCCTCGGGGCCATCTCACTTGTTGTCGTCCAGGGCTACTGGATTCCGATCCTCGTCCTCACGTTGGTGGGAATCGTCATCACCGTCTTCATCCTCCCCTGGTACTGCTCACGCCTCTACAGCGACCACCAGTTCTTCCGGATGCTCGTCATCTACGGCACCGCGACCGGTACGCTACCCACGGGCCTTGCGTTGCTGAGGGTCGTCGACGCCGAGTTCGAGACGCCGGTGGCCACCGACTACCTCTACTCGGTGGGAATCGTCTTCGCTCTTGCCATCCCGATCATCCTCTCGGTGAATCTGCCGGCCTTCAGCGTGACGCACAACAATCCAGCCCTCTTCGCTCTGGCCATTGCCATCAGCGCCTTCTATATGATCGCCTCGTTCGTCTCCTACCTGATCCTTGCCAAGAAGCGCGCCTTCGCCGGCAAGGGCACGTTCTTCTACACTGAGTGAGGGATCGGCGAGAAGAGGGAAGAGAGCAGGTCGGTGGCCTGGACCGTGAAGAGGCCGCGCCTGCGCTCTGCCCGGAGAGGGCGCTTCTTCAGCTTCAAGAGTGAGGTGGCGACAAGCGCCTTGATCACTCCTTCGCTGAACGTCTCAACGAAGGAGTCAAAATCGTTCTCCAGCGACAGGTAGGGAAAGAGCTTGAACCCCTCCACAGCGATGCTCCGCACCATGACCGACTCCTCCCTCTTGTGCAGCACGATCCACAAGAGGAGGTTCAGCATGCTGTATCCGCTGTCATCGTAGTCGAACTCCTCAAGGAAGAGATCCTCGACCAAGGCAGCGACACCATCGGCTAGTACCCGCTGTGTCCACTCTCCCTGGGTATAGGCGTTGAAACGATCGACCCCCTCAGGCCCTTCGAGGATGAAGAAGACCAACGATCCGACGAGGCTGTTGTTGAAGTGACGCACCAGCGCCGGAGGAGGTATCGGCCACACTCCAGATACCTGGTACTCCTCCTCCTCGGGGGGGACGGACCACGTATGGCTCTTGCGCACCTCATTCAGCCGCTCCATGAGGCTCTCAACATCTTGTAGTGAGATGCCATGCTGCCTTCCAAGGCGCTTCTTATCCACACTCTTGCCTTCGTTGAGGGCATCGTTGTACTCCTTCATGAAGGCATTCAACTGCTCAACCTTCTGTGAACGGTCTTCCATCTCTTCCGATTCATCATCCTCACCACTCTCCACCAACAGGAAGGGTGACCACGGCATGGGGTACCCATCCTGCTCGAGAAATAACACCATCGCCGTCGAAAGACGGTACTGCGGTCCCAAGGTGGGGTATCCCATCATGGCCGAGAAGACCTCGAACGCCTCCTGGCAGTGGGTCAACAGGTACCACGATCCCTTTATGTTGAAGAGGCGGATGTTGAAGAGGCCGGGAAGCTCGAAGAAGACCCGATCGCCATAGGTATTCACCATCTCTTCGCTCGCTTCATCGAAGATGTACTGACTTGATTCTCCTGATGTCACCGTACGCCAATAAGGTGCCTCAAAGGGGTAGGAAGGCTCCCCGATCGCAGCCAAGTGGCCAACAACCTCGACTCCACGAAGGGTGAGGCTCGGTACTTCGGAGAGGTTGAAGAGGGTGAGAAAGAGCGAGGGGTACCCCTTGAACACGCCATCTATCCCCTTCTCGCGGTAGAGCGTTTCATCGGCGATGTGGCCCATGAAGTCAAAGTCGTCGATACCGAGACGGTTGTAATGGATCATGCTCGCGGTTTGCAGGCAGAGCCCATTGTCGACCAAGAGGGCAATATAGGTTGCTGCCCGGCTCTCCCTGCGGTTCTGCAGTTTCTGCAACCCCGGTGAGAAGAGGTTGTAGCGGCCTCCACGGGTGAGGTCTTCGATCTCATACAAGCTATTGCCCAACCGCCGGGTAATGAAAAAAACTGCATAGAAGGCGGGCGTTTGCTCCCACTGGCCGAGGATCTCCCGACCCCTCTCATCGAGGGACGGGTCCTCCTGCGCCTGTTTGAGCAGCTGTGTGTCGCTGAGGATCTGGCTGTTGATGTACTGTTCACCCAGATGGGTGAGCAGATCTTCACGCTCAGGATATCGCGCTACCAGGGACTTCAGCAAGGACTCCAGCGGCGCCTGAAAGGCGGGGGGTTCGTCGATTTGATTCTCTACTGCCGTCAAGAGTTGGGCCCACTTTGCTGTGACCAACTCACAACGCTCAAGTACATCACGTGGTACCGTCATCCCATGATCCTCACGATCGGCTTCTTTTCGCCGGTCTTCTCCACTGTCTTGACCAGCGCACGCAACAGGGCAGTTGCCCTGATCGTATAGAGGCCCCTGTTTCGCTCCTCTGTACTTGGCCGCTGTTGCAGCGTGAAGAGCTGCAAAGCGACAAAGCGTCTGAGAACAACACGGCTGAAGGCTTCAACATACGATTCAAATCTGATGTTTTGTGCGAAGACGGGGTACAGCTTATAGATCTCCAGCGCCAGGCTGCGAACCAGAATCGGCTTGTCCTCGCTGCTGAGCACGATCCACAACAGGGTGTTGAGAGAGAGGGTGCCCCCTCCTTCGTCACCCACTTCGGTGGTGAACGCCTTCTCCAACGACACGATGATCTCACTCAGGCTGATCTCTGGAACCCCGATCACGTCACCCAATTCATCAAGCGCCTTGATGTTGGAGAAGGCGAATTTGAGGTGCTCGATGATGAAGGGGGAGTCGCCGAAATCACTGCGCTTGATGGGCGCCGGGACGGGACACTGGGCAATCTCATACTGCTTTTCTTCTTCAGGAACCGTCCAGAAGTGCCGTTTCAGACTCTCCTTGAACTGCTCCACGACCATCTGGGCTTTTTCAAGGTCGACTCCAAAGCGCTTCGCCTCACCCTCCAGGTCGAACACATGGCCTTGGTTGGTCTCTTTGATGTAGTGGGCCATCATCTCATTGATGCGATTCATCTCTTCACTCTCTTCGATGGGCTCCTGGTTCTCGCCACTGAGAGTGAACGGGAACCACGGAGTGGTCAACCGATCCCTTTCGGCTGTTACCACCATGATTGGATCGAGGAGGTGCTCAGCCTCGCTCTCCTTGAGAGCAAGGACCTTCGACGAGACGAAGAACGCTCCCACACTGGTCGAGAGTACCACCCAATGGTGCTCAAGCTGGAACACCATGATCGACTGGTAGTTGCAGTAGTGATCGAGCAGATCATCATCACCCACCGCCGCATACATCGCAGGGCTCGCCTCCACAAGGGTGTATTTGCGAAGCCTCCCCTTCTTCTCCACCTCCCAATACTGTTCGTCGAAGGAGTAGTCGAGAGAATCGAACTGGCTGTAACAGATCATCAGGAGCTCGCCGTGGGATGACATGGCGTATGCATTGGCTAGGAGGCGATAGTAGTGGAGTCCCGTGGGGTGGGCTTTGAGGACCTGGTCTATGCCCCCGTGGGCAAAGCGCTCACGATCGAGAGATTCGAGGAGGAAGGTCATCGAGGAGACATCCAGGTCACTGTAGTGCAACAGACCCGCAGTCTGCAGGCAGAGTCCGTTGTCGTACATCAACGTCAGATAGTGCTTGCCCCGTGTCTCCTGCCGCATCTGCAGGACTCCCAACGACCGAGAGTGGACGTAGTGTGTCTGATCGGTAAAGAGATCCTGAACCACGTAGACGTCACCGCCGAGTGAACCGATGATGGAGAAGAAGAGGAAGAACGCGGGATGATCCCTCCAATAGGTGAGCACCTCCACCGAGTCAGGGTCCAGCGTGCCGCCCTCTTTGGAGAGCAGGCGCGCCAACGGCTTGGGGTCACCGAGGGTCACGCTCATGATGTGCTGGTCGGCGATGAAGCTGGTATGCACCTCATCCAAATCCTTGGCATTGGCCTTGAAATATTTGCGCAGCGCCGATACCGAGCGTGATGCCTTCGCGTCGGCCAAGTAGGCGTCCCGCAACATCAGTGCAAGGATGTCGAACTGGTCAGAGAATAATTCGCACCGATCTGCAAGCCCTTTTGGCAGGTATTTGATCTCTTCTGGTAGGTTCATTGCTCCATCATGGCATACAAGTCGAATTAGGCAAAGATGGCCAACACTTTTTCTTCACAACTGAGGGAACGAGCAAAAAATCCAACACCAATGAAACGAAGAAACGCAACCAACAAAGTGTGCGTGTACCGCGGCCAATGAGGTCCGGTGACAAGAAGAAAGTATCAGGTACTCCACCAAAAAGTTGACGTAGAGCGCAACACGTCAGGTATATTGTTGATAATCATGGTTTTATCACCCTCTGTCGCCTTGCCCACCAAAGTGTAAAAACAGTACCATACTCAATGGATTATACCCCTATGAAGAGCGCATACCCCAAGCAAATCAAACCCTACCTCCTCATCGCACCGGCGCTCTTGCTCGCCGTGCTCTTCAGCTATCGTCCCTTCATCCTCACCCTCATCAACAGCCTCCACACCGTCTCACTTGCCGGCAAGCGCCTCAGCTTCATCGGCTTGGAGAATTACACCCGCCTCTTCGTCAACCCCTCTTTCCTGGCAAGCCTCTCCAACACGCTGCGCTTCACCCTCTTCTTCGTGCCGACCAATGTCGTCATCTGCCTGGCAGCCGCGCTGCTCTCCAACCGCCCGGGAAGGTTGGCGACCCTCAACCAGATCTTCTTCTTCCTGCCGATGGCCGTCGGCCTCTCCAGCTCGATGATGATCATCAAGATGATGTTCAACCCCTCCATCGGAATCATCAACCAGCTCTTGGGCTTTGACATCCAGTGGTTCAACAACCGCCATGCCGCCATGACGCTGCTCGTCATCGCCGGGGTTGGACTGGACATCGGCCTCGACTTCCTGCTGCTCAGTGCAGCACTGCGTAACGTGCCGAGCGACCTATTGGAAGTGGCCAAGATCGAGGGAGCGAGCGGAGTTCAGACCTTCCGCTACCTGCAGGCACCACTGATCGGTTCGACCCTGCTCTTCGTCGTGGTGACCAACATCAAGGATGCCATGCTGATCTCCTCTCCGGTGATGATCCTCACCGAAGGCGGTCCGTTTCGATCGACACAAACCCTCGTCTACCAGATGTACCTCGAGGGCTTCAAGAGCGGAAACTACGCCATCGGGTCGGCCATCGCAACGGTGGTCTTCCTCCTCACCTTCACCGTGCTGCTGCTTCTGCTGCGCCTTGAGAGAAGGAGGGTCTACTACCAGTGAGACGACTCATCCCCATCGCTGCAACCCTCTTCTCCCTCGCTGTGGTCTTTCCGATCTTCTATACCATCAGCGCGTCGTTCTTCCCCTACACCGACTTCACCGCCATCCCGGCCCGGCTACTCCCCTCTGTGCCCACCTTGGACAACTACGCCCGGGCCTTTCGCGAGTCCAACCTGCTGGTCTTCCTCTCCAACTCCCTCTACAGCGCGCTGGCAGGGACCGTCCTCAGAATGACCATCTCGATCCTCGGCGCGTACGCCTTCACCTTCTTCACCTTCCGGGGCAAGAACCTCCTCTTCGTCCTCATCGTGGCCACGATGCTGTTGCCCCCCGATGCGCTGATCTTGGAGAACTACACCACGATCCGCTCCCTCAGGCTCACCGACACTTACCTGGGGATCATCAGCACCACCCTCCTTGCCCCCACACACCTCTTCATGCTGCGCCAGTACTTCAAGACTGTCAGCCAGGAGTACCGCGAGGCGGCGATCATCGAGGGGTGCAGCGACTCCCGCTTCCTTACCACCCTCTTGATCCCCATCAGCAAGGCGGTGATCATCACGCTGGCGATCCACTCCTTCTCCACCATCTTCAACGACTATCTGTGGCCGCTTCTGGTGACCAACCGAGAGATGATGCGCACCGTCCAAGTAGGGCTGACGATGCTCGGTTTCTCGGAGAACCTCGACTACGGCCCACAGTTTGCCGCTATCACGGTGCTGATGACCCCAATCCTCATCACCTTCATCGCCCTGCATAATCCGATTCAAGACAGCGTGTCCACACGCTTTACTGGGAGGTAGTCATGAAACGAACAGTGTTACTCCTTGCCTTGTGCCTCATGGCCGTGGCAAACCTCTTCGCCCTCGGCCAACGGGAGACCCAATCGAGTGACGTGGTGACCATTACGTGGTGGCACCCCAACAGCGGAATCGCCGGCAAGGCCACCGACACCCTCATCGAGCGCTTCAACGCCACCATCGGGAAGGATGAGGGCATCGTCGTCACGGGTGTCTACCAGGGAAAGGCCAACGATGTATTGACCAAGACCAAGGCAATCATGCAGTCGGCGACGACGACCGACCTGCCCGACCTTGTGCAGCTCGACGGGGCGGCAGTGCTGGACGTGCGCGACGACAAGAGCCTGATCACCATCGAGCACCTCGCCAATGAGGATGGCTACGACCTCAGCCAAATCATCGAGGCCGCCCGCCTCTCGGTCACCTACCGCGAGAGGATGATCGCCATGCCCTTCAACAGCTCCACCATCCTGCTCTACTACAACAAGAGCGCTTTCGATGAGGTAGGCATCAGCGAGCCGCCCAAGACCCTTGATGACCTGACCCAGGCGGCGGTAAAGCTCAAACAAACCGATGCCAGGGGCAAAGTGACCCGCTACGGCTTTGCCAACGTGCCCACCACCTATGAGCTGATGTGCTGGCTCGGCCAGCAGAATGGCCTCTCCTTCATCACCGATGAGGAGAACGGCCACACCGGCATCCCCACCCGGGTCCTCTTCGATGACAACGGCACGATGGTGAACTTCCTCAACAAGTGGAAAACCCTCTACGCCACCGGGGCGCTGGAGAACCTGACCAGTGACCTCAACGGCGCCTTCGCCAGCGGACGGGTGGCGATGATCGTCGCCTCGACGAGCAACCTCACCACTATCGAGCAGATGGTCGGTTCGCGGTTTGCGCTCGGTGTCGCCCCCTTCCCGATGGTCGATGAGCGGGCCACCGGTGGGGTGAACGTCGGGGGAGGGGCGCTGTGGGCGCTGGACAACAAGAGCGGCCATGAAAAAGAGACCTGGCAGTTCATCAAGTTCCTCGCCTCAGCAGAGTCTCAGCTCTATTGGCACATCGAGACGGGGTACTTTCCCATCCACCGGGATACCTACACCCTGGAGGCGTTCGTCCAACACCTAAGTGAAAACCCCCGTGCCGGGGTAGCCATCGAACAGCTGCTCTCCTCCAACCCCCGTCTCCAAGGAATCTGGGTGCCCAGCGCTTACCAGATCTACTACGCCTTCCAAAGCGGTATCTTGAAGATGCTTGAGGAGGGGCGGAGCGCAGAGGAGACCAGCCGGGCACTGGCACGAGAGATTGACGGCTACCTTGCCGATTTTTTGAGGATGCAGCAGTAGTGCACGCAGCGACGAACACCAACCTCATCGCCTTTGCTCGAGACGGCTCAAAGACCGAGATGATCCACCTCATCCCCCGCTACGCCAAGGCGGGGTTCACGATGCTGGACATCAACCTCTGCGAGCTGCTCAACCCCAATGCCACCCTGCTCTCCGATCGTTGGCGGGAGTATGTGGAGACCCTCTCCAGCCAACGGGATGCGTATCACCTGACCTACCACCAGGCCCACGCTCCCTACAGCAAGAATGATACCACCACCCACCCGCTGCTCTCTCGAGCGATGGAGATCTGTACGCTATTGCATATTCCCATCCTCGTCGTCCACCCCCTCCCCCTCTCGGTCAGCGAGAACATACTCGCCTACGCCCCCGTCATCAGGCAGGCGGAGAAGGTTGGTCTCACCTTAGCTTTTGAGAACCTGAACAAAGAGGGGGAGATCACCGCCATCGATGACCTCGCAGCTCTCGTCGATGGACTTGATTCTCCCTCGGCGGCCATCTGTTGGGATACCGGCCACGCCCATATGTGTGGCCATGATCTGGTAGCGGACATTCAAAAGATGGGCCATCGACTGAAGGCGACCCACATCGTCGACAACCACGGTACAGAGGATGAACACCTGCTGCCCTTCTTCGGGACCATCGAGTGGGAGCGCGTCATTCCGGCGCTCCAAGAGAGCGGCTATACCGGTGCTCTGACGCTCGAGTGCATGTTCTTCACCCAGCACCTGCGCCCGGCATTACGTGACCAGGTGATCAGGATGGCAAAGGCGTGCGCCGATGAACTGCTGGCTACGCTTGACGGAAGCGACAACGCT
>Ga0265293_10008309_pt1 | contig 15455 bp, 12 predicted proteins | sample Munlanlewell138R_FD_192505 | JGI IMG/M metagenome (GOLD analysis project Ga0265293, IMG submission 192505) | Leachate microbial communities from a municipal landfill in Southern Ontario, Canada - Leachate well 138R | ecosystem: Engineered > Solid waste > Landfill > Unclassified | place: Canada...
CTGCCTGCATAATATATTCAATATTAAAGTTAATTTCAGCATTATCCCCTTCTGAAACAACCTGATAAAACGTTTCAAATTCACCCTGTTCCTCAGCTTCAGCTTTAATTCCGAGTTGAGAATTTTCAAGTTTTACAATTATTGATTTAACACTTGCAGCATTTGCAACAGGTCTTGCCATTTTAAGCATATCTCTGAATTTATCTGTTGGAATAACAAGTCTTGAAACAAAATTATCTGGTATTATTGAAAGATAATCAGGAAACTCATCCTCAAGAAGTTTTGAGAAAAATATAGTATTTTCAAATCTGAAAACTATCTGATTTTCATTTTCTGTAAGAATTATATCTACATTACTGTATTTTTCACAAAGTTTTCTAACTTCTTTAAGGGTTTCAGCCTGAACTGTAAAACTGAATTCATCATCTGAAGAAACTGGTATTTTTATATAGGAAAGTCTTCTGACATCTGTTGCTGCAACATTAAGCACATTCTGCATAAGCTTGAAATTCAAGCCAGACAGATGTATTCTTGATGTTTTGTCAGTTGATGCTGCAAACAAAGTTTTTTTGATTGCATTTTTTAATATATCACAACCTATTGTAATATGTTTTTTTTCAGAAAATTCAGGAGGCATAGGGAAATCATCAGTTTTTGCATAAACAAATTTATATTTTGAGTTTAATGCATTTATATGAAAAAAATCTTTTTTAACTTCACATTCAAGATTAGCACTTGAAGGGATATTCATTACTGTTTCAGAAACAAAAGAGTAAGGAAGTATTATTTCACCCTCGACATCAACTTTAGCACTGCATGATAATTTAATGGTATTTTCAAGATTCGTTCCTATAATCTCAAGTTTATCCGACAATGCTTTTACGTAAAAATTTAATACTGTAGGCATTGCAGAATTCTGAGGAATAACACCTTTTAAAAAACCTAATATTTCACTGAAATCGGATTTGGAAACTGTAAACTTCACGCGTTCCCTCCTTAATTTAATTTTTTTAAAAAATATATTTTTCTTTCAAGAGTCAACACACATATATAATCTTCACTAATTACATCAAAAAAAACACTTCCATTAATATTAAAAAAATTCCTTTCAATTATCAAGTTTTCAGCGTTGTATTCTGCATTAAATATTCCAGAGGGTGTCAGAATATAAATTTTCTCTCTGAAATTTGAAGCTTGCAGTATATTTATATCAACAAGCTCACTTTTTTTATCAAAAACATAATTTCCATTAAGATTTTTTTTATAAACTGAAAGCTGATTTTTACCCATAATCTCATCTATCTGGATTATTTCACTATTACCATCGTTTGTTAAATCCATAAAAAAAAGCATTCCTTCAACTGGATTTTCAAAAATTTTCTCTCTTCTGTCCATGCCTGGAAATATCCAGTTAAAAAAATAGAGAAAATTCTGCCATGTTCCGGTAACTGCATCTTTTTCCTGAATAACCATGCCAGCGATACGATGATTTCGACCTGCCATATTCAGTTTATAAATAGAATCCAGTCCATACTCATTAAACGTTCTGTAACCAAATTCCATTTTATTATTGTGATAATTATATGAATAAAATCCTCTTGAAGTTAATAAAACAACTTCAGGTTGACCATCATAATCCATATCAATAACATTTATATCGTATATTGTACCAATATCACCTGAGCGGAAAATTTCTTTTATGTTGTTATCAGATATTTCAATAAGAACAAAATAATCGAAACAGGTTAAAATAAATCGATTCCCGCCAACTTTAACCACTCTGTCTGCCATATAGGGAATATCAATCACTTTTTCAATATAGAAGTAGGATTTGTTTAAAATTGTCTCAACATATTCTTCAGAAGCTTTAATATAATTTTCGATAAAATCAGAAGAAAAGTTGTTATCAATGTAATTATCAATAAGCTGATTGTAGAGTTCTTTCATCACACCTGTTTTAATCCCGAGTTTTTCATAATAAGAATCTGCCTGCAGAGAAAAACAGTAAGCTAAAACAAGTGTGATGAAAATTTTTTTCATAATTTGAAACCGTATGGAAGTAAATCTTTAATATAAACTTTTTTTGTATTTCCTTTAAGATTAGTCATTACAACTTCTATATCTTCGCCAAATTCAAAAATAACCTGACGACATGCTCCACATGGAGAAACAAACTCATCGTCAGTATCTGCAATAACTGCGATTTTTTTAATATTTCTGCAACCTTCGGTAATTGCTTTGAATATACTGATTCTTTCGGCACAAACTGTTAATCCGTATGAACTGTTCTCAACATTTGCACCTGAAAACATTCCTTTTTCTGAATCAAAAACCGCTGCCCCCACAGCAAATTTCGAGTAGGGGCTGTACGATTTTTTTCTTGCATTTTTAGCAAGTTCAATAAGTTCAACATCAATTTCGTCTATTTCAAGTAATTTCATTTAACTATCTTTCCTTTATTCCAAGTTGTAAGAATTGGGCTTACTAAAAAAATTGAGGAATAGGTTCCAATAATCACACCAACAAGAAGAGCTAATGCAAAGTTTTCAAGAATTTCTCCACCAAAAAAATACAGTATTGTTACTGGAAAAAGTGTGGTAAGCGAAGTATGTATTGTTCTGGTAAGAGATTGATTAATACTTGTATTTACCATTTCATCATAAGGAATGTTTTTCATTCTTGATTTATTTTCTCTTATTCTGTCACAGATAACTATTGTATCATTCAGAGAATAACCAAGAAGGGTAAGAAAAGCTGCAATTATTGTGCTGTTGATTTCTCTGAAAAGCAGAGAAAGCACACCTATTGTGACAATAGAATCATGAATAAGTGCAATAATAGCAGAGACTGCATATTTAAAATCAAATCTGAAAGAAATGTAAACTAAAATTGCAATAATTGCCCATAAAATTGCATTCATTGCATTTTTCTTAAGCTCATTTCCTATTGTTGGTCCAATATCTGTTTCTCTTTTAATACCATCTTCGGAAATTTCACCTGTTTTTTCAATAAGTATTGTTTTCAGCTGTCTTTTCAAATCTTCATTAAGATAAGATGTGGTAATAATAATTTCATTTTTACCATCTGAAACTCTCTGAATAACTCCAGGAAGTCCCATTTCATCAAGAATTTCTCTTACTGTGTTTTCATCAACAGGATTTTCAAATCCATAGTGAAGAAGGGTTCCACCTGAAAAATCAATTCCATAATTCAAGCCATTTGTCAGCAGAGACCAAACACTTATAATAATCAGCAGAGCTGAAATTGTAAAAGCTACATTTTTTCTTTTAATAAATTGTATATTAGTCATAAACACCACCTCACATGCTCAATTTTTTTACTTTTAATATGCCTGTAAGCAGTTTAAAAATATTTTTAACAACAAAAATAGCGGTAAACAGGTTAATTGCAGTTCCAATTACGAGAGTTACAGCAAATCCCATTACCGGACCTGTTCCAAACATGTATAAAATAACAGCTGTGAGAATAGTGGTAACGTTTGAGTCAAATATTGTACTGAAAGCTTTATCAAAACCTCCATCAACAGCTGCACCCAAAGTTTTACCTGTTTTAATTTCTTCCTTTATTCTCTCAAAAATTATTACATTGGCATCTACTGCTATACCAATTGTCAAAATAATACCAGCAATACCCGGAAGTGTGAGAGTTGCTCTAAAAATTGCCATGAACGCCATAAGAAGCACAATATTAATTATTAGGGTCAAATCAGCAATAATACCTGATACTTTATAAACTGCTATCATATAAATAAAAACAAGAAGTGCACCAAACATTGCAGCTCTTACACTTCTCTCAATTGATTCACGACCAAGTGATGGTCCAACTGATATTTCACTTATTTTTTTAAGAGGAGCCGGCAAAGCACCAGCTTTAAGAATAATTGAAAGTTCATTTGCTTTCTCATCAGTAAAATGACCTTCAATCTGTGCTCTTCCACCAATTATCGCACTCTGAATTACAGGAGCAGAAATAACTGTATCATCAAGAATAATTGCAAGCTGTCTCTGAATGTTATCTCTTGTAACTCTGGCAAACTTATTTGCTCCATCATTGTTGAAATGTATAAGCACTATAGGCTTTCCAAATTCATCTCTTGCAACTCTGGATTCTACAAGGTCAGCACCGGAAAGTAGAGTTTCTCTTTCTAAAACATAAACCGGTTTTTTACCAGTAGCTCTGTCAAGCTGTCCATAATATAGTTTTTCTCTGGTTTCATCAATGTTACCTAATCTTGTCTGTTCAGCAACACTGTCAACCATACCATTTTCTTTACGAACAAGTTTAAATTCAAGCATAGCTGTAGAACCGATAGAAGAAGCCATTTCCTGAGAACTTGCACCCGGAAGCTGTATTCTGATTCTATTTCCGCTTGAAGCATTAATAGCTGGTTCAGAAACACCGAATAAGTCAACTCTGTTTCTGATAACCTGAACCGCTTTTGAAACCGCGTCCTGATTCATTGAAACAATAAGATTTTCAGGAATACCCATAACCAGACCATTCTGAAGATTACCTCTGACCTTTCTCATAAGATCATCTTCTTCAATTTGAGCCATCATAAGTGCATTTTTTTCTTCATCAACATTACTATCAAACACTCTTACATTAATTTCGAGGTCAGCGGATTTTTCTTCAACAGAATAATCTAAAATATTATTTTCATCTAAAGTTTTTCTGATTTTAGCTGCCTTTCTTTCAATTGTAAGTTCTTTCAGTTTATGCATATCAATCTCATAAACCAGATCCATACCACCTTTTAAATCCAATCCCAGATTAATTTTTTCATTAACAGGATATAAAGTATAAACTGCCCATGCTACAATTATAAGTATAATTGCCAGATTAATTTTCAACTTCTGGTTCATTATAGCCCCCTTTCTTTTTATCATCTCGGAATTATATAAATTTTTTTAATTTTATTCAAGTGCTTTATATCTCGATATAACAGTCTGTATAAATTCAAAATCAGGCCAGTAATCAATTATTATTCTGAATTCCCTTGCTGCACTGAAAAAAGCACGTTGCATTATGTAAATATCAGAAGCATAATATCTTGAGTAAGGGTAAAATGGATTAGCCTGTATTGAAGCTTCAAAAAGCGCTATTCCTTCAAGATATTTCATTTCAGAGTATGCGATAAAACCCCTCATGTAAAGAATTCTCCAGTGTTCAGGATTTATCCCCAACCTTATACTTGATGAAATATATGTTAAAGCAAGTTCGTATCTGTTAATTCTGAAAGAATGATAAGCCGCAAGCAGAAATACTTCCTCATTTTCAGGCCATTTAAAAACAATTGTTTTTATTAAATCTTCTGCTTCTTTAAAGTTTTTCATATCGGTAATAACATAACCTTTTCGAAGCATTAAAGGAAAAACATCATGATTATATGATTCAGCTCTGTTGAGTGCCAAATCAAGAATTTCAAGCGCACGTTTATATTTCATTCTTTCGATAAGATAATCAGAAAAAACTACATAATAACTACTTGTCTGGGGATATTTTCTCAGAAGATAATCAAAATATATTTCAAGTTCAGCATATTTTCTCTGAAGATTAAGAGTTTTAATCTTTAAATCAACAAGTACGGCAATTTCACCAAATTGTTTTAATGCTTCTTCAATATAAAATTCACTTAGAGTATATTTTTTCTGTTGATTCAGATTTTCAACAACACTTATATGAGAATTTAATGAGAAAAAATCCTTTTTTCTTGCTTCAAGAAGCAGAAAATGAGCAAAATCACGCCTGCCTTTTAAAATATGAATTGAAGCAAATTCAGTATAAAGTTCAGCTGTTTTATTGATTTCAAAGGCTTTTGAAAAATGCTCATGAGCTTTCTCAAAATTATTTTGCTGCCTGAAAATTTTGCCCATATATCTGTTTAATTCAAAATTATCAGGAGCAATATCATAAAGAATGTTAAATATTTTCAAACTCTCATCAAAATTACCTTTGTTAAAAAAATCTACTGCAAGCGCAAGATTTGTGAAAAATCTGTCTTTATCTTCATCAATATACCTTTCATATTCATAAATATTACCAAGATAATCAATAAAAAACATAAACTGTTTTTCACCATAATTGATAACATCAAACACATGAAAAGATGTCCTTACAGGGAGATTTTCAAACTCATTTTCAAGAAAAGGATAAATTCCTGAACCATCAAAAAGAAATATTCTGTCTTTACATAAAATAAATATAACATCATCCGCCTTAATAAGACTAACTGGAAAATAGGGAGCAAGATTGAATTTTTTTTCTTCTGACTGATTTTTTTTAATTAAATCACTTCCATTCCACAAAATAAAACTGTCATTTAACTCAAAAAAATCGAGCACATCGAAGCTGAAAACTTCACTTTTTTTTATTGATTTTTCAGTAAGTTCAAAAACCCCTTCTCTTTCTGAAACATAGAGAATATCAGATATTACTTTAATTTTATTAATAAACTTGGAACGAAAATTATCAATCTGATGTTCTTTTCCATCAAGGTCTGTAAAAAACAATCCTTTTTCATTAAAAAAATACACATAATTATTATAAATTTCGATTCCAAAACCATAATTATCAGTAATTTTACTTATTCCTGTGGGAGAAGCGATAAATATTCCATCAATAGATGAGTAAACAAGTGAGTTTTTCCAAATTACAAAATCCAGTATTATACTGTCAGAAACTTTTTTAAGAGATACCCTGTCATACACATACAAGCCGTTTACGCCGGCAAAATAAATTTTATCAGGACTTGCTATTTTTATTTTTGTAAAAACAGGTTTATTTTCAATTTTAATATTTTTCAGTAAAAGACCTGAAACATTAAAAGTTAGTATCAAAAGAAAAACCAAAAATATTGGTTTTATACGCACCACCATTTTCATCCTGGGCAACATCCTTTCTTGTAAGATAAAATTTCAAAGCTGTTTTGAAGTTTATATTTCTGTTAAAACTGAGTTCTTCATCAGAATAAGTTCTGTTTATATCTTTTTTTTCATTTCTCAAACTGAATCTGTATCTGACATTACTCATTCTGTCAATATTATATCTTAATTCATCACCAAATACCATAACATCAATTTTACTGCCATCAACCTGTTTTTTTGTTCCAGTTTTCAAAAATGTATTTATTTCCCATTTACCTGAAACATTTCTGTATCCTACCGAATAAAGATATTCGTCAAAATTGGCAGCTGGAGTTTTAGAATTGAATTTTTCATTTTTTTCCACACTTAAAGAAATATTTGAATACATTGAAATATTTTTGACTACTTCAAGCTGAAGTTTATCCTCACCAACTTTAAGACTTTCAAGAACAGTTTCGGATTCAACCTTTGTTTTTTTTAGTTTATAGCTGAAATCATTTTGTGGTGTCCATGTCAGAGCCAGATTTTCAAGATAATTTATGTTTTCTTTCAAACTGGTAGATTTGTTAATCCTGTCCCTTTTATTAGTAAAAGCTGAAGCACTAAGATAATCATTTACATAGTCGATTTTATAATTATATAAATTATTAGCAGTTGATACTTCCTGTGTATCTTTTAATTGAATTATATTAGAGGAAGAATATCTTATCTGAGCACTTAAAAAATCATCAAAATAATACATCAAATTTACATCCCCTGAATTTGATTTGTTATTTTCTTCCTCTCTTAATTTTAAAGAAATATTTGTATTCATTTTATCTGAATATACCTGTAAATTTATATCATGATTACTAATTTTTTCTGATTTATCAACAATATCAGAAAAAGCATATGCTAATTTAGTGTTATTTCCATTAAAATTAAACCCAAATTCGTTCTTATCTATATTTTTGGAATGTGTTCCTGAAGTAACATTTTCCAGAACATCGGTGAATTTAGAAAAGAAATATTCAAAAATCGAACTTTGTTTAACAACAAGTTTTAAATTTGAATTTTTCCCATTATATAAAACATTGTCACTTGATAAATTCTCATTATTTCTTTCATATCCAGTTACTTTAACTTTATTACCAAAAGAATAAGTAAATTCATCTTTTGAAGAATTAAAAACTGTTGGAGAATTTCCAGTTAAACCAAAAAAAGGATCAACATAAATTATTGATTCAATATCAGATTTTTCAAATGAAAAACTTTTTAGTCTATCTTTAAAATTTAATACTGAAGTTTTTTCATCTATTTTTATATCACTTTCTTTTTTTCCGATTATTTCAAATCCCGGTTCTCTTTTTATAAACTTTGATACGAGGTTTAAATTATTGTTTTTCCACCTGAGATTAAAATGCTGATTTTCTGATTTTAAAGGTTTATCAACTGCCAGAACATCTGAATAAAGATTATTGTCTTTTTCACCAAAAGCTTTTTCAAAATCAAAACTAAAATTATTTTTTTCTAATCCAGTATAAAATGACCAGATTGAATTTGATGAAGGTTTAAGAGAATTATCATCGTCTTCAATCAGTTTCTTTTTGCTGTCTTCTTCAACAAAAAAACTTAACCCGTAATCAATTTTATACTTTGAATTATAATCTCTGAAAGATAATCCCCTTACATGTCTTTTAAAAGCTTTTTCATCTTCCATATATTCATAATTAATAAACAGTGTTGATGTTGATTCCACTGGAAGCAGATGAGTTTCAATAAAAATAGAGCCATCCTCATAATCAATATCATAATCAGTTCCTTTTGTAAGTTTTTTCCCATCAAGAATTACAGTTTCAGAACCTCTGACAAGTGGATAAAAAAACATTCTGTACTCCTGAAGCATTCCTTTACCAGTGAAAACCTCAGAATAAATTTTTCCTTCACTTAAAGCATATAGAAAATAAAATTTTTCATTTTTATCAGTTAATTCCATACCTCGAGTTTTTTTATTGAAAAATATAATATCTGAATGTGAAAAAGAAGTTAAAATATCACCAAAAGCGCCCTTGACATTACCATTTGTAAGAAAAAGTGTTATTTCATGATTATCATTCTGAACTTTTGTATCATCAAAAACTGCATTTATACTTATCCCTCTGGCAATTTCACCCATCATTTTCAATCGAAGGCTCTGCTCAATTATATTTCCTCTTTTCAAATCGGGATTTTCAAGAAAAAATCTGGTAAAATCACCTGACTGATTTACATTTTTAACATCAAACGTTTTATTACCAAAAATAAAAAGCTCATCTGCCTGAATAAATAAATTTACTATTATGAGAAAAAAAATTATTTTTATTTTCATTAATAATCATGCCCTGGGATGATACCTGTTATAGGTATTTTTTAATTTTTTCCTTGAAACACTAGTGTAAATCTGAGTTGTTGAAATATTACTGTGACCAAGAAGTTCCTGAACAATTCTCAAATCAGCATCATTGTCAAGAAGGTGGGTTGCAAAAGAATGTCGGAATGTGTGTGGGGAAATATTTTTCCTAATTCCTGCTTTTCTTGCTATTTTTTTTACATTTTTAAAAAAACCTGTTCTTGAAATAACATTACCTGACTTATTCACAAAAACAAACCAGTGATTTTTTTCTTTCATTATAAGTGAGCGGACATTCTGTATATAATAAGTCAAAAATTCAGAAGCTTTTTCTCCAAAAGGAACAATTCTTTCCTTTCTACCTTTTCCAAAAGTTACAAGAAAACTGCTTTCAAGATTCAAATCGTTGATTTTAAGATTAACAAGCTCTGAAACTCTCACCCCTGTTGCATAGAGAAGTTCAAACATAGTTCTATCTCTGTAACCAAGCAGTGTGGTTGTATCTATTGATTCTATCAGTTTTTCAATTTCATCCTGAGTTAGATATTCTGGAAGATATTTTTCAATTTTTGGAAGCTCGAAAAACTCAGTTATATTTTCATTTACATAATTTTCAGCTTTAAGAAATTTGAAAAAATTTCTCAGTGAAACAATATTTCTTGAAATACTCTTTGACTTAATTTTATTTTCTTTTAGAAAATTTATAAAATCATATATATCATCAGAATCAATTTTATTTATGTCTTTTTCAATATAATCAGCAAATTTATTTAAATCAGACGAATAAGCTGTCACAGTATTTTCAGTAAGATTTTTTTCAAATTTAATATAATTTATAAATTCATCGATTAAACTTTCCACCAAACTCCTCCATTATAAAACCATAAAGAATGCCTGTTTCAGATACAGTTACAGAACGAGCAAGAATCTGTTCCATAATATTCACAAGAATTGCTCCGCCTGCTATTATAATATCTGCTCTGTCAACATCAAAACCAATAATATTCTTTCTTTCCTCGTGACCCACACTTCTTAAATCCCATAGTAATTTCTTAACTCTTCTTAAAGTCATCTTACTTCCATCAACAATATCAGACTTATATATTTTCTGATTCATATTCAAAGCTGAAAGTGTTGTAATACTTCCACCAAGTCCTATAAGTTTACAGTCAACAATATTTTCAAGAAATGAAAGTTTATCAACAATTTCTTCTTCCATCCGATTATATTCAGAAGCTTCAGGAGGATCCGTTACAAGATGTTTTTTTGTCAATATAAGAGCCCCAATATCAACACTTTTTAAAAATTCAATATGTTCATTTCTTACATATATAAATTCTGTAGAACCCCCTCCAATATCAACAATAAGAGTATTATTCTGATTAACAGATATTTTCCTGTTATAATAAACTCCTTTGAAAACATATTCTGCTTCTTTTTCACCATCAATTATTTCAATATCTATATTTAAATTTTTTTTAACTCTTTCAGTAAATTCTTTTCTGTTTTTTGCTCTTCTTATTCCTTCAGTACAAAAAGCTCTGATTTTACCAGCACCCATATCATCTTTTGCAATTCTGATTAATTCCTGAAGAGCCACAAAAGTTCGATTCATAGCCTGAAAGGATAAAGTATCATCATAAGCCAGATTTTCACCAAGTTTTGTTGTAATAACTTTCTGACCTGAAATTTTACCATCAATCCCATCGACCACCATTAGTCGTGCAGAATTTGTTCCAATATCTATTCCGGCAATTTTATTATTCATAATATGAAAACCTCTTTATTAATAGCTGACTTTTGTTTATTTATCGACATTTCAGAATATATTTTGAACCAGTAATTATTAATGAAGCAAAAGAAAAGTTGAAAGTTTATTTATCAACAGAAACTCTTTTAATATCAGCACCAACACCCGCAAGTTTTAATTCAAAATTTTCATACCCTCTATCAATATGATAAATTCTACTAACATCTGTTGTACCAGAAGCTGCAAGCCCAGCCAGAACCAGAGCAGCACCCGCTCTTAAATCCGAAGCCATGACAGAAGCTCCATAAAGTTTTTTTACACCTTTTATAAATGCAGTGTTGTTTTCAACAGATATATCAGCACCCATACGGACAAGCTCTGGAATATGCATAAATCGATTTTCAAAAACACATTCCTCAACAATACTCATTCCTGTTGATAAAGAAAGTGCAGAACAGAACTGAGCCTGCATATCGGTAGGAAAACCCGGATGTGGTCCAGTTGAAAATTTGATAGGATTTTTTTTATCAGTAAACCTTATATTGATAGTTTTTTCGCCAACACCCACCTGTAATCCAGCTTCAACAAGTTTTTCAATAATATTTCTAAGATGAGAAGGGTTAATATTGTTGAGTTTTATCTCACTACCCGGTAAAGATACAGCTGGAAGCAGCATGAAAGTCCCAGCTTCAATTCTGTCAGGAATGTTTTCAAAAGAAACTTCAGATTTAAGAGAATCTACACCTTTAATTACCAGTTCACCAGAAGAATCAATACTTATATCAGCCCCGGCTTTATTAAGAAAATCAATAAGAGCAGTCACTTCAGGTTCTTTTGCAAAATTAATAACTCTTACAGTTCTTTTACCAATAACAGCTGTCATGATTATATTCTGTGTAGCACCCACTGAAGGAAAATCAAAAAGTATTTCACAGTCAGCCGTGTTTTTATAATCAGTATAGAGAAGATTTATATATCCACGATAATTCTTATATTTAATCCCCATTTTTTCAAAACTTTTTAAATGTATATCAACCGGTCTTGTTCCAATTGCACAACCACCTGGCAATGAAACCGAAGCTCTTTTGAAAATTGCAAGAAGAGGTCCTGCAATGATAAATGAAGCTCTCATTTTTTTTACAAGCTCGTAAGGTACTTTATGTCTGGAAACGTTTGAAGAATCAATTACAGCGACTTTTGTGTTTTTATCATATATGACATTTGCACCAGTATATTCAAGCAATTCAATAAGAGTAGAAACATCCATTAAATCGGGAATGTTAAAGAAAGTTGTTTTACCTCTTATCAGAATTGATGCAATAAGCAAGGGCAAAGCAGCATTTTTTGACCCGCTGATATTTATACAACCTTTAAGAAGATTGCCGCCATTAATAACATATTTCTGCATTTATTTCAGAGTTCATCAACACTGTTTACTATTTTCAGAACTTTATCAAGACGGGTAATTTCCATCACACGTTTAATAGAGTCATTCAGATTAAAAAGAGCAATATAACCACCCTTTTCAGCAACAGGTTTATAATTTATTACAAGTATTCCAAGACCCTGACTGGAAATAAATTCTACAGATTTAAGATCTAATACTATTTTTATTATTCCTGAATTTATGAACCCCTTGATTGTTTTTTCAAACTCTTCAATAGTTTCAGAGTTTATATTATCTGTTATTCTGGCATGAATAAAATCCGGCCCACTTTTCACAGTTTCAAACAACGCCATATTTTAACCTCCATTTTGACAATGACACAGTAAATGATATATTATATCTGATAATTATACAAGAAAAAAAATTTTAAGGAGAAAAAAATGATAAAAGATGGTTTTTTACCGGAAATCGAACAGTTTGAGGAAAAAATAATACAAATGCGGAGCTATGTTTGACCCCGCTAATCTTGAAACAGAAGTAAAAAAATTAGAAGAACAGAGTGCTGACCCTGACTTATGGAATAATCCGGAAAGGGCAAAAAAAATTTTAAACGAACTTACAAACCTTAAATCTCAGCTCGAATCTTACAAAAATATTGAAAATCAATATGAAGAAATAAAAGTGTTTGTTGAAATTCTTAATGAAGATAATGACCCTTCCCTACATGACGAATTAAATGAAAAATGGGAAAAAATTCAGAAAGATTTTAAAAATTTTGAAATTGAACAACTTCTTTCAGAAGAATTTGACAATAACAACTGCTATATATCAATACATCCAGGAGCAGGCGGAACTGAATCTCAGGACTGGGCTTCAATGCTTACCCGAATGTATAAAATGTGGTGTGAGAAAAAAGATTTCAAACTTGAAACAGTTGATTACCTGCCTGGAGAAGTTGCAGGAATTAAAAGTATAACAATGCATATATCAGGTATTAAAGCCTATGGATATCTCAAATGTGAAAAAGGCGTTCACAGACTGGTTCGAATATCTCCTTTTGACTCAAGCGGAAGAAGACACACCTCTTTTGTATCAGTTGACGTAACCCCAGAATTTGAAGATTTATCCGAAATTGAAATTGATGAAAAAGATTTGAGAATCGACACATTCCGCTCAACAGGAGCTGGTGGACAGCATATCAATACCACAGACTCTGCAATTAGAATAACTCATCAGCCAACAGGAATTGTGGTTCAATGTCAAAAAGAACGCTCTCAGATTAAAAACAGAGAAACTGCGATGAAAATGCTACAGGGGAAACTCATGCAGTTGAAAATCGAAGAACAGAAGAAAAAATTAGCCGCGATTGGTGGAGAACATAAAGAAATTGGCTGGGGAAGTCAAATACGTTCTTATGTATTACAGCCATATCAGTTAATAAAAGACCATAGAACCAGCTACGAAACAGGTAATACTCAGTATGTACTTGACGGAAATCTTGATGAATTCATTCAGGAATGTCTTATGAAAGGTACTTGGTCATAGGTAAAAAATTGACATTGGTAAAATAATTGTTATAATTATTCTACTCAAAGTGCCGGAGTGGTGGAACAGGTAGACGCACCGGACTTAAAATCCGAGGGGCCTTGCGCCCGTGCCGGTTCAATTCCGGCCTCCGGCACCATTGAGTATAAATCGCGGGGTGGAGCAGCTTGGTAGCTCGTCGGGCTCATAACCCGGAGGTCGCAGGTTCAAATCCTGTCCCCGCAACCAAAACCGAAAAATTAACTTTTCAATAAAGTGGCGGCGTAGCTCAGTTGGCTAGAGCATACGGTTCATACCCGTACGGTCCGGGGTTCGAATCCCTGCGCCGCTACCACTTTTTCAAACCCTCCGCACACTAACCACCCGGCAATTAACTTTTTTCGCTTCGAATGTTTTGTTAACAGTTTAATGTTTTTGATTTAACTTATTCACTTACTTATTTCTTACTATTCTATAACCTTTTGTTTGTCATTCCGCGTACGCAGGAATCCAGCGTCCCTGGTTTTAGTCTTTAATCTTTTTAAATTTTCAGTTATATTTATATCAATTCAAAAAAACGGAGTTTTGTATGAAGAAAAAATTATCTGGAATATTAATAATTTTTGTTATATTTTTAACAAGTTATGGGAATGAGACTAAGGAAACAATCAATTGGAACGAACTTATAGATAGAGAGAATATTATCTTTAAAACGAATGCAACTAAACCATTCACAGGTATAGCAAATCTTTATTACGATAATGGGCAAATTAAAATTAAAAGAGAACTCAAAAACGGACTTCGACACGGGAAAGTAATCCGTTATTACGAAAACGGACAAATCGAAGCCGAATCTGATTGGAAAGCCGGACTGGCAATTGGAGAATCCAATCATTATTACACAAATGGTCAAATAAAAAGTAAAGCGGAAACCAAAAATGGTCGGATACATGGTAAAGTTATCAATTATTACGAAGACGGGCAGATTCAAACAGAATCCGAATTCATTGACGGACTGCGAGACGGAAAATATATTCGCTATTATAAAAACGGGCAATTTGAAAGTAGATTAAATTTCAAAAACGGAAACCGGCACGGAAAAGCGATTTATTATTACGAAACCGGGCAGAAAAAAATCGAATCAGAATTTAGGTATGGATATTACTCTGGGAAATTTATTGAATATTATCTAAATGGACAAATTCAAAATGAAGGGGAATACAAAGACGGTAAACACGGGGATTGGATTAGTTATAATCAAGATGGCACGGTTAAAGAAAAACAAGAATATAAAAACGGGATTCGTATCAAATAAAGAGTTTATATAAAATATATAAAAAATTCAAACCGGTGTATTACGCATCAGATATTCTCAATGTTTTTTTCGTAAAGTTTTTATTTTTTTTGTTGTCGCCTCGGTGTGGACTTCGATGCCTCGAAGTGTAATGTTGCTATTGCAACATGTGATGGCTTTCATCCATGTAAAGACACCTGAAGGTGTCAGTAAAGTTGGTTGTCGTCAACAGATAAAAATTTTTC
>Ga0265293_10008311_pt1 | contig 15451 bp, 13 predicted proteins | sample Munlanlewell138R_FD_192505 | JGI IMG/M metagenome (GOLD analysis project Ga0265293, IMG submission 192505) | Leachate microbial communities from a municipal landfill in Southern Ontario, Canada - Leachate well 138R | ecosystem: Engineered > Solid waste > Landfill > Unclassified | place: Canada...
TTGTATTTGATTGTATGCTTTCAAAACCATTAGCACAAATAGCGGCTCCGGCAAATCCTCCAATTAATGTGTGAGAAGAAGAGGAAGGAATTCCAAACCACCAAGTAAAAATATTCCAAAATATAGCTGCACTAATCCCAGCTAAAAGAATAGGCAAAGTAATAAAGTGTTCATAAACAACTTTTGCAATGGTATTTGCTATTCCAAATTCTCCAATTATAAACCTTGCAATAAAATAAGCAACAAAATTAAAAAATGCTGCCCACAAAACCGCTTGAACAGGACTTAAAACTTTTGTTGTAACTATTGAGGTTATAGCATTTGCAGCATCATGAAAACCATTTATATAATCAAAAATTATTGCAAGAATAATAATTACTATTAATAAAGTCATATAATTTAAAGTTAAGCGTATTTTACAACCATTAGTCTAAGAACTTTTGAAGTGGCATAAATGCTATTAACAGTTTCTTCTAACTCTTCAATTATTTCTTTTAACTTAATAATTTCAATTGTTTGCATATTTGAGCTAATAAGTGAAACTATTCCTTTTTGATATTCATCGTCTGCGGCTTCTTCAAGTCGCTTAATTTCCCTACAATGCTCTTTTATTGGATTTGCATTCTTTTTTAATTGATTTAATACCGAAATTGCTTGAGAAAGTTCTTGAGCAATTTCTAAAATAATTTTCGCAAGGTTTTTAATGCATTCAGGAAACATCACAGGATTATAAAGTAAAACTTTTTGCGAAGAATAATTAATGTGGTCTAATGCCGCCTCTAACTCTTCAGAAATTTTTTGAATATCCTCTCTATCAAAAGGAGTCAAAAAAGTTTTTTCTAATTTTTCGGAAATATGATTTGTAATTTTATCTCCGTCTAATTCAACCTCTTTAATTTCTTTTATAATTCTATTTTTTTCATCCTCTCCACTACTGTCAAAAAGCTCAATTAACAGTTTTGAGGCAGAAATACAAGCACTAGCCGATTGATTTAACAATGGAAAAAAATCATCGTTTTTAGGTGCAAAATAGCTAAATAAATTATTAAAACTCATAAATTTTTTTAATTTTTTAATTTTTAAACATAACCAAAGTCTCTAAGATTATTATCATTATCACGCCAATCTTTTTTTACTTTTACAAACATTTCAATAAAAACCTTTTTACCAAAAAAAGTCTCTATATCCATTCTAGCTTGAGTACCAACTCTTTTAATTGAAGCTCCTTTATGTCCAATAATAATACCTTTTTGAGATTGTCTTTCAACAATAATAACAACTTTTATTCTAATTATTTTTTCTTCTTCTTTAAATTCCTCTACAGCAACCTCGCTAGAATATGGAATTTCTTTTTGATAATTTTTAAATATTTTTTCACGCACAATTTCAGAAACAATAAATCTTTCTGTTTTGTCTGTTAATTGATCTTTAGGAAACCAAGCAGGACCTTGAGGTAAAAGTTCAATAATTCTATCAAACAATCCCTCAATATTGAATTTTTTTAAAGCTGAAATTGCATAAATCTCAGAATTAGGCAAATTTTCTTTCCAAAACTTTTGAATCTCTTCAAGTTTTTGTGGATCTGCTAAATCTATTTTATTTATTAAACAAATTACAGGAACATTGACTTTACTAAGTTTTTGGATATATTCAATATTCTTACTAGGAGTTTCAATCACATCGCTTACATAAAGAAAAACATCAGCATCTTCGAACGAAGTAGTAACCGAATTCATCATTTTTTCCTGAAGTTTATAGCTAGGTTTAATAATTCCTGGTGTATCGCTATAAACAATTTGAAAATCATCTCCGCTTACAATACCTAAAATTCTATGTCTGGTTGTTTGAGATTTTTCTGTAATAATAGAAATCTTTTCGCCTACAAGTTCATTCATAAGCGTTGATTTTCCAACATTTGGGTTTCCTATTATATTTACAAAACCAGATTTATGCACTTTTTAATATTTTTTGCAAAAATGCGAAAATAAATTGAAAAAATTAAAATTATTTTTATGTTTTATGAACAATAAAAATAAAGTTTGGATTGTACTAACACTTATACAATCCAAACTAGAAAATTATACGGTTTTTTCTATATTCCAAACAAAAGCTCTGATACCAACTTCCTTATTAATTTCGTCTATTTTTCTAACTTTTTCAAGAATAATATCTACTTTATCGTCTTCTACCACAGCTATTGTAGCAGTATTTATTTCAGGCCAAGTATGAGTTCCATAATGAGGATCACCATCTATGCTTCCTCTACCTTGTAAATTTTCCCATTGAGTAAATCCTCTAACTTCTAATTTATCAAGCATATACTCTACTTTCTCAGTTAAAGCGTGATTAAAAATTATCATTATTGCTTTCATAATTTTTCTTTTTTTAATTCATAAAATCAAATTCGTCTTGATGTGCTTTTTTTCTTTTTCTTCTACCACCTGGTCTTTCCAAAACTGCATAAGCCACAGGTACAACAATCAAAGTTAGGAAAGTAGAAAACAGCAAGCCGCCTATTACAGAAATCCCCATAGGTGCCCAAATTTCAGAACCTTCGCCAGTACTAAGAGCAAGAGGCAACATTCCTAATCCAGTAGTTAAAGCAGTCATAAGAACAGGCCTTAACCTAGATTTTCCACTTAAAGCAATTGCCTCGGTAAGTTCATAACCTCTATCCCGCATTAAATTAATAAAATCCACTAAAACAATAGCATTTTTCACAACTATTCCAATAAGCAGAACGGCTCCAAGTGCAGCAATAACACTAATATTTGTTCCAGTAATCCACAGAGCTAAAGCCACACCAGAAAAAGAAAACGGGATTGAGAACATTATAATTAACGGAATTTTAAACGACTCAAATTGAGAAGCCATAACTATATAAACTAAAATTAAAGAAATTAACATTAAAAAAGCAATGTCTTTAAATGAATCTTGTTGATCTTTGTATGCACCAGCAATATCAACTAAAATTTCTTTTGGTTTATCTATTTCGCTAATAATACCTTGAATATCTTTTGCTAAATCACCTAAAGAGGTTTTATAAGGAGTAACTTTTACAGTAACAATACGCTCACGCCTTTTATGGTCAATACTAGGAGGCATCCATGTTTCTTTAACTTCACCAATATCACCTAATCTTACCTTTACACCTTGTTGATTAGTAACAATAATATTTTCTATATCAGAAATAGAACTTCTTGCCTCTTTATTATATCTTACAACTATATCAAATTCGTCTCCATCTTCTCTAAATTGAGTAGCAGTTAAACCTAAAACCCTATTTCGTAAAGCCATAGAAACACTAGCAGTATTTAGATTATAAATTGCCATTTTTTCTTTATCCAAAACAAATTCCAACTCTGGTTTTAATTTATCTCTACTTATTTGCACATCAGAAGTTGTTGGCAATTTTCTTAATTTTTCTGCTATATTATTAGCAACTTCGTCTGTTGTCTCAAAATCGTAACCATAAACTTCAACATTTATTGTATTATCTCCCATACTCATCATACCGCCTGAATACGAAACTTTATAATCAACAATTTCCGGGATTTTATCTAAATCTTTTCTTAAAGCATCTCCAATATCCCAACAAGACTTTTCTCTTTCATCAATAGGCACAAGTCTTATATTCATATTAATAATATGAGATCCGGTTGACCCCCAAATAGATGAAATTCCTCCAGATTCATTTGCACCTGCAGATGTAGAAACCAACCTAACCTCAGGATAATTTAAAGCAATTATTCCTTCAATTTTTCTTGCTACTTTTTGAGTTTCTTCAACTCTAAGCCCGGTTTGTAAATCAATTGTTAAGCTTACTCTGCTTTCATCAGCTATAGGCATAAACTCTGTTCCTAAATTAGGAAGAATAAACATTGTGGCAACAAATATTAAAAACGAAACTAATAAAGCAGTCCTTTTGCGTTTTAATACAAATCTAATACTTTTTTCGTAAAACTTATCAAGCCAATCCAAGAAAACTTTAATTGTTCTATCATAACTAAAACGCTTTTTACTAGGCGGATTTAATCTTAATAATTTAGAGCTTAACATTGGTGTTAGGGTTATGGCAGCAAGTGTTGAAGTTACAACTGTAATAGTAACCAACCAGCCTAATTCTTTAAACATAACTCCTGTCATTCCTTTTACAAGAGTAAGTGGCATAAACACAGCAACAACAACCAAAGTTGTAACAATTACAGCCAACCACACCTCGTTTGTTGCATAAATAGCAGCCTCACGTGGACTTGAACCTCTATCTATATGTTTAGCAATATTTTCAAGAACAACAATAGCATCGTCCACAACCATACCAATTGCAATAGAAAGTGAAGTTAAAGAAATAATATTTATTGAGCTTCCAGTAATTCCTAAGAAAATAAATGCAACTATTAAAGAAATTGGAATTGTTAGCACAATTATAAAAGTTGCACGCCAACGACCAAGGAAAAATAAAACAACTAAAATAACAAATAAAAACGCATACATCAAAGTTTCGGTAAGATTGCTAATAGAATCGCTAATAAACTCTGATGAGTCAAAAATTGGTTCTATAACTACATCTGGCGGAAGAGTTTTTTGTATAGCTTCTAATTCAAGCCTTACTTCTTTAGCAATTTTTACTGTATTAGCTCCAGATTGTTTTTGAACCATCATTCTAACAGCATTTTTGCCATTAACTTTTTCGTCTAAAGTGAGTTCCTTAATAGTATCTTTAACAACTGCAACATCTTTAATTTTTATGGTTTGTCCCATAAAACTTCCTAATGTAATATTTTCTATTTGTGAACTTTCTACAAATTCTCCCTCAACTTTTAGATTATAATCCATCTCCCCCATTTTAACATTACCAGCAGGTATGTTAATATTTTCTGCTTGAATCATTGCCCCAACCATCTCTACGGTTAAATTCATAGCATCTAATTTTACCGGATCTACTTCTACATAAATTTCGCGTTCAGCCATACCCGATAAACCAATAGAACCAACTCCATCAATTCTATTTAACTGATTAACAACTCTTTCCTCTAATAGTTTTTCTAATCCAAGATAATTTTCGTCTGCCGTAACTGCAAAAAACAAAATTGGCATTAAACTTGAATTAAATTTATAAATAACAGGAGTTTCGGCTCCATCAGGCAAACTTTTTTTAACAAACTCTAAAGAATTTCTAACATCATTTGCAGCCTCATCTAAATTTGAACCCCACTCAAACTCAATAGTAACAACCGACATATTGTCTTTTGAGCTAGAATGAATTTCTTTTAAATTTTCAATTGCATTTAAAGAATTTTCAAGAAGCTTTGAAACGTTAACTTCAATTTCATTAGCATTTGCACCTGGATATAATGTTAAAACAGTGATTGCAGGTAATTCAACCTCGGGATATAGATCTACAGGTAATCTTGTAAGCGAATATACACCAAACACAATGAGAGCCACAAAAATCATCATTGTGGTTATAGGCTTTGTTACTGCACTTTTATAAATACTCATAATAAAATTTTAAAAAATTAATCTTCCGAAATTTCCACTTTATCTCCTTCAACAAGATTATTATGACCGGAAATTATTAGTTTGTCATTTACACTAATCTCATCTGAAATAAGCTCAACTTTATCATCAAAACGCTTTCCAAGTTTCACATCTACTCTATGAGCTATCCCATCATTACATAAAAATACATATCTGTTATTAGTTCCTCTTTGCATTAAAACAGCCGAAACAGGAACAACCATAGCAGATTCTTTGGCAAATTCTATATTCACACTGGCAAACATTCCTGGACGTAAAATTTCTTCATTATTAGCAATTTCAATTTCTACATCAAAAGTTTTTGTTTGAGCATTTATAGTAGGGTGAATTAAACTAATTTTACCTTGAAATTCTTTATCTGAATAAATGTCCGATTTAACATCAACTAACATTCCTTTTTTAATAATTGGGAAATATTTTTCAGAAACACTTATAACTGCTTTTATTGGGTTTATTTGTTGAACAACAACAATTGCAGGTTTTCCAACTTGTGTGTTTGGAGCTCCTGTGAAAAGTTCTCCATTTTCAAAATATTTTGCAGTAATAACTCCACTAAAAGGCGAACTTAAATTAACATTTGTGCTAAGCAAGTCAACATTTGCCTTTGTAACATCGTATTGTGTATTAATCTGATCGTATTGTTGCTTAGAAACACCACCATATTGTATTAAAGTATCAAACCTTTGTTTGTCTTTTTCTAAATTTGCCAATTGCAACATTGAAGTGTTTAATTGAGTAGGATCCATTTGAACCAAAATTTGTCCTTTTGCCACCCTATCGCCTATTTCGGGATAAACTTTTATAATTCTACCTGGAGTGGCAGGGGCTAAATATACCTCCTCAAAAGGAATTAAATTGGCAGAATAATCTATTTCACGCGAAACTTCTTCTTCTTGCAAATAAACAATCCTAACGGCTTGCTTTTTCTCAGATTTATTTTCTTCTGATTTGGCATCAGCTTTTCCACCACAGGAAATTATCGAAACACTAAAAAGTGTTATTAAACCGGCTAATAATAATTTGAATGTTTTCATTATTTATAAAGTTTCTATTTTTTTATTAAAATCTATTTCTTAATTTATCTAATTGTAATTTTGCTTGCAATAATTCCATAGAAGCAGAAATATAGGAATTCTGTGCTTGTAGTAAATTTGAGTTTGCCTGAATTAAATCAAAACTTGAAGAAACACCATTTCTAAATTTTAATTCTGTTTTATCATAAATTTTCTGAGCAAGCTCAATATTTTCTTTCTGACTATGATAAGCCTCTAAAGCAGAAGTTAAATTATAACGCATTTGTTTTTCTTGCATAATTAATTGATCGCTTACTATTTCTCTGTTATTTTGCATTTTAAAAACTTCTAACTTCTTCTCTTCAAGTTTTGCATTACGTAAACCAGACGAAAAAATTGGAATAGTCATACTTATAGCAAACATATTTTTTGGATTCATATCAAAATCTGTGGTCAGTAATTTCTCATTATGACTATATAGCCCAGCAATTGTTGGAGCATAAGACCATTTTTCCATATTCAACATTTTTTCATATAAATCCAACTGCTTATCCATCATTTGAATATTAATGTTTTCTTCAAGATTAAATTCAGAAACCAACAAATCACCTAAATTTACATTTTCAATTATATTGTCAAAAGATTCTGTTAATACTATTCTTACATTTTCATCTATACCAAGAATAAACCTTAAAATATTATTATTTAATTCCACATTACGCAATAATGAGCGTTTTGAGTTTTCTAACATTATAATTGACATTTGCAATTGTTCTACATCAGTTTCCTCAATAATTCCAGCATTAAATAATGCTTGAGTTTGTTCCAAGGTTTCATTTAAGTTCTCTAAATTAGCGTCTAAAAGTTCAACAGATTTTTGAGTTAACAAGCCCAAATAATAAGTACTTATTACAGATTCTTTAATATCTTGTTCTGTTTTTTCTATATTCATTTCTGCAAGTATTTGCCCAACTTTTGCAATCTGAATTCCAGAGATATATTGCCCTGAAAATATTAATTGTGTAAGTTGCAATTTAGCCGTTGATTGGTTTTTCATTTTAATAGTTGTTCCACCATCACCCATAAATCCTTGCAAAAGTTTTAAAATTTCTAAATCCCCTGCATCTAATTTTGTGAAATCAATCTCAGGAGTTTCGCCCCCACGCATACCAAATTCAATTTCATAATTAAAGAAATTTGTATAATCAACACTACCCGAAATTTGTGGTAAACCTTGCGAAACTGTTTGCCACATCTTTTGTTTAGAAATAGCAAGGTCGGTTTTAATGTTTTTTAAACTCTTATTGTTTTCTAAAGCGTAATCTTGAGCTTGCTGAAGACTAAAGTTTAGCTCAGGCATTTCTTGACTAAAAGCAAAAAAACCATAAAACATCAAGGAAAATAATATTATATTTTTTTTCATTATTTATAAAAATTAAAAATGTCTAAATATTTATTAATTAAATCTTTACCCTTTTGTGTGCAAATTCCATTAAAATAAGGAAGTAAAATAGAGTTGGTCAGGTCTTGATTTTGAAAAACTTTTAATTCGTCTTCATAAATAAAATCAAAAACCTTATGTATAAAAATATTTACAATTTCAATATTCAAATCAGAAGAAAACAAACCGTCTTTAATACCTATTTCAAACAAAGATTTTGTGATAGAAATATCTTTAATACCATCTTTTTCTTGTATCTTTTTAAAAATATTTGAATGAAACTTTCTTAAATCATCAAAAAATATAGGATTAATTTTATGATACATTTCAACATTTAACTGACCAATTTTAAAAATTGCTTCAATAACATTTTCACTTGTTTCAATTGCTTTTGTGCAAAATTCTTTATGAGCTTTTACACCTTCTTCTATAACTTGTTTTACAAGATCGTCTTTATCTGAAAAAATTTCGTACAAAGTGCGCTTAGAAATTCCAAGTTCTGTAGAAATATGTTCCATAGTTACACTGCGGATTCCGGAATCTTTGAACATCATTGCTACATCTTTTAATATTCTTAAACGATTATCCATGAATTAAAATTTTATGGCGGCAAAATTAGAAAACTTTTTTAGTTTCCAAAGTTTTCTTATTAACTTTAATAAAACTTTAACATTAAATTTAAAAAAAATATGTCAAAAGCTTTTCTCAAGAACTTATTACGGAACAAATATTAGTATAAACAAATAAATCATGCAGTTTTTTAATTTATAAAGAAAAAAAATTACAATAATTTTTATATTTTTGCATTTCATAAATATTCTATAAATATGAAAAGAATTAAAATAGCAGCTTTATTGCAAAGCAATGATTTTGGAAAAGAAGTTTTAGTTCAAGCTTGGGTTAGAACAAAAAGAGAAAGTAAAAATGTTTGCTTTTTAGCTTTAAATGACGGCTCAACAATTAATAATTTACAAGTTGTTGTGGATATTAGTCCTGAAATGCATAAAATTTTAGACAGAATACATACAGGAGCATCTGTTAGTGTTATTGGTGAAACTGTAGAATCTGGTGGTAAAGGTCAATCTTTAGAAATTGTTTGCAAAGAATTAACAGTTTTAGGCGAAGCAAACCCCGAAGAATATCCACTTCAACCCAAACGCCACAGTTTAGAATTTTTAAGAGAAATTGCTCATTTGCGTTTTCGCACAAATACATTTTCAGCAATTTTCCGCATTCGTCACGCCATGACTTTTGCTATTCATAAATTTTTTAACGATAAAGGATTTTGCAATATTCATAGTCCAATTATCACCTCTTCGGATGCAGAAGGTGCAGGAGAAATGTTTAAAGTTACAAATTTAGATTTAAACAATTTACCTCGTACAGAAGAAGGCAAGATTGATTATAAAGAAGATTTTTTTGGTAAAGCAACTAATTTAACTGTTTCTGGACAGTTAGAAGCAGAACTTGCTGCTTTGGCCTTGTCAGAAGTTTATACTTTTGGACCAACATTTAGAGCAGAAAATTCAAATACTGCAAGGCATTTAGCCGAATTTTGGATGATAGAACCCGAAATGGCCTTTTATGATATTAATGACGACATGGATTTAGCAGAAGAAATGTTGCAATATCTTGTGAAATATGCCTTAGATAATTGTCGCGAAGATTTAGAATTTTTGAAAAAACGCCGCGAAGAAGAGCAAAAACAAAAAGCTCAAAATGAAAGAGACGAAATGAATTTGATTGAAAAATTAGAATTTGTTATAAACAATAAATTTGAAAGACTTACATATACCGAAGCCATAAATATTCTTAAAAAATCAAAAGCAAATCAAAAAGGACAATTCAAATATCCGGTTGACAATTGGGGAATAGATTTACAAAGCGAACACGAGAGATATTTAGTTGAAAAACATTTTAAAAAGCCGGTTATTCTAACGGATTATCCAAAAGAAATTAAAGCTTTTTATATGAAACTAAATGAAGATAATAAAACTGTTAGGGCAATGGACGTTTTATTCCCTCAAATTGGTGAAATTATAGGAGGTTCGCAAAGAGAAGAAAACTACGATAAACTTGTTGGCAGAATGCAGGAAATGAATATCCCGCAAAAAGAAATGTGGTGGTATTTAGAAACAAGAAAATTTGGAACAGTTCCTCATAGTGGTTTTGGTTTAGGTTTTGAGCGTTTAATGCTGTTTGTTACAGGCATGGGAAACATAAGAGACGTTATTCCTTTTCCACGTACTCCAAAAAGTGCTGAGTTTTAATTATTATTTAAAAATTAATTGTATATTTGGCAATAAGCTTTTTAAATTATGCTAAAACAAAGTTTACAACAAAAATTACTTCAAAAATTATCTCCACAACAGATTCAAATGATAAAGTTGTTGGAGTTACCAACTTTGCAATTAGAACAAAGAATAAAAAAAGAATTGGAAGAAAATCCCGCTCTCGATGAAGGACATGAAGAAGATGAGGATATCTATCAAAATGAAGAAAATACAGACGAAGAAAAAGATAATGATGATAATGATGAGGAATTTTCTTTTGAAGATTATATAGGAGATGACGATGATGAAATTCCAAACTATAAACTACAATCAAATAATTATTCGCCTGACGATGAACCTAAAGATATTCCATATTCTGCTTCCAAATCTTTTCACGAACATCTTACAGAACAGTTAATTTTAAAAGAAGTTAACGAAAGAGAAAAGCTTTTAGCTACTTTTATTATTGGAAATATTGACGATGATGGGTATTTAAGAAGAGATATTGAAAATATTGCTGATGACATTGCCTTTTCGCAAAATATAAATGTTGACGATAATGAATTATATAAAGTTTTAGCAGTTGTTCAAGAGCTTGACCCCGCAGGAGTTGGCGCTCAAGATTTACAAGAATGTTTATTGCTACAATTAGAAAGAAAAGAAAATCAAACACAAACAAATCAAAATGCAATTAAAATAATTTCAGAATGTTTTGACGAATTTACAAAAAAACATTATTCCAAAATTCTTGTAAAATGTGAATTTAACGAAGATGAACTTAAAGAAGCTGTTGATTTAATATTAAAACTTAACCCTAAACCTGGGTCTTCGTTTGGTGAGCCTCAAACTCGTTCGGTAATGGCAATAATTCCCGATTTTATACTTGAAATTTCTGGCAATAAAATTGAGATTTCTTTAAACCAAAGAAATGCCCCTGAGCTAAAAATAAATAAAAGTTTTGCCCAAATGTTAGAAGCATATTCTAATAAAAATAATAATAGAAACGACAAAGATGCATATGTGTTTATTAAACAAAAACTTGATTCCGCAAAATGGTTTATAGACGCTATAACTCAAAGGCAAAACACTCTTTTATTTACTATGAATGCCATAGCAGAATTTCAAAAAGAATTTTTTCTGAGTGGAGACGATACAGACTTAAAACCAATGATTTTAAAAGATATTGCAGAAATTACAGGATTAGATATTTCCACTATTTCAAGAGTCGCTAATTCAAAATATGTTTCTACACCCTACGGTAATTATTCTTTAAAACATTTTTTTAGTGAAGCAATGCAAACCGATTCAGGAGAAGAAGTCTCAACCAGAGAAATAAAACAAATTCTTAAAGATTGTGTTGATTCAGAAGATAAAGAAAAACCTTTAACAGACGAGAAAATTGCAGAAATATTAAAATCTAAAGGATACCAAATTGCAAGACGAACAGTGGCTAAATATCGTGAACAATTAGAAATACCCGTAGCTCGTTTAAGAAAGGAACTTTAATGAAAGAAAATAAATATTTGAATATATTAGCTTTAATTAATAATTATTTGTTTCATCCTCTAACAATAATTACTTATACAGTCATTATTTTCTTAAATTCAGAGCATTACATAGGATTTATGAACGCAAATGTAAAATTTTCTATATCTCTAATATTTGCAATCACAACTTTAATTTTACCAGCTTTGTTTATCCCAGTTCTATATTTTTTTGGATTAATTTCTTCTACAAAAGGACAAAATAAAAACGATAGACTATTACCTGTTTTTATAATAATAATTATGTACTTTTTTGCTTGGTATTTTATGAAAAGAGTATCTATGCCAATAATTTTATTAAATTTAGTTTTATCTGGTACAATATGCCTTATTATTGCAGGAATTATATCAAGTTTCTGGAAAATTTCATTTAATACTACTGGTTTTGGAGCATTGCTTGGATTTATAACATATTTTTCATTATCCCTAAATTTGAATGTCCTGAAATTTTTGTTTTTTACAGTTTTTTTTGCTGGACTAACAGGCTCGTCTATACTTTATCTAAATAAAAATAATCCCGCACAAGTTTATTTTGGATATATATTAGGTTTTGCAACAGTTTTAACTTCAATGTATATTTTATAATATGGAAAAATTTTTGAATTTTATATTTATTATTCTTATAATATATTTTGTATTTGTATTAATATTTAGATATGTTATACCTTTTCTCTTAAAATTATTTGTTAAAAAAATGCAGAAGAAATATAATTCCCAATTTCAAGACCAATTTGAAAAAAACAATAAAAAAGACGGAGAAACTTATGTTGATTATATTCCAGAAAACCAAGATAAGGAAAACAATGAAGATTTTGGAGAATATGTTGATTTTGAAGAATTAGAATGATAAAATTTTTAAAAAAAATATTATTAAAGCTTTTTGGACTTAATTCATATTTAAGAATTGTTTCTGCTTGCTATATTAAATTAATAAAACTTGGTTATGGCAAAAAAACCTATCAGGAATTATATAAATTAAAAGATATAATAAAACCAAATTTTGTTTGCTTGGATATAGGAGCTAACTTAGGTTATTATTCAGTTTTTTTATCAAAATATTCAGGAGAAAATGGAAAAGTATATGCAGTAGAACCAGTGCCTATATTTTGCGATATTTGGAAAAAAAATACGAGAAAATCTAAGTATAAAAACCTCAAACTTTTTAATTATGCTTTAGGAAATAAAGAAATTATGCTTGAAATGGGAATGCCTTTACTAAATGGTGAACTGCATCATGGAATGACCAAAATTATTTCTAATAAAGATGAAAATTATTACAAAAAGTTTGAAGTTGAAATGAAAATTCCAGATAAGCTGTTTGAAAATATTAATAAAATAGATTTTATAAAAATTGATGTGGAGGGATATGAATATTTAGTTTTTGAAAATATGACAGAAACAATATCCAAACACAAACCAATGATACAGAGCGAATTAAGTGGCGACAAAAATAGAAAAGCCGTAATATTACTTTTAGAAAATTTAGGATACAAAACTTATATCTTGAAAAACAATGTTTTTATTGAAGCAAGTTTTCAGGATATTGAAACATATGAACATGATTTTTATTTTAAAGCTCAAAAAAATGAATAAACTAAAACTTGGATTTTTAATAATAATTTTCACTCTAAGTTATTTTAATTTAAGTGCACATAAAAGAGCTAAGTACAATATTGTAATTGATTCAGATGGAAAACTTGAAGATTTTAGAACAATTTCTTTGTTTACAGCTTCTTTAGATTTTAATATAAATTGCATAACAAGTGTTGAAGGTAAAATGCCAGCAAACAAAACTGCAAATCTTTTGAAAAATCTTTTAAAAATTTACCACCACGAAGGCATTTTGATTGGAGAAGGAAATGAAAAAACTAAAGTGACAAAACATGATAATCATATTTTAGAATTTTTATACAAATTATTTGGAAAAAGTGAAGAAAGCTTTGAAAACGCAATTGATATTCTTGGAAAAGCAATAGAAAATGAAAGAAAAAGAACAATTATTATTGCTTTAGGTCCTTTAACAAATATAGCCAAAATGCTTGATAAATACCCAGACAATATTATTAAAACAGAAATGATTTTATGGTATTCTGACTATGAAAATTTATCAAAAGATTTTAACTATTCTACTAATAAAAAGGCTTACGAAGAAATTCTAAAAATGCAGATCCCAATAAAATTTGTTTCGTCTAATAAAAAATTTTATTCCCAAGATTTTCCAACATTTATAAAAGAAATAAATTCAAATTATGCCAAAATATTTAAATCTTTATTAGATTTTCAAAAAATTGAACAAAACGAAATAAGCAAAGAATTAACAAGTCTTTATCTTTTATACCCCAGTATTTTTGACGAAACAAAAGTTGGAGAATTTGCAATAAATTTAAAATTAAAAGAAAATAGCGAACCTGAAATTTTAATAAGCTCTATTTTAAACAGCGACAAGCCACAAGCCAGTGTTATTTTTAACGAAATTCCAACAAGCGGTTATATGATTATGAAAGATATTGAAAAATATAGCGAAGACTTAATTTCTAAGCATGGTTATAATGAGTTTAAAATCACCGCTCTTTGTTCAGAAATCCATTCACATATAGGAATTTATAATATTTTAGGAGCAAAACTTGGCTTGAGAATTATGGAATATCTGCATGCAGGTTTAGACGAAATTCAAATTGTTTCTTATGCGGGTTATCAGCCCCCCATAAGTTGTTTTAACGATGGTTTACAAGTAGGAACAGGCTCAACAATTGGCTATGGAACAATAAGCGTGGATACTACTAAAGAAGTGCAACCCGCCCTTATGGTAATTTATAATAATCGTAAAATTTTATTTAAAATAAAGCCAGAAATTGTTGAAATGGCTGCAAATGATATTGCGGAATTAGTAAAAAAACACGGTTTAGAATCCGAAATGTATTGGAATGTTTTACGAGAAATTTCTATAGAAAAATATTGGTTAAATATTAGCAGATATGACTTGGCTGAAATAGAAGAATTAAAAGAATGATTCCTAAAATAGACATTTTTTTTATCTTCAATTTACAAATAGCTATTTATTAGCAAATAAAAAAATATAAAATTGGCTTTGGGTGTCCCAGTGTTAAAGTCAGGAATGGTTATAAACTAAAATAAGAAAAATTATATGTTAGTTTAGGGCGGTGAAACTAAAATAAGAAAAATTAAAGATAAATCGAAATAAAAATACTAAATTTGCTTTTTGAATAATTTAAAAGGAGATAAATGAAATTATACGAAATATTAGAAGAACAACTTAAAAAAGAGATTAACTTCGTAAGCGACAACGGAGAACTGAAAAAATGGGTGGTGCTGAATAAGGCACAGAACTTTGACGAAGAATTAATTGGACTATTGCTCGACAATGCAGACCTGAAAGAGAAGTTTTTTGTAAACGTGAAAGGCACATTGGTTTTTAAGCAAAACTTGTTTGTGCAGTTTTTGGAACAGAAAAACTATCTGAACGACAGCTATACTCAATACAAAAACAAAGTTGGACTGACCATTGACGGTAAATACCTAAAGCAACGCAACGAAGTGGCTTTGGTTTGGCCATTTAAAGATTGCATTTTGGAAGGCGGACAAAGCCGTGAAGAAGACAAACGAGAAGAAATTTTCTTC
>Ga0265293_10008312_pt1 | contig 15451 bp, 11 predicted proteins | sample Munlanlewell138R_FD_192505 | JGI IMG/M metagenome (GOLD analysis project Ga0265293, IMG submission 192505) | Leachate microbial communities from a municipal landfill in Southern Ontario, Canada - Leachate well 138R | ecosystem: Engineered > Solid waste > Landfill > Unclassified | place: Canada...
CGTCCTTGCCTAAATTAAAACTTGTTCGAGCAGTTTCATCATCTAAACTTATAAAAGTGTCAATTGTTGATTTAACTTCTTCTTTTGTAGAATGGATAGTAAAATTGTCCCTTGCTGTAACAATTCCTACACTATTTAATGGGAATAATTCAGAGATTAAAAAGCCGTTTTCATAGCTTTTCTGCGCCTCAAAATCCTTGTCTGCAAAAAAGTAATTTGGTGAAACATTAGGTAACTCTTTGTATTGAATAGTTTTTATCGAATTCTCATTTAAAAAATCGTATTTAAACTCTCGTTTACCAAATAAATCAAAATGAAATACTTTCCCTAATTCATTGGGTTTCTTTTTTCCTGTTTTTATAAAAAGGTTTATTGAAACGCCTTGTTGAATATCAAAAACATTAATGTCCGCACTTCCGTCTGGTGCTGTTTCTTTTTTCTTGGCATTTCCGTGTAAATCAACGGTATAGATTTTATCGTAGGTTTTAAGCAAATGCCAACGCATTCCCCGAAAAGTAGGATTGTCCAAAAAGCCGTGCGGATTGATAAATGCCAGAATTCCGCTTCCGTTTTTCTCAATAAAATATTGACCGTAACGCAAGAACTTTACATAGTCGTCATTTATCCATTTCGGATTTCTTTCTTTCAGTTTTTCTTTTCCGCCTGGCTCTTTTTTATAGTCTTCCATCAGACTCATAATCCATTCGCCTTTGTTGGCGCTTTCCCCGCTATACGGCGGATTTCCAATCACGCACATTACCGGCGTATCGCGTTTGATGTAATTGGCTTCATTGGCTTCGGTGCTCAGCCAATTGGCGAATAAAGTTCCAGAATCGGGATGGCTTTCTTCCAGGCTGTTGGTCAGATATACCCTAAAACGTTGGTTTGAAGTGGGTTTAAATCCTGTTTCGGTCAGTAACAAATCCAATTTTAAATGCGCCATGGCGTAGCTCGCCATCAGCAATTCAAAGCCGTTCAGCCGTGGCAAAAGATGGGTTTCTACATAATTACTCCAAATACCTTGTTGTCCTTGAAACTTTTTATGAATATGCTTTACCACTTCTGCAAGAAAAGTTCCTGTGCCGGTGGCCGGGTCAAGAATCTGCACTTTGTGCACTTCCTGCTCCAGCTGTTTATAGCCTGTTGCAGAACGCTTGTCGGCGGTTTGGGTATTTACTTTTATGCTGGTTTTGCTGGTGTCGGCAAGTCCCTGCGGCAGATCAAACTCGGTTTTTAAAATATCGTCAACAGCCCTAACGATAAAGTTTACAACAGGTTGCGGCGTGTACCAAACGCCACGGGATTTGCGCAATTTAGGGTCGTATTCACTCAGGAAAGTTTCATAAAAATGGATAATCGGGTCTTCCATCTTCGTTGACTTGCCGTAGTTTTTTAGAATTTCTTCTACGTTACACGCCATAAAAATATCGGTCAGGCTGTCAACTACCCATTTTATGCGGTCGTCGATATCCGGCCCGGCGATATAGCCAAAGAGCTTGCGCAAAAACGGATTTGATTTCGGGATAAGTTCAGCGGCTTCCTGGCGGCTAAAAGTATCCAAACTGGGGTCGTGCAAACGCGCGGCAAACATGCCGTAAGCAATGGTTTGGGCGTAAACGTCGGCAAAGCTTTGTGCTGTGATGTCGTGAATCAAAATCTCCTTGAAAGCCAACATTTGGTCTTTCAGTGTGCTGTCTTCGGCATTGGCTTCGTCGCTCGTTAAAGCTTTCCCGATGATATCAGAAAGCAGGCGCGCTTTGCCGGCCATCATTTCTGCAAGTTTCTTGCTGCTTTTTATGGTTTGGCCGATATGACTGCAAAAGTCTTTGATTAAGTTCTCGAAGGCGGCGAAGTTCTCAGTCAGCGGCTTTATTCCTTTGTCGGTGATTTCTCCAATGGCAATTTTGGTGATAAATTCGCCTTCGCGGTAAAGGTGAAAGTTGATGTAATCGGTAAAGATCAGGTTGTTAAGCGATGCTTTGTAACGGTCGAACTGTTCTTTGTTTCCGGCCTTTTTAGTGCCGTCGAGGTCTTTGTCCCCAATATCTTTGGCTTCAATAAACCCGACAGGAATATCCTTTTTCGTCAAGATATAGTCAGGTGCGCCGCAGCTTTGTCTTTTCGGTTCGTTGGTCGCCCGGATTGCTGGAGCTATACTTTCTAGGAGTTGTTGTAAATCACCACGAAACGTATGTTCGGTAGCATTTCCAAGCCGGTATCGGCGGTCTATATTGTCAATATATTGATCAATTGTCATTTTTTAAAGCAGTCTGAAAGGATTACAAATATATCAAATTTCAAGCTCGTTCCAGTCAGGGTGCGACTATCTAGCGACGATAAACAGTCGCGCTCTGACTTTCCAGCATAACCGCGCCCTGTCTCCAACCACCTTCCAGTCAGGGTGCGACTATTTTAACGAGGCCGTATTAGTCGCGCCCTGACTTGCTACATAGACAGTCAGGGTGCGACTGTGTAGGCGTTGTACTCCATTCAACCTATAAAGCAGTTGAACTTAATACTAATTTCGTCTATAAATTGAAAGTCATTTATCCACTTTATGCCCATGTTATCACACACATTTGGAATTTTAATTCTTTTTGAACTTAACGCAGTTACTTTCTCTTCTTTTGTAACGACTATTGCATTTTCATTAATGGCATGCGCTATTACCCACGGGTCAGCCAAAGATCGCGCTTTTGTATTATCGACTAAGTTTTTATGCACAGGATTGGCCAAGTAAATAGATTTCAGGCATTTAGTGACTGGCTCGCTAATTTTTTCAATTGGTATTTTGCTTGATTTCAGCCATTTCGATAGATCGTCTTCTGTTCTTGTAATTTCTTCAAAAACGAGTTCTGGAATAAAAATTCTATCTTGTTTGCCCAATTCAATTAATACTTCCCAATAATCAGGACAAAATTTAGGATTATAATATTTTTGCCAGGCTTGGATTAGCACATTTGCATCCAAACAATATTTGGTTGCTATTGCATTCATCGATATAATTGTGCTTCTAATTTCTGAAATTTATTTACCTGAACATTTAAAAGATTACTCGCCAAAGTAGGCTCAATAAAACCACCACGAAAAGAATCAAGCACTGTCTGAGTGAACAATCTGCTGTTTCTATTTAGCTGAAGCAAAAAGTAATTTGGGCCACCAGATTTTTCTTTTTGTTTATCTTTTTTTGCTTCTTCTTCTTTTAAATAAGCTGCAAAGTCAATGTCGGCTTGTTTTTTAAGTTTCTGATATTCCGTTATCGAAATAAGATTTAGGTTCAATATTCTAACCAGCAATGCGAATGAACTCACTCCAAGTTGTTTAGCTGTCTGAAAAATAGCTTTTGAGCTTTTGAATGAAGATGAATCGAGACTTAACACGAGCGTTTTTGGCATTAAGGCGTTTGCGGCAACTTCATTGCAGAACAACTCTACCGGATGAAATTTATCTGTATTTTTAATTGCAGGTTCAATTTCATTTGAAATTCCTGTTTCTGCGATCCAAATATGGGCAAGTTCATGAACAAGCGTAAAAAGTTGTGGAGCGTTCCAATCTTCTGAATTGATAAACACAAACGGAGCATAAGGATCGGCAATAGCAAATCCTTGCAACTCATTGGAATCCAGCTTTAAGCGGGAATGGATAAAACTTGTTCGTGAGATAAAAATTCCATTTGATTCTGCCGCATCTATCCATTCTTTAATTGGGTTATTGGTTTTGTATGAAGCAGGAATAATTTTTAAAGTCTCTAGAATGTCAGCTGCTACTTGTTGCGGATTGTCTTTTATTGAAAACCTACCAACGAAGGGCAATTTGTCTTCTTTATTTTCTTCGTAAACATCACTTATCCAAGTTTGCTTTTGTTGAATCTCTCGGATAATAAATATAGATGAAGTTGTAAGCTCTTTGGCTCCCGTTTTTCTAAAGTCTTGTAGTGGTTGGAAATCTCTTGGCACTTCCGGTAAAAAGAATAATGCAAAAGGTCTTTTGTACGCTTTTGCTAGTTTCTGTGCCTGTTTGATAGTTGGTTGGTTGATTCCTTCTTCCCATTGTTTAAGTCTTTCAACAGTCACGGAAGCTTTGGCAGCAGCAGTTTCTTCGGCCATTCTTGCCGATTCTCTTGCCCACTTTAGAACATTTGGTGTTATGTATGCTTTTTCTGCCATATTGCAAAAATACGAAATTTTGATGCTGTTTATTAATTGGATTCAAATAACGTATGCTCAGTAGCATTTCCAAGGCGGTACCGGCGGTATATATTGTCAATGTAAGGGTCAATTGTCATTTTTGTTACTAATCAGTGTGTTGAAAAGCAATAATGATAAAGGTTGCGATCAGTCTCGTTTTGCCTTTGGGTAACTTTGTGCTTCTCTGCGTAACTTTGTGGAATAGTTGTGTCACAAAGTTGCACAGAGAAGACACTGAGTTTCACAGCGTAATGTTGAAGCTTATAATACTTTTTGGCACTGATTAGTTACTCATTTTTTAAAGCTGTCTGAAAGGATTACAAATATATCAAAATTCGACCTGGTTCCAGTCAGGGTGCGACTATTTTAGCGAGGCCGGATTAGTCGCGCCCTGACTTGCACAGAGATAGTCAGGGTGCGACTGTAAGGCGACGATAAACAGTCGCGCTCTGACTTTTTCCAGCATAACCGCGCCCTGACTTTCCTACACTGTCGCAGCCTGAGTTCTACAAACATTCATGTTTTTTATTTTAGAGCCAGACGGTAAATCGAATTATTATTTCGAAATCATGTACAACTATTACTGCTTAGACTGATATTGATTGACACGGACCTGGAGAGCAGAGTCAGCGCGGGAAAAGCCAGTAGAATTGTGCAGCTTATTCCGGAAATGACCCCTAACTGCTGCTGCTATTTAGAATTAATCTAAATTTGTCCGGAATTTAAAGTTAAATAGATATGTTACCACTGAAGGAAGCTACGAAAGTTAAGCATGATAGGGCGGAAAGAATGCCTTTTAACAACAGGATGTTTAAGGGTCAACTAAGCAAAGCCCAATATTTATTATACTTAAACCAGCAACTGCCAATTTTTCAAACAATTGAAAGCGTTGGCCTACCGCATGATAGTTTGAAAAGAAGTCCCAATATACAAGAAGATATCGATGAGCTGACTGCCGAGGGAATTCGTGCCGATTTGATGCTGAAAAGTACGCAAGAGTATGTGAAGTATCTGGGCAGCTTGACTTATGAGCAGCTATTACCGCATATTTATCTGAATTACCTGGCCATTATGTTTGGTGGACAGATCATGAAAAAAACTGTTCCCTCCTCAGGCCGTATGTACGATTTTGACGCTATGCAGGAAGCACTTCAATCGGTTCGGAAGGTTCAGAAAGATGCGTGGGCAGATGAAGTGAACAAAGGCTTCGATTTCGCTATTCAAATGTTTGCCGAGCTGGAAGATGAGTGTGTTAAGGGATAATTAATTTCTGTGGGTTATCCGGAAATGGAAAGGGTTTGGCGCTGTTTCGGAATAAGCTGTGTAGGTTATTTCGGAACAGACACTTAGTAAAAAGTGAGCCATGGAAATAATCAGGCAAAATCCTTGATCACATTGGTGTAGATAAAAGCCAGAACTGCAACAAGCATGATCGCGAAAATTAGGAATCCCAGCCAACTAGATTTCTTTTCTTTACTTTTTTTCATTTTTCTTTCTGATACTTTTAACTGATCTGTTACGGTATTTTACCAATAGATTAAAACCTGCGCCTACCGGACAATAGTACCGGCAGAAGAAATTTGAAAATAGCAAGGATCCAAACAAGGCTGCAGGTAAAATATACCATTGGATACCTGCTCCTTCAAGTGAAAACATCATGGCGAAGGGTTCATAAGAGGAAATGGTCGGGTTTTTTGAAATAAGAATTAAACCCAGGCAAAGCCACAGCAAAACCTTCGATGTTTTTAACAAGTATTTATTCAGACGTCGCGGCATACTGAGATTTATGCCCGATAATTTTGTCAATAGAATTTGTACTGTATTAAAAGGACAAATAGCATGACAATAAATATTTCTGCCATAAATAAAGATTACTGCAATTGTGCCAAAAAGCAGAAGCCACCATTCAAAATGCTGCTGAATATTGGGTATATACCCTAAAAATATCCGTCCAAATTGTGTTATTGAAATAGAAGAATTAAACATAAAACCAGTAGTTACCAAGGTTATAGCCAGAGCAACATTCCGTAATTTTTTGTTTTTCAGAAAAACACTCAGAAAAGCCAATATAAAGACAAGGGTTGCAAAAATCTCTCTCAGTCCAAAAATCCATTGTTGTCCCAAGTCGGGTAGGGGTAAAGAGAAGTTATTTTTTGCTACTTGCCATGAAGCTTCCCGACAGGCATTGGCAATAGCGACAGAGCTTAATGTTGCACCGGAAACAGCTTCGACATCATTATCGACCAAAAATTTACTGTTTATGGCTTTGTTTTCGAACTGCTTAAAAAATGATTTCCGTTTTAATCTATCAATATATGCCAGTGTTTCAGTATTCTCGCCAATATCAACACTTAAAATTTGTGCTGCCGTATCGCTCAGTACATATACTTTAAGCGGACCGCCATAGCCTTGTGCTTCTCCAACAGCAATAGTTCCAACAAAGTCATTGTCTCGGAATGCTTTGATTTGCTGTCCGTTAATCTGGAATTTATCAATTTTATACGTTTTAGTAAATTCCAGAGATTTATATATATTGGCATCAGGGCTTTTTGACTGACCTATAAAGAAGGCGAGAAACAGGCTCGCAATGGCGAGCCCGTTTATTATCTTCCCTCTCATTCCTGAATTTCCTTTTTGCACTTATTTCACTTTTAATACCATTCTTCTTCCCAGTAGTAAAAGTATCACAGCAGGAATTCCAAAAAAGATCAGTCCCATACTGGCAGCCCTTGGAACACCTTCGAGCACTGAGCTAACCGACCATGCCAAACTAAAAATAAAAAGAAATGCTCCAAAACTAAGGACAAGCCAGCTCCAGGCATTAAATTTGTATTTCTTGTTATAATAAATAAATGATATGATGAACAAGGTTGAAAGTACACCACATACGAAAAAAAGTAATTCTATTCCTGTAAATACCATAGCTTTAAATTTTTAAAGATTAATGTCCGTTATAACTTCTTCCCTTAGGGCTAAAGAATTTATCAATTTTTTCTGGATTGTCAACATCGCCATAGCCGAATATAATGTCCATTTCGCGCATCACATCATGAACAGGGCCAGGCATTGCCGCAGTGATTTTATCTACCAAACGATGGTGCCAGAAATCGGGTTTGTTGTATGGGCAGGCTGCGATGCAGGAGCCACAGTCGGTTCCAAATTCACCCCAGATTCGGAAACACTTTTTGGCATCCATATAGTATTTTTTTATTCCTTTTGCGTTGTACCAAGCACCTTCATAAGCAGGCTCAAAAGTTGGCTCTTTTTCGAAACTAATAGCTTTTCCAGGACAGGCATCAGCACAACGCATACAGTTTTTGCAGAACTCCATCGCTCCAAATTCGATAGGTTTATCATATTCTACAAATTCAAAATCGGTATAAACTTTAGCCAGGCGAACACGTGGCCCATATTTGTAGGTAATTAAAGTTCCCATACGCGAGCCTTCTCCAAGCCCTGCAGCAATTGCATAAGGAACGCTTAAGCCGGTATCATTACCACAAGGAACTGCCTGATAGCCTAACTGTTTTAAAAAAATAGCCATTTGGTAAGCTACTTTAGTCATGGCTGAGTATTGGGCGCTAGCACCGGAAGCCTGAATATCAGTTGGAGCTGTTGCAATGGCTTCATAGTCCATCTCAAAAGCCAGTACAATTACTGACTTAGGTTCGAAAGGAAATCTTTCCCAACCATAAACGCCATCCTCAGGACGCCCTTCCATTATAGCACGTGCATCTACAAAATCACTATAATCCCAACGCTTATCACGTTTGGTTATACCCACCAAACTTGCGCCGTAAAGTTTAGCTGCACGTTTTATAGTGTCGCTTGCTTCCTTCTTCGTTTTAAATTGATATTGTTCGTCTCTCACCCAATCGTGGTGAGGCAAAAATTCACCTGGTTTTTTTCGGTATTGTTCCCATTTTAAAATCCCTTCGTTTGAGATAGCCACATTGGACATGGGTGATGCAACATTGTGAAGCGCCCAACCTCCTGCCATCAAGGACTTTGCAAGCTGATCAAAACCCTTTTTTTCTCCGAATTGCATAAATGTTTTAGCCATAAACTGCTGGCCGGAATTTACAACCTCCTCATCGTCGGCATGAAAACCATTAAGCGCCCCGGTAAACATGAGATCCCTATTGCTGTGAGGTTTGTAATCTGAGCTAACTTCATAAGGGAAATCGTCGTGTACTTTAATGAAATCACCCGCAGTTTTTTCATCGATGGCTTTGACAACTTTTGCCTTTGCCATACCTGGCAATGTAATGGCTCCTATGGCAGCTCCTGCTGCTCCCAATCGGAAGGAATCCCGACGATTGAGGGCATTGTTTTTTTCAGTGGATTTTTTTTTCATATTTATATTTATTTTAAAGGATTACGCCAAAAACTGTTTGAATACATTGTCATTCTATCAGTAATTAATCGTTTGAAACTTGTGCCAAAAATAGAATGCTGAAATGGCGTAGCTGCTGCTCCCATGATAACTGGACGTCTAAAATTAATGGGAATACCTTTGTTTGGAGGCAGTTGAAACGGGCTGCGATAACATGCATAGTGTAGCCTTGACAAAAAATTTTGACGAAACTACACCACTTTATAGAAATATGAATTAGGCCTAAATGACTGTACAAGCTTATGCCAACTACAAGAAATTAAGCCGGTGCAGATAGGTTTTAACCGTTTATTAGATTCATGTACAGCTTATTTCGCCTGAGTTTGTTTGGTCAAAGCAGCTTTATATTCAGATGGCGTTTGCTGTGTGAATTTCTTGAAAGCTGCATTAAAGGTGGCTTTTGAATTAAACCCAACCTCCATGCCAAGGGCCAAAATGGAGTATTTTTGATAAATTGGTTGCTTTAGTAAGTTTTTAAATTCCTCTACCCGAAAATTATTTAAATACTCAGAAAATCTTTGACCGAGAAGTCTGTTTAAAGTTTCGGTAACCTGGTGAGGAGGTTCATTGATTAGGGAGCTCATTTTTTGAAGATTCATGTCGGAGTCTAAAAAGACTTTATCTTCAATGCACAGCTTGTTTAATTTAGTGGCGATAGTATGTGCTTTTTCCTGACTTAATCCTGACTTCTCGTAACTTTTAAAACCGGTAATCCCAATTTTTTTTCCAGATGTATGCACGCCGGTAGGAATCGTAATAATCGAATAGGCGATTAAATAACTTAAAACCAGCAGGAACACAATATTTAAAATTTCCAGTGTGTACCAACTTTGAGATTCAAAAATAAAAAGAATGGTTCTTAAGTTCAGTAAGACAGAATGAATTAACATCATTATAATGAACAGCTTCATCATCACCGTTTTTTCTTTATTGTATTTGAAAACACGAAATCGTTCAACTCCTTTTAATTGATAAATATTACTCAGTTTAAATATGACAAACAAAGGATAGATAAGGTGTAACAATCCCAATATGGCCATACTTGCTTTTAAAGTAAAATCTTGTAAATCTAAGCTGCCATATTCCAATACAAAATAAGACCAGACTAATGAATAAAGAGGCAGAATGAGATGCGGGTAAATCGTTCGAAAACTTGGTGCCTTGCCCTTCATTACCGAAATACAATAAAAATAAATTATAGGCGGTGAGGCAATTGTAAAGCTCAGAAACAGCGGAATATATTGATACAGCTCGACCTCGCCCAAAAATAAATAGTAGTAAGCATAATAAATCAAAAGCGAAATAAGAATAAGCTTTAGAATATTATTAGAGGGAGACTTAAATTTTCTTTGTGATAGAATAACTAACAAGCCCAGGGTTTGCAGGGCGCAAAGTATAATTATATTTGAAATAGTTATATGCATAAAATCCTTTTAAAACAATCACCAACAGTTGCAAAAATAGTACAAATTGGAATCATTACTGGCTTTACTGTTCCTGATAACAAATGATAAAAGCGGGAAATAGGTTTTTTTTATTGATATGCTATTTGCAATTAATTGATTGCCAATTGGAGATGGTTTCGCAAAAGTCTTGGGCGGAATTATATTTTGCGCACTGCAACCCGAATTACAGGCTGTGTTGGGTTATTATAAAAGATGTATTAGGTTAATGTGTTGATATAAAGAAGTTGAAGAATTCTTCCATACTTTTACAAATTAAAATCGCAGGAGTTTTAACAAGAATCCTCTGCAACAGCGTTTTGAAGGTGGAAGTTTCCGAAAACAAGAATCAGCACTTTGTTATTTAAGCTGATCAGCTATGAACGTGGTTGTAAATCGTCGAAATTCACATGGTTTATTGAGCGTTATTAGGGAGGCTAAAATAAAAAGTAGAACCTTTTCCTTCTTTACTTTCCGCCCCTATTGTTCCACCATGGTTTTCTATAAATTCTTTACAGAGAATCAATCCAAGGCCGGTGCCTTTCTCATCGTTTGTGCCACGGGTTGAATCGCCTTCATCAATTCGGAATAGCTTTTCAAGCCTTTGTGGCGCTATACCAATTCCGTTATCGCTTACAGAAACAAGTACTTCTTTTAATCTTTTCTCAGCAGAAATGTTGATTTCTCCACCTTGGCTTGTAAATTTTATGGCGTTGGAGATCAGGTTTCTAAGTACTGTGCCGATCATCGACTCATCAGCAAAAACCGTTATTTTATCCGGTAAAAGTTTATTGATTGTGATTGATTTTTGACGGGCAATACCTTGAAAGAGCAGGATGTTTTCTTCAATCAAATCTACCAGCTTCATGTTTTCGGGAATAAAAAGCATCCTGCCTGATTGTGCACGTGACCATTCCAACAGGTTCATCAATAAATCCATGGCCCGCATTGAAGATTGGCTTATTATTTTTGCGTATTCATGAATTCCTTCGTAATTTTTCTCGTTGATTTGTTCCATCAGCAACTCGCTAAATCCCACAATAGCGTTGAATGGGCTTTTGAGGTCGTGTGCAATAATAGAGAAGAATTTGTCTTTTTGGGCGTTAAGTTCGCGCAATTTCGTCTCGCTTTCACGCAGTGCCTCTTCTGTCTTCTTGCGCTCGGAGATGTCGATGGCGGTAGTCAACAAAGCTTTTTTATTCTGAAAGTTTATAATAGTCGCAGAAAAATCGAGCTGTCTGATTTCACCGGATTTGGTAACCACTTTTACCTCATAACTAACCGGAGCTTGCTTTCCTTGCATGCGTTTTGCTGCATTATCCAAAACCTCTTGTTTGCTCTCCGGTGCTATAAAATCCATGGGCTCCATGTTTTGGGTTTCTTCTCTGCTGTAGCCAAGCACATGGTGCCATTCGTCATTCATATAGAGGTGTTTTTTGCCGCTCGAATCTTCTACAATAGAGATCATTACTTTGGCCACATTTGCCAACACACGGAATTTCTCCTCGCTTTGGCGCAACACTTCTTCTGCTGTTTTTCGTTGCGTAATATCGCGGGAAATGCCCACGTAGCCAATTTGATCACCTTGGTCGTTTAGCATAGCGCGGATAGAAATTTCTACCCAGATCAAGCGGCCATCCTTGTGATACTGCTCAATTTCTATTTGCACGGGTTTATAAATCTTCGCCTCTTGATTTTTTATTCCCTTTGCAATGGCTTTGGATATAGTTTCTTGAGAATGGCGAGTGATTGTTTCTTGGATCGTCTCCTTCATCGCTTCTTCAGAAGTGAAGCCACGCAAATAATAGATGGATGGGCTTATATAGGTGAAACGAAAGTTGGTATCTAATGTCCAAATCACATCTGAGCTATTCTGCGCCAGCAGCCGGTATTTGCTCTCGCTTTCACTCAAAGCTTTTTCTATCAACTTTCGTTTGTTGATGTCCTCTTCAAAAGAAAGCTTTAAGGCATTATGCGCCTGCTTTAATTCATCCAGCTCTTTTGCGAGCTCTTCTTTGGTTTTGTCGTTGTTTTTCAAAGTAAAGCTTGTATTTGATGATAAAACGAATACCTGATTGTGTTTCTATGTCTAATTCTGCTGTATAATCGTCAACAGTGTTGTATTTTTTAATTCTATGGCAACTGGTTACAAACTTACCTATTTTTAGTGATGGCAAGGAGATTATTAAAATATAACTGGTAAACAACGCTCGCCAAGGAATAAAGTGGCCTTATCTCGTTAATGTGTTTGACGAGTAGAGATTATAAAATAGGTGTACGAATTTGGAGTGAATTGCTGCAATGCACCAGCTGTATAGGAGTGTTCCATATTTGGTTGATAATTAGCGGCGCATTAGTTTTTCAGTGTGCCCTGTGATTTAAAGAAGAGCTTCCTCCGAAAAGTCAAGAAATGAAGAAATACCAGTAAGGATCAAAGAATCACAAAGTGTTGTCCATCAACAGTATAATCTTCGTGATATCTTTCTGTTTTCGTGCCACTAACGCATAGTTCGACAAGCTCACCACGAGTGCTTAGTGCATCGCTTTGTGGCAAAATATTACTTTTCAGAGGGGGCCTCAAGTTTTAATGATTTAAAAGAATGGCCGGTTAGTAATGTTGAAGTTTACACTACATTTTGGCACTGATTAGATAACTTTTAAATAGTCAGTAACTTTAGAAACAAAACAATGAAAAATCCACAGCATCAATTATTTACCGCCGTCTATCGCTCGATCAGTGATTCGGTTTCAAAAGTGATTTTTTGGTTTTGGCTAAAGTCAAACAAGGTTGTTTTTCGCAGTTCAAAATAGTTTATCCAGTATGATTTCAGTGCGCTGTAATAGCCTTTTTTGGCGTTATCGTTATCTATTTGCGCGTTATTGAGTTCCAAAACATCGTTTACCTTGCCAATCATATAGCGCTTTTGGGTTATATCAAAGCGTTTTTGTGCTACCGTGTCCGCTTTGGCGGCTATCATCAATTGGTTTTTCTGCATGCCAAACTGCATCACTTTCAGGAAAATATCCTGGTCAAAATCCAGTCTTTCCTGTTCAATAGAAGTTTCTATTAGGTCGTAGCTCGATTCGGCCATGCGGATGCGGCCACGGGCTTGTCCCCAGTCGAGAATCGGGATAGTAAGCCCAAGGCTTACACGTTCTTCATCCAGCGGATTGCTGTAAACATCAGAGATTTTACTGGCGGTCTGTGTGAGTCCGAAAGAGGCGAAAAGTTCAGCATCAAAACGTCCTTGCAATTTAGCCATGTTCACATCGCTGGCAGCTTCCAGCATGCGGCGGTCAAAAGCCAATCCGGCAGAAGTATTGGTATGTGCCTCATTGATAGCTTCATCCACCTGAATATCAAAGTGAAATGTTGTGGCTGGCGGCACAAGTACCAAAGATTCATTGGAGGTCAGGCGCAGATACGACTTATACTTGAACAGCACATTTTGATATTCCAGGTCAGCATTTTCTACCGCAGCATCGGCGCGAAGCAAGTTCAATTCGAGCTGAAGCAGTTCGTTTTCAGCGATTTTGCCCAGCACATACCTTCCTTTGGCGATATTAAAAAGGGTGTCGTAATTGGATTGGTTTTTTAGCGCAATGCCACGTTCTATCTGCGCCATCAGCAAATTAAAAAAATGATTGGTGGCAGTGATAGCAACCTGTTCCTGGCTTTCAAGGTAAGTTCTTTTGGCCTCATCGTAGCGCATCGGCTCAATTTGTTTGTCCCATTTATAGGCGTTGTAACCAAAAATCGGTTGCCGAAAACCAATGCTGATGGGTTGCGAAAGAAACTGATTGGTGGTGGTGTCTGTAAAATAATTGTCGAGGCGCTGTAAGCCCGATTGCAAAAAAACTTCACCGCCGGTTAGACCAATTTTTTGGGTAAGTGAGATGTCGGCTGAGTAGCGTGCCAGTGTTCTGTCGCGGTAACTTTCGCTGCCGTCGGATTGGGTGATGGGCTCAATAGATCGGGAAAAATTTGGAAGCGTGGCATTGAGGGTGACATTGGGCAGGTAGCCGGCCTTGAAACTGCGAAACTCCCAATAACTACGCCGAAAACGGTGGATATTTATAAGCGCATCGGGCGAGCGTTCCTGCGCCAGCCGTATTGTTTCCGAAAGGCTGATATAGATCTTGTTTTGGCTATTATTTTCCTGACTTATTGCTGAAATACCCAGAAAAAGTATCAATGAAAAAGATAAAATGATACGAAATTTAATCATCATTAAAATGGCTTAAAGGTTGCACCAAAGGCTTTTGTTCTAGATAACTTTTAACTAACAAGCAGATTTTATAAGTAACTGCTTGTTAGTTAAAAGTTTGTTCAATAGTGATTTAGAACTTGTTTCGGCGCTTAAATTCTTCTAAAATTGGAGCTGCTTTCTCTCTGTTTTTTGCTTCGATTATAAGCCTGACGCCGGCTTGTATAGAGCCAATGCCAACCAGGTTTCCGGATGCCTGATCATTTCTGACCATATAAGGGATTCCGGCTTCGTCAAGCTCATATTCTAAGGCTGAAACCTGAATTTCTGTTCCAGAAAAAATCTCGATCAAATCGTCTTCTTGTTCCATGGTAAAATGTATTTATTGGTGATAGGTTTAATCATGTCTGAGTGAAGTTACGGGGTCTTGCTGAGCCGCTTTCCTCGCCGGTAAATAACCAAAAACAATGCCAACAGTAGCGGCAACGCCAAAGCTAAGGACAATACTCCAGGCGGACACAATGGTTAGAATTTCTGTGGATTCGGTAATTATTTTGGCCATGATAACGCCGAGTAAAATACCGAAAAGGCCACCGGTGATGCTGATAAGCGTTGCTTCGGCCAAAAACTGAAAGATAATATCCCGTTTATTGGCGCCTACCGAACGCCGCACACCGATTTCGCGAATGCGCTCCATCACCGAGGCCAGCATGATATTCATAATGCCGATACCGCCTACCAATAGTGAGATGCCGGCGATAGCGCCCAACACGATATTAAACACATCTTTGGTGCGCTGTTCCTGTTTGAGCAATAATTCAGGTACTGTAATTTCAAAATCTTCGACACCCAAATGCTTACGCTGGAGCATACGCTGCAATATTTTGGTACTTTCGTTAAGCAGTTCGCTATTTTCCACCTGAACTACGATGCGGTCGAGTTGGTGGTAATTTACGTCCTCGCTGCTGCTGGAGCCAGAGGAAAAGGCCATCATGCTATTGCCCGCAACAACAAATGATTCGCTGCTACCACCACCTAACGAGCCTTCGTTTATGAGAGCCCTGTCTTTAAACCGCAGCAAAACAGTTTGAATAGGTGCGTAGATATGGTTGTTAAAATCGCTGATGCCGAGGTCTTTCACGGCTTCAACATTTCCGGTTTTACCTTCCAAAACACCAATAACCCGGAGCCAGATGCTGCCGCATTTGATTTGTTGTC
>Ga0265293_10008313_pt1 | contig 15449 bp, 14 predicted proteins | sample Munlanlewell138R_FD_192505 | JGI IMG/M metagenome (GOLD analysis project Ga0265293, IMG submission 192505) | Leachate microbial communities from a municipal landfill in Southern Ontario, Canada - Leachate well 138R | ecosystem: Engineered > Solid waste > Landfill > Unclassified | place: Canada...
CATTTAATATCATCTTAACAATCTTTAGTTTGAAGTTAGCACTATACTCATTCATAGGCTTTCTGCTCCTTATATTTTTATATTATACAATATGTTCTTTTAGGTGGTACCTATGTGTCCCACTTTTTCGTAGCAGAGCAAAAAAACGACCTAATTCGGGTCGTTTTTGCTATCTTTTACCCGTTTTTTGCGAGTAATCAAAGACTTTTTTGGGGCCATGCCTGTAACAAAAATACGCATTTTTAACATCGTAAAGGAAAGTGTCCTTTTTTGTTGTGGAAGGGAAGTTCAAGGTTGACATCAAGAATAGTGTCTTTATTTACAAGTTCTTGTCTACCTAAGGAAACTGCTTGTTATCAGTAGGAAAGAAAAATGACTATTTTCAAAATGGCCTCCTCTATCACAAAGTGATGACGCTTTGGCCATTTTGGATTGCGGCGAGGATTATGATTTCCCTAAAGTGAAATCCACAAAGCGGGGACGACACCGCTGGTCGTGTAGTTGACGATGGTGGAGTTGATGTTGCCATCGAAGTCCACGATCCGCGCGACGCTGGCGTAGTTGTAGTGCGGCGACCGCAGCCACCAATGAGAATTGCCGCTGCTATAGGGATAAACTCCTTGAGACTGAGCGTAGGCACTTGGTTGCAGTTGTCTTGATGCATCAATGCTTAATCCATAGGTTGCACTTGTGGCTTCTGCGTAGCTTAGCAAGAACACCTTATCGCTCGTGTTAGCGCAGGCATAACTATTTGAACTATAACCAGTCGAGGCAACGCTATTATCAACTGTTGTTGTTTGAATTCTTGCCTTTTCTTCGGCTGTAAAGGCTGTGTTATAGAAGTTATCGTTTAACCATGAACGAATGTGAGAATGTTCATAGTTATTCGCGTAGACGGTACTCTCACCGATGGTTCGATCGGAAGTCGAATAATGATAATCTTGGGAGTCGAGGACGAGATCGGCCATAAAGAAAGCACGATTGCTTTGAACATCAAGGACTCGCCAGGTAATTGGCTCATATTTAAACCAATAGACAGAACTTGTTGTATAGCCGTTATCATCTTGGTAAGTGCTTGAGGATGTAATTGTTGTTCTACTTGGTCGATAACTGGTGAAATAAACGCCACGATATTCATCGGTTGCATTCGCTACATCGATATACCACATATAAGAGGATACGGAACCACTAATGTAATAACCATAATCAGTCCATTTTTGACTATTTTCTGAAGTTGGCAGTGTTCCGCTTGCAGCATTAAGTGTGCTCAGTAGGGTTGCATCAGTGACCTTACTTTGAGGATAGGTTCCGATTTGATATGTGTCACCTTTGATAATCGGTTTTGTTGCACTAAATTCAGCATAGTAGGTCACATCATATTCAGGCATTATGAAGGTATAAGAGGCACTTGTTGAAATCAATGTTTCTCCGACATACCACCCTGTAAAGTAATAACCTGTATTTGCAGTTGCATTAATTGTGACGGATTCCCCGACAGCATATAAACCAGCGCCTGTTGTAGACCCCATTGTGCTTGAGTTTGTTGATAGCGATAAAGAAGGATAATTATTCGAACAACTAAATTCAATCACACCATCTTCAATAGCGGAGTCAGCATTTGCATAGATTTTAATGTAGTTAGGTAAATAACCGTTAAAACTTGTCGATACTGTCAGTGCCGAGGTAGCATCAAAAAGGACGGATTTATCTTCCGTAAACGAAGTTGTGTTCGACCAGTAGATTTTAAAGTCAGCTGAACTGGCATTCTTGGTTAGGGTCATCCCTGTCATACCCGTAATCGGTTGCGTGTTTGTAATATAACCGCCAGCTATGATTGTCTGCCAGTTTGAGGTTGGGTTAATAAGTCCACTATAGTCAAAAGCTACGGCGTTTCCTAGTTCAGTCGTGGCCACTCCACTTCCAGAATAACCTGCTGGGTTAATCTCTCCCGTAGCAAGTTTGTTTTTTGTTGTATTAAGAACAATCGAATACGGTTCATAATCTCCGCGTGCAATGAAAATATTACTTCCACCACGAGACACGGCACCCAATAAGAGTGCAAAAAAGGCAACGAGGTATACAGTTGCATTAACAAAAATCTTTCTTTTACCCATAAAAAATGATTTCCTTTAATTTGATAAATCAATTATACCATGTAAAAACACAAAAAACAATGTACTATTTTTAGTTTTCTAGAGAAAAGAGGGTATAAACTACCCTTTTGTTGAGAAAATATAGAAACCAATAACTAAATATTTGTTTTAAAAGAGCTGTTTCCTTTTTTACATGTTCTCGTTGTTCTACGGAAATCGCTTGTTTTTAGTGGGTAAGATAAGCGAGGTTTTAGACTGATTTTGATTTGATGAGGTTTATCGTTGATTCAATCTGAGTAGTAACGAAGTCATTGATGCTTCCATAGTTGGTTTCTATGAATATCCGTGTTTCAGTATTTAGTTCCCTTAACACCTCATCTTTAGCTAATGATAAAGCTACTAGTTGTGCTTCTTGATCAAACTTACCATTCTTCTTTAAGGTATCGACATAGGTCTGTGTAACGCTTCTGACTGTTCGCTCGACAATCGTTGTCAGGCCAGTCAGTATTGTCCTTGTCTTATCATCTTTTATCTTTTGATTGATGAGTTGAATAAGCTTCGTTCCGCCTATTGTAATCAGTGGCAGTACTACTGTGGTAACGACAACACTGATGCTGATGAATTTCTTTTGAACATCCTATCGGGTGTTGCCGAGGAAGAATCACGGCAAACCTCCAGTAATATCCTTTGGTCCATCGGCAAGAAAATGAGCAAAGGTGGCAACACCACAACTAGACTCTATGGTTATAAAATCATCAATAATGAATTTCTAATCGTCGCAAATGAAGCGGATGTTGTTAGATCAATTTATGATTGGTATATCAACAAAATATCCTACGCAGAGATGATTAAACGACTCCACTCTATGAATATCAAATCCCCAACGGGAAGAGATTACTGGCGCTCTTCTACTATTGAGAATATCCTCACCAATGAAAAGTACTGCGGAGATTCGCTTCTTGGTCGGAGACGGGAAAAAATACAAACAAATCGAAACGCTGCTTATGGCGGTTCCATCAAGTATTTTGTAAGAAACAATCATCAAGGAATCTTATCTCGCGAAATGTTCGAGTGGGTCAAGACTGAAAGAAATCGCCGCACCAAGCATCATCATCGTGGTAAGCCTCAAATAGTAAACCCCGAATCCGATTATTTTTACTCCGTCGAGTTACAAAAGCATTTTCGCTACAAAGTAGAACGTCCTAAAGGTAAGTATGAGATACCAGTTCTATTAGCCATAAGCAATGGTGAACGAAGGATGTATCGTTATAGCAAAATAGTTGAAGGAATTGAATCCATCACTAAAGTGCTAAGTAAGAAATTCAATGACCTTATTACTTATTACTCATCGCTAAAGAATACATTCTTGGAATCTCTCGAATCTGAAATTACTTTCAATACTAAGATTCTAGAAGATGAAAGCGAGCTTGAGAATAAACTGGATGTTTATGAACGTATATCAAATTTGCAAATCAAAAGGTTCACCTATCATAATCTTGACACCTCATTAAAGAGTCTTCGTGCAGACCTTCACTCCTTACTCGATAATTACTCAATCGAGAAAGTTAAAAAGGTATACTCAGCGATCCGTATTGACGGGCTCACCGTATCATTGGTCATTAATCTTAATAGTTCAAAACATGAAGTTGGTGATGACAATATGTCATTCGTTGATATAAAAATTCCGTATATTTTAAATTATAAACCTTGTGAACTGACCTTTAACATCATTTTAGAGTAGGTTCGCTATCCCAATTGCTCCCTTTGAAAACTAGTTCGCTATCCCAACGGCAAAAAAAAGCACTGATAACCCAATGCTTACAAAATGTGGATTTCAATAGATGAGTTCCTGATGATAAAGAAAAAACGACCTTATTCGGGTCGTTTTTGCAATCTTTTACCCGTTTTTTGCGAGTAATTAAAGCCTTTTTTGGGGCGACTGACGAGATTTGAACCCGCGAATGTCTGGTTCACAGCCAGATGTGTTAACCCCTTCACCACAGCCGCCATATGTAAGCATTAAGTATTTTACTTGCTAAAAGCTTTTTTGTCAAAGGATTTCGCTGCAAGCTCGAGAATTGGCAGTTCACGTCTTGCAACGAGAAGACCAACCCCTTTTATTTCAAGTTGTTTTTTAAAAATATGAATCGCTTCTTGTAAAGGCACCCATACGATTTTATCAATTAATCCTGCTTCGCGCGGCTCTAAATGATTCGCTCCATAGCCTTCAACTTTAAATAGGTAATAATACGAATAATTTTCTTGATTAATTAAATTATAAAAGTCGTGAATAATGCCTAATTTACGAATAAGCGTCACATCAACACCAAGTTCTTCTTTCATTTCACGCACTGCACTTTCAAGCACAGTTTCGCCAAGTCTTTTCCCGCCCCCTGGTAATTCATAATAATCACGATGGCCAAATTTATCAGTTTTAAGTAAGTGCGTTAAGGCAACTTCACCTTTTTCATTTACACAAACGCCACGCGCCGCAATCCGGGGGTGATAGACATTTGCCTTTGGGTATTGATCATCTTTTAAACTTTTAATTAATTTCATGAATATATTTTACCTTACCACACATTAAAATACGCTCTTTAAGAAATATTTATCTTTGAAAAATAAAAAGCCCATTCAATGGGCGTAATGTCTTAGATGGCGGAAGCACTGAGATTCGAACTCAGGCGGGACTTGCATCCCCTATCGGTTTTCAAGACCGACCCCTTCAACCACTTGGGTATGCTTCCGTTTATAAAGCAAGTAGAGTTTAACTTAAGTTATATCCCTATTTTGCACATTGATAAGTATAAATTAAATCTGCTTCTTTTGCAAATTATTTTAAGCACTCCTTCGATAAAAGTTCTAACATCTTAAAGAAAATACAATATGTTTAAACCTATTACTCTTATTGTTATTTATTTTATCTAACAAAAAACCGCATTATATGCGGTGTTATGTGTCTGGTGGACCCTATAGGACTCGAACCTATAACCAACCAGTTATGAGCCGGGAGCTCTAACCATTGAGCTAAGGGTCCGCTTAATTTTCTTTTTGGTAGCTGAAGAGGGATTTGAACCCCCGACCTGCTGGGTATGAGTCAGCCGCTCTAAACCAACTGAGCTATTCAGCCACATAATAATCAACAGACAATCTTTTGGTGGAGCCAAGGGGGATCGAACCCCTGACCTCATGCGTGCAAGGCAAGCGCTCTCCCAGCTGAGCTATGGCCCCAAAAACATGGTCGGGATGACAGGATTTGAACCTGCGACCTTCTGTTCCCAAAACAGACGCGCTACCAAGCTACGCTACATCCCGGTGCACAACATTTTACCAAAGGCACTATTATTAATCAAGTGGAAACGAAACAAAAAAGTAATAACTATAATAAAACATTATAAAACAGAGGAAATAATTACTATATTTATATTAAAAAGCGTCATATTTACACTTATTTCTTTAAATATTTATTCATTATCTTTAAATATTCACGAATATTATTTTCTTTATTAAAAATCTTTAAGTTCGGGTAATTTGTTAACTTTTCAAATCTATTTTCGGCAAGCTTCGTAATAATGTCGGCCACCTTTTGATAATTGCGGTAGTTAACACTATAAAGAGCGGGGATATCATTTACCCATTCTTCACTATGATAAAACGTTTCTAAGCCAATAAAAATAATTGGTTTTTTAGCGGCGAGACAACTTGCGGTTTTAAGTGGTAAGGCCGTTTCAATAATACCAGGTAAGATCGAAATTAAATTAACATCGGCGTATTTATAAAGAAGCGCACTTTCTTCCACTGTATGTGGCGGGTAATGAGTCGTATTAACAATATTTTCTTCCCGAATGCGGGTCGCGATCCGTTCAGCTTGACTACCCTCCCCAAAAATATGAAAAGCAATCGTTGGATCATGCATTAAAAGTTTCGCGGCCGCTAGGATAACATCGACATCTTGGACATAGCCAATATTACCAGCGTAAACGACATTAAATAAAGTTGGATCAAAGAAATACGGTGTTTTTGTTGCTTTTAAAGCTGCTACTTCACTTATATCAAAGTTGTAGATAACACTTATTTTATGATTAAAATCACCTTTCCTTAATAACGTTTTACGCATTGTTTCGCTAATCGTAATAATCTCAGTTGCCTGCTTTAAACTTTTTACTTGATAACGATCAAAAAAGTTATACCAAAAAGAGTTACGTTTAAAGACATTATCAGGATAAATATCTTGCACATTATAAATAACGGGAATATTTTTCTTTTGACAGTACTTTGTTACAAGATAACTATAAAGAATTGGGGGATTACTCGTCACGAACACTAAGTCGCTTTTAACTTTTTTTAGCCTTTTCGCAAGACGACGTGAAACACTAATATAACGACGGAGTAAGTTAAATTTTGAAAAAGCTTTCGTTTTATAAGTAAAAGCCTTTACGCGATGAATAGTCATTTTACCATTAACTTCAACACTAGACTTTTTATACTTCGCTTGTTCTTCAACACTAACACCGCGCGTTGGGTTTGGGGTAATAATATTTATTTCATGCCCTTCCTTAATAAGCCGTTCCCAAAGCGGACGGTAAAGATAATTTATCGTTGGATCTTCAGGTTCATAATAAAAAAGCATAAACGTTATTTTCATATATAAAATTATAACACGCAAAAGGGCTATTTTCCCGTTATTGATAAAAATTATTACAATATGTAATATGTCATGTCTATTACGATAACTTCCTTTTATTTCTAAATATTAATGAATTAGTATAAATTATATATTTTTATGCTGTCATTATGCTGTTAATGTGCTGTCAATAAAAGAAAAAAGCCCCATATAATGAGGCTATATTTTCTAATGGCGCGGTCAGGAAGACTCGAACTCCCAACCCTCAGATTCGTAGTCTGATACTCTATCCAGTTGAGCTATGACCGCATCACTTTAGATATTATAGCCACTAAAGACTTTTTTGCAAGTGTTTTAGCGTGAATAATATCTAAAAGTAAAGGTATTTAACGTTTCCCTTGGTCGTAAGGCTCGCCGGCGGCTTTTGGCGCCCGCGATTTAACTGAAGTTAAACCAAGAACAATTAAAGTGACGACGTAAGGTAACATTTCAATGACATCTTTTGGTAAGGCTCTTATCATATTATAAAGAAACGGAATGTTTTGTAAGTCCGCTTCAATAAAGGCAATACCATTAGCAAGCGAACGTAATAAACCGAAGAATAAGGCAAAGATTAAAACGCGCACTGGTTTCCATTGTCCACTAATTAAGACCGCTAACGCTAAAAAGCCAAAGCCATAAACGTTAGCCTTAAAGCTCGTTGTCGTCGGAATAATAAGTAAGACACCACCAATTCCTGCTAAAAGACCACTTATAATAACGGCGATATAACGTATTCTTTTGACGTTAATCCCGGCAGCATCAGCCGCTTGTGGGTTTTCACCACACGCCCGCATCCGTAAGCCAAACTTAGTTTTATAAGCAATAAGCGCCATTATGATAAATAAAACAATACCAAAAAGGGTAATTAAATAAATGCGTTCAAACAAAATATCGCCAAGAAACGGAATATGCTTTAAAACGGGAATTTCGCTAATGCGATACGAGTCACGGAACGTTATTTCTTCCGTCCCCGCCGCGCTAAGGGCACGCCCTACAAAGAAAGCAAGCGCTAAAGCTAGCATATTTAAAGCCGTACCAGAAATCGTTTGGTTTGATTTCATCGTAATTGAAGCAAAAGCGTGGAGCACAGAAAAAAGCATACCAGCAATTCCGCCGATAATAAGCGCTAAAAAGAGAATATGTTGTCCGTCAATTCCTTTATCTTGTAAATTGTGCAGCACTAATATACCAATAAACGCGCCAAACATCATAATCCCTTCAAGGGCAATATTAACAACGCCAGAGCGTTCACTATATAAGCCGCCCATCGCTACAAGCGCTAAAGGCACTGCCGAAAAGAGCGTTAAGCGTAATAAACTATACATATTGTTCGTCGTGAAAATGGCTAAAAGAATGTAGGCAACTAAAATAACACTAATTTTAATAATGCGTTTCGTTGTCAAATAATTTTTCATTTTTTCTTTAAACGTTAGTTTCATTGTCATTACCTCCATTCTCTTTTTCGTCATTTACTGTTTCAGTAGCGACCTCCACTTCTTTTTTTCCAAAAAGCTTGCCAAGCCACACCATAAATTTATGGGAATAACGTTGGAAGAATAACGTGAAGGCGGAGAAATAAATAATACTTGACGAAATAATATCAATAATTTCCCGTTTAAAGTCCCACGCTTGTAATTCTTGGTTTGCCGCTTCAATATAACCAAAGAATAATCCTGCCCCCATCGTCCCGATCGGATGCGACATCCCAAGTAAAGCAACGGCAATACCTTGGAAACCATAATTTGATATTTGATGGGTTGTTTCAAGTTTAAGACCTGAACCGGGAGCTAAATAAAGGACTGCCCCGGCTAAGCCAGCAAGTGCTCCGGAAATTAAAAGGGAGTAAACGATATTACTTTTATCATTCACCCCGGCGTAACGGGCCGCGTTACGATTAAAACCAACGGCTTTAAGTTGGAAGCCAAAGGTTGTCTTTTCAAGCAATATATAAATAACAATCGTTGCCAAAATGGCGATGATAATACCGCTATTAAGTTGATTAAAGCCAAATAATTTATCTAGTCCTAAAGTTGGTAAGACCGCGCCACTAAGGACGGGACGCGCTTCTTGGCGCACGGTATCATAAATTGTTGCCTCAATAAGCATTTTAGAAGTATACATTGCAATATAATTCATCATAATCGTCGCTACGACTTCGTGGACGTTGCGAAAGGCTTTTAATAAGGCGGGAATAAGCGCCCAAACCATACCGCCGACAATACCGGCTAAGATCGCCACGAGCCAATGAATGGAAGGTGGTAAGTTCCATCTTACGCCAACATAAACAGCAAAAAAGGCACCAATCATCAATTGTCCAGATACCCCGATATTAAATAACCCGGTTTTAAAGGCAAAGGCAACGGCAAGACCGGTAATAATAAGAGGTGTGGCTTTGAAAAGTACTTCTCCTAAGCTTTCGCCACCATTTAAAAACCCGGCCGATAAAATAGCGCCAAAGCCACCAAGCGCCATACTTGGATTAATAAGTAACATTATGACAAGCCCAAATAAAAGCCCCGCGACAATTGCAATTAAAGTCGCCAGCATTTTTTCAAAGGCATTACTATTAAATATTTTCTTCATTTTGGGCCTCTTTCGATCCTGACATATAAAGTCCTAATTCATTTTCATTCGTTTCATCCGCTTTTAAGTTGGCAACAATACGCCCTTCAAACATGACGAGAATGCGATCGGCAATCGCAAATACTTCATCTAACTCTAAGGAAAAGACGAGGATTGCTTTATTATTATCACGAAGGTTAATTAGTTTGCGGTGAATATATTCAATCGCGCCAACGTCTAAACCGCGCGTTGGTTGAACGGCGACCACTAAATTCATATCACGCGATAATTCCCGGGCAATAATCGCTTTTTGTTGGTTACCGCCACTCATCGACCGCATGATTGTGCGCCGCCCTTGGCCACTTCTTATATCAAATTGGTCAATTAATTCATCCACGTGTTCATTAATCGCTTTAAAATTGAAAAAGCCATACTTTTGGAATCGTTTATCAAAGTATGTTTGTAATATTAAATTACTCGCTAAATTAAAGTCTAAGACGAGCCCATGTTTATGGCGGTCTTCGGGAATATGACTAATGCCCGTTAATGTTTTTTGGCGAATTGTTTTTCTTGTAATATCTTCACCATTTAAGACAATGTGCCCTGATTTAGGCGTGTTTAGTCCCGTTATAACGCCGGCTAACTGACTTTGTCCGTTACCTTCAATTCCGGCAACAACGACAATTTCTCCGCTATTTACTTTAAAGGAAACATCGGTTAAGTCATTTTTATGTAAATATTCATTATAGTGATTAATCCCTTCGACTTCTAAGACGACCTCGCCAATCTTAGCAGGATCTCTTTCAATATTAAAATCTACTTTCCGTCCCACCATCATCTCCGCCATTTGTTCAACTGACGTATCTTTTACTTCAACAGTGCCAATATATTTTCCTTTACGTAACACACTACAACGATCAGCGACCATTTTAATTTCATTAAGTTTATGGGTAATTAAAATAATTGATTTCCCTTCCTTAATCATGTTTTTCATATTGAGCATTAGTTCACTAATTTCTTGGGGAGTTAAGACTGCTGTTGGTTCATCAAAGATTAATATATCAGCGTTACGATAAAGCATCTTTAAGATTTCGACTCTTTGCTGCATACCAACGGTAATATCTTCAATTTTCGCATCAAGATCAATTTTAAGACCGTAATGCTCTGCTAACTCCATTATGCGATGGCGCGCTTCCTTTTTGGTCAGTATTCCAAACTTCGTTTCTTCGCGGCCTAAAATAATGTTTTCTAAAACTGTGTAATTTTCCACAAGTTTAAAGTGCTGGTGCACCATGCCAATTTGTAAATCATTAGCGTCATTTGGATTTTTGATCCGTACAACTTCACCCCGTACTTTAATCTCACCTTCATCTGGTTGATATAGCCCAAATAAAATGGACATTAAAGTACTTTTCCCAGCCCCATTTTCGCCCAGTAAAGCGTGAATCTCCCCCTCTTTTAATTGGAGGGTGACATTGTCGTTGGCGATGATTCCAGGAAAGGCTTTCGTTATGTTCAACATTTCAATAACGTAGGACATAATAATAACTCCTTTATAACTTCTTTAATTATAACATAAGAGTTATATTTAATTCATTAAAAAAAGAAGGCCGTGGTTAGAACCACGACCTCCATGTATTACTTTGTTATTTTCGTAATCTTAGCTTTCCATTGTCACTTTGACTTTGGTGCCACCAAGGGCGATATAATCAGCGTTTGTAAGATCTTTTTTGTTACCTTCAGCATCTTTATAAGCGTCATCATTATCATCGACTAAGGTAATTGAACCATCGACGACTTTGGCAAAGACGGCTTCATAGTCAGCTTTGGTAAAGTTTTCAAAGCGATCAAAGTTGTCTGGTAAACCAACACCGTTAACTTTGGAATCAAGATTCATTTCTTGACCACCATCTTGACCAGCGTAAATTTTTTCTAATGTTTGGTAAACCGAGTTCGCTAATTCTTTCATAGCGGAAGTTAAGACCGTTTCGGATTCATCACGTTGATCAATGTCAACACCGATGACCCATTTATTTTCGCCGCCTTCAGCGGCTTTCATAACTGAGTTACCAGCACCACCAGCAGCGGCAAAGATAACATCAGTACCAGTACCATACCAGGCAGTCGCTTTCGTTTGGTGACCAGCATCTGGTGCGAATGAGTTTAAGTACATGTATTTCATTTCGACCGCGTTGTCTTCAAGTTCTAATTCTTCAGCCGCAATACGCGCACCTTGAATATAGCCCATTCCGAAGCGAACAACTGCAGGAACACTCATTCCACCCATATATCCTAATTTACGGAAGCCTTCTTTAACTGCAGCGTAACCTGCATAGAAGCCGGCTTCTTCTTCCGCATAGAAGACTGGATATGTATTGGTTTTAATGGTGAAATCAGGGGCGCCACCATCTAAGGTTGCATTTGTATCCCAGTCGGTTACGTTATGTGGGGAACCGTCTAAGATGATGAATTTGGTTTCGGGATAGTTCGTTTGTAATTCCCAAATGGCGTTTTCAAAAAGGTAGCCTGGGGTAACAACCGTTTTCGCTCCGTTTTTGATGGCGATTTCTGCTGATTTAATATAATCAGAAGTTGACTTGCTGTCTGGTTGGTAATATTTATAGCTGATTTTCTTTTCTTCAGCATATTTTTTGGTACCTTCCCATGCACCTTGGTTGAACGATTTGTCATTGATCGTTCCGACGTCAGTAATTAACGCAATTTCATACGTTTTCTTGCCACAAGACGCAAGTGTGGCGGCTAGCGCTGCAACAAATACAGCTGCAAAAGCTTTTCTCATATTTTTCCTCCTTATATGTATCGTCTATAATTATAATATCATATGTAAGCGTTTACACAAGAAATATAATCTATAAAATAAGGAGAATTTGATTGTATAGGGAAATTAATCTTTATAGTTTGTTAAGTCGTGGCCTTCAATTTGTAAAAGCTTGCGCTTTATAGGAAGACCGCCCCCATAACCAACAAGGCGTTTTTTATTACCGATTACGCGGTGACAAGGGACAATGATCGAAATAGGGTTTTTACTTAAGGCGTGGCCGACCGCTCTTGCCGACATAAAGGTCGTCCCACGGACCGTGGCCACTCTTTTAGCAAGTTCACCATAAGTTAATATTTCGCCATAAGGGATTTTAAGTAATTCACCCCACACAATTTCTTTAAATGAGGACGCATTAAAAGCAATTGGTGGTAAAACACTTGGCTTTTCTCCTTTAAAATAAGTATCTAAATATTCTTTCGTTAATACAAAAACATGTAAGTCTTCTTTTTCGATATAAGAAAGGGGATTAAAATCAGCATCAATTTGTGACGGTAATAAAAGCGAAGTTAAAGCGTCACCATTACTTAAAAGTACAATGTTTCCTAAAGGAGATTCATAATGAGTAATATATGGCATTTCCATCCTCCTTTCATGGTCTTTTCCTTGTTTATTATACCATAAATTGGTGTATTTCCCTAATATTTTTGGCGACTTATAACACATTTTTTAATTGCTTCTTTATGTTAAAATAGTAAATGAAAGAGGAATAGCTATGAAAGTACTACTTTTTAATAAAAAACAAAAACTATATGATAAGTCCGGTATTGGCCGGGCTATGCGCCACCAAGTAAAAGCTTTAACGGAAGCCGGCATTGATTTTACGACTGATCCAAAAGAAGATTATGATATTGTGCACATTAATACAATCGATAAAGCATCATGGCGGATGGCGCGGAAAGCGCGCCGGCTTGGTAAAAAAGTCGTATGGCACGCCCATAGCACTAAAGAAGATTTTCAAAACTCTTTTATGTTTAGTAATCAAATCGCCCCTCTCTTTAAGATGTATTTAAAAAGAGCGTATAAATTAGGCCATGTCTTAATTACTCCGACGCCATATTCAAAAAAATTACTCGATACATATAATTTAAAGCGTGATATTTATCCTTTATCAAATGGTATTGACCTCGAACGCTTTAATAAACAAAATGATGAAAAGATTAAAAAGTTTAGGGAATATTTTAATTTAAAGGATGACCAAAAAGTTGTGATGACCGTCGGCCTATTTTTTGCCCGTAAAGGATTGCATGACTTTATTGAAATCGCTAAAGAACGGCCTGAATATACGTTTATTTGGTTTGGCCACACTCCAGCCTCGGTATTATCGCGGAAAATAAAAAAAGCAATTCGTCATAAACCCGCTAATGTGATTATGCCTGGTTATATTGCGGGCGACATTATTGAAGGCGCTTACGCTAACGCTGATGTCTTCTTCTTCCCCACGTATGAAGAAACCGAAGGCATTGTCGTTTTAGAAGCGCTCGCGAGTAAATGCCCAGTCGTAATTCGCGACATACCTGTTTATGATGAATGGCTCGTCCATGAAAAAAGTGTCTTTAAAGGGAAAAATAATGATGAGTTTAAAACGCTTATTGACAATATAATGCAAGGGAAAGCCCTAGATACCCGTGAAGAAGGTTATAAAGTCGCTGAAGAGCGAAGCATTAAGCGCATTGGGGAAAAACTAAAAGAAATATATGAAATTGTCTTAAAAAAATAAGCGCATTTAGCGCTTTTTTTTATAAAAATTTTTATAACTGATCGTCACACTCGCCCCTTTATGGTGATGATGACCATATCTTTTTTCCGGCGGCGGTAACTCCATATAATTACCAAAGCGCCGTGTTAAGTATTCATCATACTTTTCTGGAATTACGACCTCTACCCCTTCAAATAAAACTTTCGTCCCGTTACCGTAATAATGTTTAGGCATTGCTTCTTTATTCCCGCCCCAAAGTAAATAGGCACCAACTAAATAAGCATCATCATACTTTATTCGCTGCATACTTTTATCCATTGCTTTAATAAGCCAATTGCCAATCTTAAAAGGGAGTAATAAGATCGACACTACATAAAGTAATACTTGGGGGATAAAAGTCTTTAAACGTGGTTTTTGATAGAAATTCGCCGCAAAAACAAGGTAAAATAGGGGCCAAAACATATAGTTTTTTAATCGATTTTTAAGTTTTGGGGTTTTACTCATTCCGTCTAAGATAAAAATATCAATCCAAATACCGTGATTAATATTATGGTATAGAAAATTACTTTCAATGTAAGTTGTATCACTATTTCTTAGTTTCATAAAAGGATACGCATAACCTTTATCAGTGCGATAATGCTGTAAGAAAAAGGGTGCGTTAAATTCATCTTTGAGCCCTAAAAGTTTATTCGCATCCGGGCGCGGCATGGCGACATCAATATCATCGTCCCACGGAATAAAACCTTGATGGCGAACAGCCCCTAAAGCACTGCCGGTCACTAAAAAATAGCGTAAGTTATGTTTTTCACAAACGCGAATAAATTCTTTTAAGACATCAAGCATTACTTTTTGATATTCATTCATGGCGCTATTATATCATTTATAAATACGTATGTTCATTATTAATTAGTAAATTTAGGCTAAATATATCGGTAAATCGGTTAAGTAGCGTTCGATATTTTGCACAACCATACCAATATGGACCCCGTCAACTACAGCGTGGTGTACATCAATTGAAAGTGGTAATAGGATTTTATCGCCAAAGGTAAAATATTTGCCCCATGTAACGCGTGAGACACTTAGCTTTATTGGTTCAAGATTGATTATATGTGTTAAACAAGTAAAACTAAACCATGGTAAACTTGATGTGAAAATATAATCATCACGCCCTTCTTCATTTTGTAAGTTTTTCGTTTCACGCGTAAAATGAATTGTTTTTATGGCGTTTTCATTAAATGTTTTAAAGCGTTCACTAAACTTTACTTCGCCAAAATGAAAGGTGTCTTCATCAGTAAGAATCGTAATAGACGGGTGAATAGCGTCGTGAACTACGACTTCATCTCCTCTAATCCGCATCCGAAACTCTTCAACATTATTCATCGCCTTGCTCGTTATAAATAAAAGAGCAATCGAAAGGGAAATATTATGTTTTTTCACATAAGGTAGAAGCTCAGTAATATCAACGTTTAATGTAACACCGTAACGAGGGTTATGCATTTTATTAAAAAATTCAAAATGTTCTTTTCGCTTCCACGTCTTCATATCAATTTTTGCGCATATTATTCTCCTTTAAGAAAAAAGCCCCAGCGT
>Ga0265293_10008314_pt1 | contig 15444 bp, 4 predicted proteins | sample Munlanlewell138R_FD_192505 | JGI IMG/M metagenome (GOLD analysis project Ga0265293, IMG submission 192505) | Leachate microbial communities from a municipal landfill in Southern Ontario, Canada - Leachate well 138R | ecosystem: Engineered > Solid waste > Landfill > Unclassified | place: Canada...
AGCGGTTCCTTAGGGAATACCCCCTCCTGCGACTTGACGGATTTTTTGTGCTGCAGCACTATGATTTTTGGCGGGAATTAATTGGCGGGAAAATGATACGCCGATATTTTTTCCAAGAAAAATTGATCGTGCTGCAGCATGACCATCTTTTCGGGGGACTACTCCTCTCATTTGTTCATATTTTTTTACATTTTTAAAAAATCTTATAATGATATATTATATTATGATTGATTCATATCTATTTTTCCATTTCTTATCATCTATTTACATTGCCATTCTCTGAAAAACGTTTTTTCCAAGTAATTTGCCTACTCTATGAAAAATCATTTTTAAAAAATCATATCAGCTTATTATACCCATATGTCTACCTTTTCCTTGAACATGTGTTATTTTTACGTTCTACAGTGATTTTCAATTTTTTTGTTTCCATTGATGCTCAAAAATTATCTGAATTCACGTTTTTTCAAGATTATCTTCTTAAATATCGTTTTACCTTTGGTTTTGCACCTCTGTATATTTTGAGCTTTCGTAAATAGTCTTTATACTCCTTTTAGATTGTAAAAAAATACTTTACTCTTTTTCTCTTCTTCTTTTTTACCTTTTTTGTTTTCCTTTTTGCATAATTCTGTATGATTTATCCTTTTTGGTAAAATTTTTTCCTCTTCCGACCATGTCGGGCTGCTGGATAGCGAGCCTGTGCCCGAAATCTCTTTTTCTCATCAAGAAAGGTAATTAGTATACCATATATTGTTCAATAAGCCAATGAATATTCCTTTTTTATTATTATATACATAATTAGCAAATGATTTCTATTTATATTTATTATTTATCTTAATATATATATTTCTTAAAAAGGATATATGTATAACTATAGTTTCATTGAGAAATATAAAATAAAAATAAAAATAAAAAACAACAAGTTGCAAAACCATATATTTCAGGGTATGATGGAGGAAAAATATGGATAAAAAAGGAAATAAATAAACTCAATGATACGAATATATATGTAAAGGTTGAATTATATAGGATTGTGAGCAAAATAGGTTATCTTATTGCCAAGTATATAACATATATACCTATAATTATACATTAATGGACAAATATAATATTATAAACCATATATACTCTTCTATTTTAGCCGATAAAATCTTTATAGACATGATTTGCATATATGGATTGACAATTATAAGCCATAAACCATTTTTATATAAGATTTGCATATATAGGCAATGAAACTATGCCGTTAATCTATATATATTCATTCACCACATGGAAGAATAGAACCGAATAAGCCGATAAATCTTTTATAGATAAGATTTGCATATTTAGTAAAGAAAATATGCCGGTAAACTTTTTATAGATAATGATGGCATATAAGACCTGAAGATATATATCTCATCACTTATTTGGAAATGATATACAAAAATAAACATATTTATCCTTTTAGAAAAATAATTTCAAAAAAGGAAAACAAGATGATATAGTTTCATTGAGAAATATAAAATAAAAATAATAAAAAAAATTAACAAGTTGCAAAACCATATATTTCAGGGTATGAATGAAGAAAAAAATAATATATAAAAAAGGAAAAAAATATTAGAAATGAAAAACAGAGAAAAAATCAAAACAATATCAAGAGTAAGGATGAACAATCAGTCGCTGAGCAAATAGACGTATAGTAAGAATAAAAAGGTCTTTGTAGAATTTCCCTGTACATATATAGGAATAATTAAACAGAATTAATACTACTGAAAAGGAAATAATACTAATAATGGAAGTAATGGACCCGTTGTTACGCTTTATTGAGACAATATACACGACATATATACCCGATAATCCATTTATATATAAGATTTGCATATATGTATACCCGATAATCCATTTATATATAAGATTTGCATATATAGATATAAAATTACCGTTTTTTCCCTTAATAAACAAGAAAGGAAATTCATTGAGTTCATGTTTTATTGAAATTTTTAGAGAATAAAATAAAAAAATAATGATCAAGATGTAAAAGTATAGATCTCAGGGTATGAACAAAGAAAAAAAATAAAATGTGAAAAAAATAATTTGATTTCAAGATGTACCTTCAAAAAAGAGGATAGATTGATCTTTATTCGACAATGTGAAGGAACAGATGTCAAATATCTCTACGTTATGATGATTTGTTCTTTGTGAATAATCTTTTCAAACATTCGTTTTCAATAATCTCATTCTCGTAACTTTAAATTAACTGTCTATTATTTTACACAAGCAAGGATGCTACTTTAATACTATGTGCATGTTTATTTGAGTAATGCTATTGTTTACACGCTATGAATAGTTTGCTTTTATTTTATGGGTAGGCCAATCATTCTATTTTTCCTCGTTAATGAATCTATACTTGCTGATTTCTTTCTTTTTAATTGTTGATGAATTCATGCATGATGATTATTTCTTTCTTTTTTAACTGTTTGATTCATGCATGCATATGGATTGCTTTATTTTTTTTCTCTGCTCAACCCAGAGATGATCGCTTCCTTTCTAGTTGTTCGGCTCAAAGATGATTACTTTCTTTCTCTCTTTTTTGTTGTCCAATTTAGAGATGATTGCTTTCTTTCTCTTTGATTAATCAATTTGCAGATGATAATTGTCTCTTCTTTTCTCTCAATGTTTCACTCAGAGATGATTGCTTCCTTTCTTGTTGTTCAACCCAGAGATGATTGATTTCTTCCTCTCTCTTTCGTTGATCAATTTACAGATGATCATCCCTTCTTTTCTCTTGTTGTTTGATTTAGACATGATAATTGCATCTTTTTTCATTTGTTGATCAATTCAGAGATGATTGATTTCTTTTTAGCTATTGTTCAATTCACAAATGATAATTCTTTCCTTGTTTCTTTTTGGTCATTGTTCAATTCACAGGTGATAAATTGACTTGACTAATAAAAAATATCTTTATTCTAAGAGCAATGATATTGAGAGTTTTTGAGGATAATATCAAGAGACAACAATATTGTTTTATCTTCAAGTTTTTGAACGAATGAAGAATGTTCTTTGTGAGCTTTTTCATAAAGATTTCATTTCAGCTATGAGTGGTAAATGATCAGACGGTAATTCACCTGCTGTTAGATCATCTAGACTTACAATTACTCGGGCTGTTTTAGATACCATCTCCATATTTTTTGTGAATATATGATCTAATCTTGATACTCGGTTATCATTTTTCAAATCTTCATAAGATAATTTGAATTTATCATAAGGAAAACCAACAAATGTACTATAACATGGAATATTTGAATCAAACGAAAATGTAGTATTTTTACCAACATCCATATATCCTTCATTTTCAAACATTTCCCTAAATTCTTTTCCTCTCTTTCCTTCATCCTCGAAGAAATTCATGTCACCCATAATTGCTATTCTGTCATTTTCAGAAACGCATGATTTTACAATACGTGGTAAGATTTTTACTGATCGTTCTTTTGCTTCTTCACTTAAATCAAAATGAACAGCAAATATCCATATTGGTTTAGATTTGTAAGATACAAGACCATCTTTAACGGGGTAAAATTTTGCACAAAGAACACAACGTCCAAAATCAGATCCTTCTTTGAATCTTGATAAAACATTTGGTGTTTCACTCAGCCATTGAACTTTATTTTCAGCTATGAACCACTTTTTTGGATTATAAACGATTCCATTACCAAATGCAAGTTCATCGGCATTATTTGATCCAAGAACGTATTCATAATTGAATTCATTATTACCAATTTTTGATAGAAAATATGATCTAGACCTCAGTTTTCCTTTATGTGTATAAGGTCTTAATTCGTTGATCACCATAAAATCAGGCAATTGGTCCATTATTAACTGGATCAATCGATGTTGTCTCTTTGATAATTTATAATCTTCATTTCGTTCATCCTGTCTGCTGTTTGCAATGTTGAATGTACCTATTTTCACGGGCAAGTCAATTTCTTCATCTGTTATGATTTTTGAACAGTCGACCATGTTAATAATGTTGTAATGATTCCATCCTTTTAAAGCATCGATTTCGAGATATCATGAACTTTGTTTATTTTTTAAAAAAATATTTACCAAAAAGGAAGGAGTAGGGTGGTATAAAGTTATTTTCATTGAGAAATTTTAAACTTTTGCAAAATGCAATGAAATTTGCAAAAAGTGGTGGACGGTGGTAGAAAGTGTTTTTTTTATTTTTTATTTTTAAAACTTTTTAAAAAAAGAGGGATGATCTGTTGAATATTATTAGCATGTTTCCTCACGGCTGATGCGCATACGATCATCTATCGGATCAAAATTGAGAAATAAATGACATTTAGGGTACATTGGATTATTATATGGTATATTCTTTCCATGGTTGGTCTATGGTGGTCAATACAATTACGTTCTGATTATAATAAACATTGTATCAGCCATAATGAAATCACGACAAGTATAGAAATCAGCGGTCTAAGTTGTAATTTAGCAATCATTACAGCAAATGCGTTACAAACTATCTTGACTATATCGACGATATGCTTCTTAATTTCAGTTTTCTTTACGAGATAAATATACTTTCGACCAAAGAATACAACTCAACCAAAAAAGAATGAATTTATATAAAAGAATAACGAGATAATAAATGGATCATTTAAAAGAGTCATCCTTTTATTGAACGTTTTGTAACGATAAAGATTCTACAAAGAAGAACAAGTTGTTCCTGAAATCAAACCATAGAATGAATAAGAGGTTGAATCGTTGAATTGTTGGATTATTTAATCATTAGATCATTGAATTGTTAAATCACCGAATCATTGATTTGTTGAACTATTGGATTATTGAATCGTTGGATCGTTGAATCGTTAAATCACCGAATCATTGATTTATTGAACTATTGGATTATTGAATCGTTGGATCGTTGAATTGTTAAATCACCGAATCATTGATTTATTGAACTATTGGATTATTGAATCATTGGATTGTTGAATCGTTGGATTGTTGAATCGTTGGATTGTCGAATTGTTTGATCATTAAATTGTCGAATCATCAGATTATTGAATCATTGAATCATTGAACCATTGAATTATTGAATCATTGGATTATTGAATCACCGGATCGTTGAATTATTGAACTATTCGATTATTGGATTGTTAAATCGTTGGATTATTGAATCACCGAATCATTGAATTATTGAACTATTTGATTATCGGATTGTTAAATCGCTGGATTATTGAATCACCGAATCATTGAATTATTGAATTGTTGAACCGTTGAATCATTGGATTGTTGAATCATCGATTCAATTCACTGTTGGACTATTGGACTATTGTAATGTACCTTTATAATCAATCATCGTTCTTTATCTAATCGAGGACTTATATAACATGTTATCAATCTACCTTGTGTTATTCACCAATTGACTTTTTTGAAGTTGATATGATTCAATCCATCCTAATATATGTTTATAAATATCTTTTGCTTATTATTTTTCACCCACAAGCTCATTAATATACTCCACTTTGACCATCCCTTTTCTTTATTACAATCCTCATCTTCTTTATTATGATCAATTTTTTATTCGAAAGCAACAGACAATCAATACAACATATACATTATCATTTTACTTGTTTATCGTGGTTATCTCTTCATTATCAATGTCATTCATGATTCTTGACGTATATGGTTATTTTATTTCCTTTTCAATTAAAATGGAGTAAATGATTGGATAAAAAGTTTTAAAAACTTTGTCTCAAAAAGGAAGGTGGAAGGTGGTACAAAGTTATTTTCATTGAGAAATTTTAAACTTTTGCAAAATGCAATGAATTTTGCAAAAAGTGGTGGGCGGTGGTAGAAAGTGTTTTTTTTTATTTTTTATTTTTAAAACTTTTTAAAAACAAGGGTATCGTTCAAGGGTAAAACATGTGCTATTGCCATTTTTTGATTCAATTTTTCTTCATCAATCAAGAGACAATGTATTTATGACCATTATTGACCAATTTACTTGTTTATTAAAGTGATGTATTACATTGTTATCATCAACCATTTGTCTGTTGATTAGAAGATGGAATACATACAATATTATCAACTCGTTGATACATCTTGCCCTTTAGTTTATAAGTAAAGTGATCGGTCATCAATTAAAAAACGGAATGATGCATTATCATTAATCTATATACTGATCAATTAAAAAACGGAATGATGCAGTATCAATGATCGGTTTTATCTACCAACCAAAGGACAAGATGAATCAGTTGGCTAAATTGTCTTTTTTATTATCAATCATTTGATATTCAATGAACAGAATGATTATTTGATATTCAATGGACGGAATGATTATTTGATATTCAATGAACGGAATGATTATCTGATATTCAATAAACGGAATGATTATTTGATATTCAAAAGATGAAAGATTATATTCTCGACTGTCAGTCTATTTACTTGTCGATTAAGAGATGAAATATACTATTCAAACAGATATTTAATCTCAGTATTGGTTATTTGACATTCAAAGGATAAAATAAAACAATATATTCATGTTCATCTTTAATTTAATTAATATTATCATTTTAAGAATAATATATACACATTTCATCATCTTAAACAATCTACGTACCACATTAAACCATCTTTTGTATCAATTCTTCTTTTAATCGAGGACTTATAATACATTGTCGATTATTTATCTTATATCATCCATTAATTTATTCTCTTGTGTTTATTTTAATCAAGCCAAGATAATTGATCATCTGTCAATACATTATCCTTGATGAATGTTCATTATACATTCATTATTGCAATTTATCTTATCCATCCTTCTTTATCAACGCACTTCTTTTCTTTGAGGCTTATATTTTCAACTCAAAGTGGACAAAAAATCAGTACACAACAACTGTAATCTAATTGTTTGGTTATTCAAGTCGTCCTAACAATACCAACATAGATCATCAATTCGTATATATATGGTTATCATTTATCCTTTTTTGATGTTTCAATCAATTTTTTAAAAAAGATTTACCAAAAAGGAAGGTGTAGGGTGGTATAAAGTTATTTTCATTGAGAAATTTTAAACTTTTGCAGAATGCAATGAATTTTGCAAAAAGTGGTGGACGGTGGTAGAAAGTGTTTTTTTTATTTTTTATTTTTAAAACTTTTTAAAAACAAGGGTATCGTTCAAGGATGAAATTTGTTGTACTGTTATCTTTTGATTCACTCTTTATTCATCAACCAAGAGACAATGTATTTATCACCATCATTGATCGATCTGCTCGTTTGTTAAAGTGATATATTACATTGTTATTATAGATCATTTGTTTGTTGATTAAAAGATGAAATAATACAACATTATCAACCAATCGATACATTTTTGCTCTTTAATTGATAAATGAATTCATCGATCATTTGTTTGTTGATTAAAAGATGAAATAATACAACATTGTCGACCAATCGATACATTTTTGCTCTTTAATCGATAAATGAATTGATCGATCATTAGTTAAAAGACGGGATGGTGCATTATCGTTGATCATTAATCCATATTCTGATTAATTAAAAGGTGAAATGTTGCAATATCAATGATTGATCAACTTGTTTATCAACTAAAGAACAAAATGGATCAACTAGTTGAAATAACTTCTTTATTATCAATTATTTGATGTTCAAGGAATGAAATAGTCCATGTTGATCAATTGATGATTAAAAAACAGAATGATGTATTCTCACTTGTCGATTAATTTACTTGTTAATCAAGAAATGAGATAGATCATTAAATCAATCATTCTCAGTGCTGTTTATTTGACATTCAAAGTATAAAAGAATGTATTTTCATCTGCTGGCTTGTTCATTTGTTAACCAAGAGATGAAGTGACTAATTAATCAGGCAATCATTCTTAGCTTTGTTAAATTGATGTTCAAAGGATAAAAGAATGTATTTTCATCTGCTGGCTTGTTCGTTTGTTAACCAACAAATGAAATAAACTATTTATCCAGATAATCATTCTTGGTACGGTTTATTTAATGTTCAAAGAGTGAAAGATTGTATTCTTATCTGTTAATTAGTTATCCAAGATATGAAATGGACCATTTAATCAGACAATCATTCTCAGTGTTGTTTATTTGATGTTCAAAGGGTAAAAAAATGTATTCTCGTCTGTTAATCAGTCCGTTTGTCAATTAAGAGATGAAATAAACTATTTAATCAAACAATCATTCTCAGTGTTGTTTATTTGATATTCAAAGGATAAAATAGATCAACATGTTCATATTCATCATCTCCAATTTAATTGATATTGTCCGTTACAGAACAACATGTACACATTTCATCATATTGGATAATCTGTGCATTACATTTAACCATCTTTTGGGTCAATATATCTCTTCATTCTAATCGAGGACTTATAGTATATTGCACATCATCTGTCTTATATCATTCATTAATTCATTCTCTTATGTTTATTTTCATTCAAGGCAAGATAATTGATCATCATGAATACAATATCCTTAATAAACGCTCATTAAACATGTATCATTGTAATTTACCTTACTTATTTTTCTTTATTGTAACGTTCTTTTCCTTTCAAGCTTATATTTTCAACTCCGGATGGACAAATAATTAGTACATGTTAATTGTAATCTTACTGTCTGGTTACTGAGCTCATCCTCGCAATACCATCATGGATCATTATTTCGTATATATATGGTTATCATTTATCCTTTTTTGGTATTCAAATCAATTTTTAAAAAATGATTTACCAAAAAGGAAGGTGTGAGGTGGTACAAAGTTATTTTCATTGAGAAATTTTAAACTTTTGCAGAATGCAATGAATTTTGCAAAAAGTGGTGGACGGTGGTAGAAAGTGTTTTTTTTATTTTTTATTTTTAAAACTTTTTAAAAACAGGATATTGTTCGAGGGTGAAACTTGTTGTATTGTTGTCTTTTGATTCGCTCTTTCTTCATTTAATGACTGAAATAATGTATTTCGTTAATTAACTGCTCGTTAATTAAAAACAACATGTTATATTATTATCGTTAATCGATCTATCTCTTAATCAAAGGGTAGAGTACATATAGAACTATCAATTATTGATGTGTTATTGATTAAAGAATGAAATAATGCATTGTTACTGATTAATAATTTACACATCAATTTAAAGGTGAAATCTTACAATATCAATAGTGGATTTATTTATTGATTAAAAGATGAAATGAATTAGTTGATTGAATTATTCTCTTTACTATTGATCATTTGATACTCAAAGAATAGAATTATACATTATTGGTTGATTGATATTCAAGGGATGAAATAGTGCATCTTCGTCTGTTGATTCGTTTGCTTGTTAATTAAAAGATGGAATGAACCATCTGATTGAACAATCATTCTTATTGTCGTTCATTTGATATTCAAGGAATGAAATAATGTATCTTCGTATGTTGATTCGTTTGTTCGTTAATTAAGAGATGAAATGGACCATCTGATCGAACAATCATCTTTATCGTTGTTCATTTGATATTCAAGGAATTAAATAATGTATCTCTATCTATTGATTTCTCTGTTTGTTAACTAAGAGATGAAATGTACCATCTGATTAAACAATCGTTCTCTATTGTTGTTCATTTGATATTCAAGGACTGAAAGAGTGTATTCTAATCTATTGGTTCGTTCGTTTGTTAATTAAGAGATGAAATGGACCATCTGATCAAACAATCGTTCTCTATTGTTGTTTATTTGATATTCAAGGAATGAAATAATGCATCTCTATCTATTGGTTCGTTTGTTTGTCAACCAAGAGATGAAATATACCATCTGATTAAACAATCGTTCTCTATTGTTGTTTATTTGATGTTCAATGAATGAAATAAAATAGTATATTCATATTCATCATCTTTATTCTAGTTGACATTATTGTACGAGAACAAAATATGGCATTCTACTATCTCAAATAGGCTACATATCAACTTAAATCATTATTTATGGTTACTTTATCTAATCGAGGACTTATAAAGCGTGTCGTATATCCATCTTATATCATTCATTAGTACGTTCTTTTATGTTTATTTTTAGTCAAGAGAGCTCAATCGATCATTTGTGAGTACAATTTACTTAATAATCATTCATCATATGCTTATCATTGTACTTTGATCTATTAATTTTTATCTATTATCACATTTCTTTTCTTTGAGACTCATATTTTCAACTCAGGATGAACAAATAATTAGTACATGTCAATTGTAATCTTACTGTCTGGCTACTTAGTTCATCCGAATAACACCAACATGGATCATCAAATCATATATATATGGTTATTATTTCTCCTTTTTTGGTATTCTAATCAATTTTTTAAAAAACATTGACCAAAAAGGAAGGTGGAAGGTGGTACAAAGTTATTTTCATTGAGAAATTTTAAACTTTTGCAGAATGCAATGAATTTTGCAAAAAGTAGTGGACGGTGGTAGAAAGTGTTTTTTTTTATTTTTTATTTTTAAAACTTTTTAAAAACAAGGGTATTGTTCAAACATGAAACATGCAGTGTTATCATCTCTTGATCTCATATTTCTTCGTTTATTAATCAAGAAGTAATTAATTGATTATTATCATCGATTGATCCACTTGTTGATTAAAACCATCTATTACATTATCATCGTTAGTAATCCACTTGTTGGATAAAAGGTAAGATACATATGGTTCATTAACCAATCCACTTGCTGAATAGAAGATGAAGCACGCACATTATCATCATTGATCAATACATCTGCTGAATAAAGAGCAGATACACACAGTATCATCATTAATCAATCCACTTATTGAATCAAAGACAAATATACACAACGTTGTCGATTGTTGATCTACTATTAATTAAAGGGCAAAATATCATAACATCATCATTCATCAATCGATTGATTAATCAAAAAGTAAAATATTACAATATTAATGATTGATTAGTTTATTTATCATTTAAAAGATGGATGAATTGATGAGTTATATTCTATCACTATTGATCTTTAATATTCAGGGCAAGCAATGGTATATTAATGATCAATTGATCCTCAAGAAATCAAGTATTATGTTCTTATTTGACGATCAATTTACTCGTTAATTAAGGAGTGAAATAAATTGTTTTGTTCCACAATTATCATTGTTGCTGCTTGTCTGTAAGTTCGTTCAAAGACAGAATAGATTCATTGACCAATTATCTTCATTATCAACATTTAATATTCAAGAATAAAGTAAATTGGCATATTTATCTTTATTTTAATCGAGGTTGTTATTCAAAGGTCAAAATATTGTTGTTTTAACATTTTTCATAATTAATGTATCACATTAAACTGTCTCTTGTTCGTTGTTCTTTACAATCGAGGTCTTGTAGTGCTTGTATTCATCAATTCCTCCTCTTGGTTTATTTTTACTCAAAGAGACATAGTTAAGCATCTGCGGGCACAATTTCTTCAATCCATGTCATTGTGCATCCATCTTTCTTTGTTGTTGTATTCCTTTTCTTTGGAACTCACTTTTCGGCTCAGGGTAGAAAGATAGTCATATTATGGTGTACGTCCTCTTACATTGGCTATTTACTCAACCCTTGGAGTATCAATCATCAATCTATATATATGGTCCTCTCATTGTCTTTTTGGGTATTTAATCAATTTTTTAAAAATGATTTACCAAAAAGGAAGGTGGATGGTGGTATAAAGTTATTTTCATTGAGAAATTTTAAACTTTTGCAAAATGCAAGGAAATTTGCAAAAAGTGGTGGGCGGTGGTAGAAAGTGTTTTCAATTATATTTTTTATATTTCCTTTTTAGTTTTAAAACTTTTTAAAAATCAAAAAGGGAATCTACTGACCATATATAATTTAATATAAAGATAAAGTTTTTGACGTTTTAACAATAATTGTTTGATTATCTGCTGAGATGGATGATTCAACATCATTTTTTGCGAAAATGTATTAATAAATAATTTAGATGATATAGAAAAAAAATCTTGTGCAAATTATTTTTCATTGCATGATGGAAAATGGACAGTCACTCTGTGTTTATGACCCTACTGATGAATGTTTGAGCCCTGTAAATACATTTGGTTCAGTTTATCATGTTCCATTAATGAATGGAATTGGTCCAGAAAATCTACTACCTGGTGTTAATATTACATATTATAATCCAAATAATCCAATTATAACATGGTTAAACTTTGAAGAAGATATTCAAAGTTGTGTGACTAAAGATAAAAATTCAAACGGCTTCAAGGTGATGGATAATGGTAGATATCGATTGTATTTTAACGGCGCTATTACTCATTCATATACGACATTTAAGAGACCATCTATCGGAATTGTATTCGTTAGATTTAATAATGTGAATAAAACTTATGAAGTTAAGAGAAATTATGCTTACAATGACGATGAATTAATGTTAATATACAACCCTAATCTTTATAGTTTTGCAGCTTCAATAGAGATAGATTGTACTGTAAATGATGTATTATATATCGGAATGTATCATCTGGAAAGTGTTGAAGATGGATTGATTGTAAGATTAATTTCTTGCGATACTTCATATATAAATCTACCTTGGTTTGTGAATAACCTATTTACACAACAATCAGGATTGAGAAATGAAATGACAATTCAACCTTTATTAACGATTGAAAAATTGATGGATGGTCAATGTAAACAAAATATAACAGACGAATTATTGTGTGGATGGGATACGTCTATCATGAGTAGCTATTTGAAAAATAATATGATTTCGATACCTTTCATCTTGGGTCAACCATTTGAAAATATAAATCCCCATTGGATTACATTTGGATCAACATTTATCAATGCATGTGTTAAAAATGAATTCAACTTTGGCATGTCTCAGTTTCGCGTATCAAAGTCTGGTACATATAATGTTGAATTTTATCCAACCATCCTTTTACAACATACAGAAAATGAATTTATCAGATCCACATTGTTTATTGTTATCTGTGTTAATAATGAATCGATATACATATCAACACATGCACAGAATCATAGACGAGCAGAGAATACAAACGATTATATTATATTTACACAACCTTTTAAAAAGGCGTTAAAATTGAAATCAAATGATTTTTTCTCAATTGGGGTGGCAATTGGATATGACTCAGCAGATTACCAGGCAGATGCTTTCATATTAAATGGTTTTTATGATTCATTTGCTAATTTTTTACCTCAAGACAGGAATATTATAGTAAATGATACACTTGTACAAAATTGTTCATACAATTCGACTTTGTTCATCATAAAGGAAAATAATACAAAATCACTCTGTTGTAAAGAAAAAAAGAGCGCAGAGTACACGTCATTTCAAATAAAGAAAAATGTTGATGATGTTAACATTATTCCTGTCAATGAATTTATATTACCACCTGTACCATTAGATCCCACGTTTTTTTACCCTGTAGACAAATCATACAAATCAGTTCGATCAAGATCAAATAGCATACAAATTATTAAAAATGGTAATTATCTTATTAAAGTATTTATACCGACCACTGATTTAGCCACTATCGTGGATGCTATATACTTTTTTGGTATTATTATTAATAAGAATAAAGTCATTTCATTATTACCTTATAAAACGATCATGGCCTATGATCTATCATTTGAAATATCAAAGTATCAAAAATTAAAAAAAGGAGATATTATTGAATCATTCATCTTTCAAATAAAAACAGATATTATTATACCGCATACTGCATTTGTATGGAATGGAGTTACAGAATGGACCGTAAATACTTCTGTTACCAATCAATTAAAGGATACAATATCTGAGCCATTAATCAATGTATATGAAATTAAAGGCGGATGTCAAAGAAGTAGAAAATCGGAATGTAATGATGGCCAACATTTTAAAAGTGAATGTGATCTACTATATACATTGATCAATATTTGAACTAATAGTACAAATAAAATTTTATAGCAAGATAAATTGATTTAAAAATCACAATCTCTTTATATTTTAATTATTTTATGACGATGTAAAGTTTGTCAGATGCACGCTTGTGCATTGTTAAAATTGATGTAGGTAATGAAATAATGTTCTCATTTAATCCATGTTTTTTAAAAAGGTAAGACAATTGATTTTAGAACTTTCTTCTTTTGAAACATCTTACCACTTATTTATTTTGCATCAAAAGATAAAAGTGATAATTTGCAACAATAGAAATACTATCTCCCATCCTCAATTTTTGAAACTGTTTTTGAATTAAAGAGGAAATGTATTGACTATATATCGATAAAATCATTCGTCGATAAGATGATACATTTCAAAGACGTTATGATTATTACTCGAAATTCTCTGGATGGATATGAATAAAAAGGGACAGACTTATCTTGTGAACAGCGTAAAATTTATCGACAGGGTCAAACAAAATATGATCCACAAGATTTCGACCAAACACATATCCTATTAGGTCTTTTTATCTAAATATAGCATTTACTGATTATGACTATATTTAGAATTGTTTCATGCCGAAATTTACGAATATATAACTTTAAGACCTTTTAATACTATATTTATTTTTATCGGAGATAATTATTAAAAGTACAGGAATCTGAAAGTGTTCATTTTTTAAAGACCACCCACTGGTGAAGATGTCGCTGATTTACAAGAGCACAAAGAATCTCTCGTCCAATCTTGATGAAGTTAATATGCTAAACAAGATCTTAAACAATGAAGTTTTACCAGATGATGCAGAAATTAGTGGAAAAACATTGAACTTGGTTCGTTTGATCAAAAAACATAAAATATTGCATAAAAACCCGACACACGTTCTGAGAATCGAATTTAAGTTCCATACAGAAGATTCGGAAGAAAAACAAGAAGAAATTCGAGATACATTTTGGTATTTGTTCAATGACAAAATTACTTCATGCACTATAGATGATGACGATGAACCTACATCGTTCCAATGGATGACAACCGAAGATCCTACCGTGTATATGTGTAGTTCAAGAATCAGCGATGAATATGTTGAACAAATGACTTGTGATCATATTTCGCATACGATAAATGATTTACTGAACAGGTTTGAACTTAACGAAAATGACTTTGCAATGGAGATTACCATAGAAAATATTTTATATATGAACATGTGCATGTGGCTTAAGAAATAAAGTGATATTTATGAGCTTTGAAGCGACCTTGTGTGGTGAATATTTGTTCACTGAACTAATCGTGCTGTTTTATGAATAGTTTGGAGAATCTATCGACCTTCAATGTTTTGGTGTTAAAACGAATTTGTTTTGTATTTTTGATTGTCAGTGGCCCACGTATTCTATAACTAGAAACACCATCTCCATCTTTAAGTCTTAAAACTGTTTTTAAAATGAAAAAGGAAACACAATAACCATATATGATCACCTTCGAAAACCTTTATCCTGTTAATTTTACTTTGTTCAAAATAACGAAATGACATGTTCATCATTCATAAATAC
>Ga0265293_10008315_pt1 | contig 15443 bp, 9 predicted proteins | sample Munlanlewell138R_FD_192505 | JGI IMG/M metagenome (GOLD analysis project Ga0265293, IMG submission 192505) | Leachate microbial communities from a municipal landfill in Southern Ontario, Canada - Leachate well 138R | ecosystem: Engineered > Solid waste > Landfill > Unclassified | place: Canada...
CACTGTCTTCGAGTCGATCAACAGTTTCAAAACTACCTGCACAAGACCACGCCCGCGATCAGCCAAAACCACGCGATGGTGTGTATCGAGGATTTGCAGGTGCGCAATATGAGCAAGTCCGCAGCGGGAAGTGCTGAAGCGCCGGGGCGCAACGTCAAGGCCAAGTCCGGACTCAACAAGTCGATTCTCGATCAGGGCTGGTTCGAGTTCCGCCGGCAACTGGCGTACAAGCAGGCATGCCGTGTTGGCCTGTGGAGGAAGGGTGCAGTCAGACCGTCCAGCGAAGCAGGAACCCGCCGAAGCGACTACACAGGGGGTCGCCCTTGTTTAGCGCCGTAGGAATCGCCCTCCTTCAGGTGGGCGAGGATGTCAATATCTTCCTGTACCCAAGAGACGGTAAACACAAGGAGCACGTATGGTGTCAACATCAATGGTGCATTTGCTGGAAGAAGTCCGTGCCTGTAAAGTATGTGAACCGTATCTTCTGCTTGGTGCAAAGCCAATTCTGGCGGCTTCTGCCAAAAGCCGCATTTTATTGATTGGGCAGGCTCCTGGCCGAAAAGTGCATGAAACTGGCATCGCCTGGAATGATCCCAGCGGCGATAACCTGCGTAACTGGCTGGGGATTAATAAAGAACTGTTTTATAACCCCGACCTGGTGGCGATTGTGCCCATGGGGTTTTGTTATCCGGGTTCGGGCAAATCAGGAGACCTGCCGCCGCGCCCCGAGTGCGCACCCCTGTGGCACGCTAAATTGCTTGAAAAGATGCCTGACGTGGCCTTAACGGTTTTGATTGGACGCTATGCCCAGGGCTATTACCTGAAAGACAGGGCCTATAAAACCCTGACCGAAACCGTGCAGCACTACAAAGAATACCTGCCGCAGTATTTACCCCTGCCACATCCCTCGCCCCGCAACCGCATCTGGCAGCGCCGCAACCCTTGGTTTGAAGAAGAAGTGTTGCCGGAACTGAAACAACGTGTGCAACAAGCATTGAAATAAGCGCCGCCAATTCCCTCTCCAGGAGGGGTGTCAGGCAAAGCCTGACGGGGTAGTCCCCGTCAGTAGAATCACATCGCCGCTTTATAAGCTTTGTCGGCTTCTTCAAATTTATTGACAACCGCTTTGGGCGGTTCTCCGCCAAACAGGGACACCAGAATAATGGTGGCAAAGCAGGCAATAAAACCGGGTACGATTTCGTACAGGTCGATGCCGGAGTTTTTCCATAACACCACCACGATCGCACCCACAATCATGCCTGCCAGGGCACCTCTGCCTGTCATGCGTTTCCAGAACACGGACAGAATGATCACAGGACCAAAGGCGGCACCAAAACCGGCCCAGGCGTAGGCAACCAGACCCAATACCAGGCTGTTGGGGTTGCTGGCCAGCCAGATGGCAATTAAGGCAATCAGCAGAACCATGAAACGGCCAATCCAGACCAGTTCTTTCTGTGAGGCGTATGGACGCAGGAAGCCTTTGTAGAAGTCTTCGGTAATGGCACTGGAGCAAACCAGCAATTGGCAGCTCAAGGTACTCATGACGGCAGCCAGAATGGCGGACAGGATAATACCGGCGATCCAGGGATTGAACAGGATGCTGGCTAGCTCAATGAAAATACGCTCATGGTTTTGGGTCACGGGGCCAGCCAGCTCGGGGTGTTCCTGGAAGTAGGCAATACCGAAATAGCCAACGGCCACGGCACCGGCCAGACACAGGATCATCCAGGTCATGCCAATACGGCGGGCATTTTTCATGGCGCCAACGCTTTCGGCCGCCATGAAGCGGGCCAGAATATGCGGCTGGCCAAAATAACCAAGGCCCCATGCAGCGGTACTGACAATACCCAGGAAAGTGGTGCCGGCAAACAGGCTGGAATATTCCTTGCCTGCCGTGGTGGCGGCAACCTGAATGGATGCCATGGCCTGTTGCCAGTCGCCCAGCCCAATCAGAATCATGATGGGAGTAAGGATCAGTGCAAAAATCATCAGGCTGGCCTGAATGGTGTCGGTCCAGCTAACGGCCAGGAAACCACCAATAAAGGTGTAAACGATAGTGGCGCCTGCGCCCAGCCAAAGGGCGGTACTGTAATTGATATCGAACAGGCTTTCAAACAGGCGGGCACCGGCAACAATACCGGATGCGCAGTAAATCGTGAAAAAGAAAAGAATGATGGTGGCCGCCACAATTTTGATAAGGCGGTTTTCGGATCCGAACCGGTTGTGGAAATAATCAGGCAGGGTGAGGGCATTGTTATTGTATTCGGTATGAACACGCAACCGTCCGGCAATCAAAAGCCAGTTCAGGTAGGCCCCCACGGTAAGCCCGATGGCAATCCAGGACTCGGTTAAGCCGCTTAGGTAAATAGCGCCAGGCAGGCCCATTAACAGCCAGCCGGACATGTCTGATGCACCTGCTGACAAGGCGGTTACAAAACTGCCCAGACTACGGCCACCCAGAATGTAATCGTCAAAATTACGTGTGGAAAAATACGCAATGAACCCGATCGCGATAACCACGACGAGATAAATGGCGAAAGTAATAATCATCGGGTTTAAATTGCCCATGTCTTTCCTTTTATTGTTTTTGAAAATGCTTGCAAGGTTACCGATTTTTGCGTTGTAAATATATTGGGGTTAACCATTGCTGTAAACAGTTAACCTGATGAATATTAATTATTTAGCCTGAAAATACAAGGGTTGTTTTTTGTTTTTATTTTATAGGGTTAACCCTTTGATTGTATTGAAAAATTGAGAGTGGTGTAAACGGTTTATGCATTGGGCAAAACGGAGTGTGTACAGGGCGGCCGGTATATAGTGAAAATACGGAGTTACAAGTTGTATTCTGACAGGTAAAATGTCACGTTTTGTTCCTTTACCCATAAAGTATTAAAAGAAGAAGTATGGTATGTCGTCAGACCAAACAGATAAAACACAAACAGAAACCGCGGCGCAGGAATTCCCAGACGCTGCAAATCATAAACGCCTGAAGCTGGAAGACTGCCTGTCGGTTTTCATTATGGGTGTTTTGGCGCTCATTACATTTGCCAATGTGCTTGTCCGTTACTTTAGCAACCAGTCTTTTGCCTGGACAGAAGAAATCTCTATTTTTTTTCTAATCATCCTCACCATGGTGGGATCGTCCTCGGCCTTTGTGCGATATCAGCATATCAGGATTGAATATTTTGCCGACCATGGTTCTGCGGCTAAAAAATGGTGGTTCAGTATTGCCAGTAATGCATCGGTGTTGCTGTTTTTTGTCCTGTTTACCGTGCTGTCCCTGAAAATGGCCCTGGATGACTACACCTATGGTGATACCTCTCCGGCCATTGGCGTGCCCAATTGGTGGTATTCCATGTGGATGCCGTTGCTGTCATTGTTAATTACATGGCGTCTGGCGGGTATTATGCAAGACCTCATCAAGGTCAGGCCGACATGATTGCCAGCATTTTATTCTCCCTTTTTATTGTCCTGATGCTTATTGGCACGCCGGTAGGGGTGGCTCTGGGCATAGCAGGTACGGTGGCCATTGTTATGGCCAATATGGACACGTATTGGTATGGCCTTATGGCTGTGCCACAAAATTTTTATGCCGGCCTGTCCAAATATCCTTTGCTGGCTATCCCCATGTTTGTTTTGCTGGGCTCTATTTTTGATCGTTCCGGAGTTGCCGCACGCCTGGTTAATCTGGCTGTTGCTATTGTCGGACGGGGTTCCGGCATGCTACCCATGGTGAGTATTATGGTGGCCATGTTTTTAGGTGGGATCTCGGGTTCGGGGCCTGCCTGTGCGGCAGCGGTGGGGGCGGTCATGATCCGTTCCATGAGCCAGGCGGGTTACCCACGGCCTTTTTCCGCCAGTGTGGTGGCTGCCGGTGCGGCAACCGATATCCTCATTCCACCTTCGGTAGCCCTTATCATTTATTCCATTCTGGTGCCGTCGGCATCAGTGCCTGCGCTGTTTGCCGCGGGTATGGTGCCCGGTATCCTGGCGGGTATCTGCCTTATCATTCCTACGGTGTGGCTGGCGCGCCATTACAAAATGGGTGCGGCAGAACAGGATCTTCCCCGTCCGCCATTCTTTAAAAGTCTGGTACAGGCCTCGTGGGGGCTGGCGGCACCGGTGCTTATTCTGGGGGGTATGCGGCTTGGCTGGTTCACGCCCACAGAAGCGGCTGTGGTGGCGGTGTTCTATGGCCTGTTCGTGGGTATGGTGGTGTATCGCACCATCAAGATAAAAGACCTGTCCCTTATTTTTCGCGAAGCGGCCGAGTTGTCAGCGGTTATTTTACTGGTGGTAACGCTGGCGGGTATTTTTGCTTGGGCGCTGTCCACCCTAAGCGTGATCGATCCCATCGCCAATGCCATTGTCCATTCAGGCCTGGGTGAGTATGGGGTGCTGGCCCTGCTGATTGTCCTGTTGGTAATTCTGGGCATGTTCCTGGATGGCATTTCCATCTTCCTGATTTTTGTGCCATTGCTGTTGCCCATTGCCAATGCCTTCAACTGGGACCTGGTGTGGTTCGGTATTATTCTTACCTTAAAAGTGGCAGTAGGGCAATTTACGCCACCATTGGCCGTGAACCTGATGGTTTCCTGCCGAATCGCCAATGTACCTATGGAGTCCACGATTCGCTGGGTGCTTTGGCTGGTGGCTGCCATGTTGCTGGTGTTGTTACTGGTGGTGACTTTTCCTGGTTTGGCTACGTGGTTGCCAAGGTATCTGGGCTATTAGGTTTTAAGTTTAAATTATTATTAATTCAAGGAGTCAAAATGAAATTACGTGCCCTGTTTAAAGCATTTTCATTGTCCGTGGCGGCCATTGCCTGTTCATCTGCAGCCTATGCCCAAGACAATAATTATAAACCGGAATACAAGCTGTCAATTGTCGTGAATACGCAATTCCCATGGGGTCAAGGAGCCCAAATCTGGTCTGACCTGGTCAAGGAAAGAACCGAAGGCCGCATCAATATCAAGATTTATCCCGGTACCTCCCTGGTTCAGGGTGACCAGACCCGTGAATTTACCGCTATCCGGCAGGGGCTGATTGATATGGCGGTGGGTTCAACCATTAACTGGTCTCCCCAGGTCAGTCAGTTGAATATTTTCTCCATGCCATTCTTGATGCCCGATTATGCGGCAGTGGATGCCCTGGTGCAGGGTGAGGTGGGCAAGCAGTTGTTCACGCTTATTGAAAAAGCCGGTGTGGTGCCACTGGCCTGGGGTGAAAACGGCTATCGCCAACTCAGTAACTCCAAACATCCCATTACATTACCCAATGACATGAAAGGCATGAAGTTGCGCGTGGTAGGTTCTCCCTTGTATCTGGACACCTTTACCGCTTTGGGCGCCAATCCGGTACAAATGAGCTGGGCCGATGCACAGCCTGCACTGGCCAGTGGTGCGGTAGACGGACAAGAAAACCCCTTGTCTATTTACCAGGGATCCAAGCTTTATAACGTAGGTCAGAAATACCTGACATTGTGGAATTATGTGAATGATCCGCTGGTGTTTGTGGTGAATAAAAATATCTGGAACAGTTGGACTGAACAGGATAGGGAAATTGTCCGTCAGGCCGCACTGGATGCCGCTAAACAGGAAATTGCCATTGCCCGTAAAGGAGTTACACCTGAAGATGATTCAATGTTAAAGGAAATTGCCAGCCATGGTGTAGAGATAATAAGCCTGACTCCCGAGCAGCATGATGCCTTTGTGAAGGTTACCCAGCCTGTTTTTGATAAATGGAAAGTACGCATTGGCACAGAGCTGGTTGACCAGGCCCTGAAAGATATTGAAAACCGCAAGAAGTAATTAAACCGGCATCTGGTGTTTTTTTACTGTAAAAATTGCCGGTGCGTTGTGTTAAGTGCAGTAATGCAAAAGACCCTGCTGAAACGGAATAGTATCCAATGTCAGCAGGGTCTTTTTGCAGGCTGATTAGCCAGTTAGCAAATTACCCGATTACCCAATCGTCATCAGGCTGGCATTGCCGCCTGCCGCTGCGGTATTGGTACTGATGCTTTGCTCATGTACCAGACCCAGCCAGGGGTATTGCTTGCCCTGGATAATTTCTTCCGGGCTTAATCCATAGGCAATCATAATCGGCCCCTTGCGCTGGCTCAGGCGCTGGTTCAGATTGCACAGATCGTCGCTATCTCCTTCAAACAAAACGGCATCAAAGCCAGCTTCGTCAACCTGGCTGTCGGCAATCAGGCTGATCTGTTCACGCTGGCCTGCCTCTGTCTTGTCCAGCCATTGGCGGGTAGCGGGCGAATCAATAAACAGGGCCTGGTTTCCGGTGGCGGTAATCTGGCTTAGCTGGGTAATAAAACCCTGTTCGCTTTGAGCGAAGGCCAATACCGTTCCGCGGGGAACCAGACGATACACGTTGGTTTCTCCGGTTGGGCCGGGCAAGGCAAGGGTCAGGCTGGCGGGCTCTGTTGGATTGAAGGGCGACGGTAATTGGTCGTTGCCCTGTGATAGCAGGCGGAATAAATACAGCGGGCCACCGGCTTTGGGACCGGTGCCCGACAGGCCCTGGCCGCCAAAGGGTTGCACGCCCACCACCGCGCCCACAATATTGCGGTTGACATAAATATTGCCGGCATGAATGCGGTTGGAGATGTGGCTAATGGTTTCATCAATCCGGGAATGAATGCCAAAGGTCAGGCCATAACCGGTATGATTAATAGCCTCAACCAGGGCATCCAGATTTTCCCGCTTGAAGCGGACCACATGCAGGACAGGCCCAAACACTTCGCGTTCCAGCTCGGCAATATCATTAATCTCAATCAGGGCAGGGGCAACGAAGGTGCCAAATTCGGTGTTGGTATCCATGGAAATTTGCTCAACCGGGTGGCCCGCATGGCGCATTTTTGCAATATGGCGCTCGATAATCTCCTTGGCTTCCTGGTCAATCACGGGGCCCACATCGGCAGACAGCAAATCGGGTTTGCTAACCGAGAGTTCTTGCATGGCACCCTTGAGCATGGTCAGGATGTGATCGGCAGCGTCTTCCTGCAGGCATAAAATACGCAGGGCGGAGCAACGCTGGCCGGCAGAGTCAAAGGCCGAGTTCAGGACATCAAACACCACCTGTTCGGACAGGGCTGAAGAGTCGACAATAAGGGCATTCTGGCCACCGGTTTCGGCAATCAGGGGAATGGCGTGACCGTGTGGGTCAAGTCTGCCCGCGAGTTTGCTGGCAAGAATACGGGCTACTTCGGTAGAGCCGGTAAACATCACGCCCCGGATAGCCTCGTGTGAAACCAGTTGGTCACCCACGGTTTCACCGTTGCCCGGCATTAGCTGTACGGCTTCACGCGGGATACCGGCCGCATGCAAAATAGCCACTGCCTGTGCTGCAATCAGTGGGGTTTGTTCGGCAGGCTTGGCCAGGACCGTATTGCCGGCGGCCAGCGCAGCGCTGACCTGGCCAGTGAAAATAGCCAGCGGGAAGTTCCAGGGGCTGATGCAAACTACAGGTCCTAATGGACGATGCACGTCTTCTTTGAAGTTCAGTTCAATTTGTTCGGCATAATAACGCAGGAAGTCAACCGCCTCGCGCACTTCGGCAATCGCGTTGGGCAGGGATTTGCCCGCTTCCCGAATGATCAGCCCAAGCAGCACCTGCATATTGTTTTCCATTAACTGGGCAGCCGTACGCAGGCAATGGGCACGTTCCTTGACAGGGGTTGCCTGCCAGATAGGGGCCATATTCACCGATGCCTCAACGGCCTGTTGGACCTCATCTTCGCTGGCCAGGATTACTTTGCCCACTTCATCGCGATGATCGGCAGGGTTCAGTGAAACAATGGCACGCTCATCATCCCAGGCCGCTTCAGGCAAGATGGTTGGGGCGGCCCGCCAGGCCTGGGTGGCACTGTTCAGCAAGGCGGCAGACAGAGAGCCAAGGCGATGCTCGTTGCTTAAATCTATGCCCGATGAGTTCTGGCGTTTGCTGTTGATGCCAGGTTCGCTGGAATGATAGATATCCAGTGGCTGGGGAATTTTTTCATGGGGGGCACCCAGTGGCGTGATGCGGGTAACCGTTTCCAGCGGATTTTCCACCAGTGTGTTGATGTCTATGTTTTCATCGGCAATCTGGTTCACAAAAGACGTGTTAGCCCCGTTTTCCAGCAGGCGGCGCACCAGATAGGCCAGCAGGGTTTCATGGGTGCCAACAGGTGCATACACGCGGCAGGGGCGGTTCAGCTTTTTGGGGCCAACCACTTCTTCATAAAGCGGTTCACCCATGCCATGCAGGCATTGGAATTCGTACTGGCCCGGGTAATAGTTTTTACCGGCCAGGTGATAAATGGCCGACAGGGTTTGGGCATTATGGGTGGCAAATTGCGGGTAGACCGCAGCAGGTGCGCCCAGCAGTTTGCGGGCGCAGGCAATATAGGCCACATCGGTATAGGACTTGCGGGTATAAACCGGATAGCCTTCCAGGCCTTCTATCTGGGCACGTTTGATTTCGCTGTCCCAGTAAGCACCTTTGACCAGGCGGATCATGAGGCGGTGGTTAGTGCGCCGGCCAAGGTCAATCACATAATCAATCACGTACGGCGCCCGCTTTTGGTAGGCCTGGATCACAAAACCAATGCCGTTCCAGCCGTCAAATTCGCGGTTGTGGCAAAGGGCCTCCAGCAGATCCAGCGACAGCTCCAGGCGGTCGGCTTCTTCGGCATCGATATTCAGGCCAATGTCATAGGATTTGGCCAGTTTGGTCAGTGAGACCAGGCGTGGCAACAGTTCATTCATGACCCGTTCGCGCTGGGCACGGGAATAACGTGGATGCAGGGCAGACAATTTGATGGAAATGCCTGGCCCTTCATAAATGCCCCGACCCTCTGAGGCCTTGCCAATGGCATGAATGGCCTGTTCGTATGAGTTGTAGTAGCGCTGGGCATCCGCCATGGTGGTGGCGGCTTCGCCCAGCATGTCATAGCTGTAACGGAAACCACGGGCTTCAAATTTGCGGCTGTTGGCCAGTGCGGAAGAGATGGTTTGCCCGGAAACGAACTGCTCACCCATCATACGCATGGCCATGTTCACGCCCTGACGAATCAGGGGCTCGCCCCCTTTGCCGATTAAGCGGGTAAGGGCTGAAGAAAGGTTTTGCTCGCTATTGACGGCCACCAGTTTGCCGGTCAGCATCAGGCCCCAAGTAGCGGCATTCACAAATACTGAAGAAGAGCCGCCCATATGGGACTTCCAGTCGCCATGGCTTAATTTGTCGCGAATCAGGGCGTCACGGGTAGCTTTGTCGGGAATGCGCAAGAGGGCTTCGGCCAGGCACATCAGGGCCACGCCTTCCTGGCTGGACAGGGCAAATTCCTGAATCAGGCCTTCCACCCCGCCCGAAGGGCTTTTTTCTTTAAGGGTGTTAACCAGCGACATGGCCAGTTCCCGGGTTTGTTCGGGTTGGGCAATATGGGCCTGTTCCAGCAAAATGGGGAGACATTCGGTTTCGGGGCGACGGTACGCCGAGGTAATGGCCGCGCGCAAGATAGACTGGGGCTGGATATCCTGGCCGAATTCGTAAAATGGCGGAGTGGCTGCATCATTGTCAGGGATGTCGATGTCGCCTTCACCGGACTGGATCACCAGATGGGCCAGTTCTTCAGGTGTATGGCCCCGTTCGATCTGGTCCAGATAGGCCAGTAAGGCCTGTTTGTGCAGCCAGTGTGGGGTGCAATTGAGTTTGCTGGCATTGTGCTGCAAACGTTCTTTCAGGGTGGAATCGACTTTGATTCCCAGGGTGGTGTTAGTGTTGGCCATAATTTTCTGCTGTCATGGGGTTGTTCATGACAGCATAGATTATAGATATTTACGAAATTTCAATATTAGGGTTAACCATTATAAATAAAAGGTTAACCCAATGAAAATACAATATTTATATGGCAGTGACGCTACCCAGCAGGGCACCGGCAATCAGGAAAATACCGGTCCAGATGTTGGCGCGGAACAGGGCAAAGCTTTTGTCCCGGCGGTTAATATCAAAGGTGTACAGTTGCCAGAAAAAATGCAGCACAATAATCGCCATAAAAATGCCATAACCCCAGCCCATACCCATATCAAGGCCGGCCCAGATCCACAGGATGGCAGTTGCCGCGTAAAATCCGCTTAGCCAGATCAGGCCTTTTTCACCAAATTTCAGGGCGGTGGAACGCAGTCCCAGCTTGATATCATCTTGCATGTCGGCATAGGCATAAATGGTGTCATAGCCAATTTGCCACATCACGGCACCCAGCCACATGGCAATGGCCGCGGTGGGAACGGTATTTTGGGTGTCTGACCAGGCCATTAACATGCCCCAGTTAAACGCCACACCCAGCACGGCCTGGGGCCAGTAGGTAAACCTCTTGCAAAGCGGATAAATAAATACAATAGGCACCAGCAATACCGCCAGCCATCGGCTGTAACTGTTAATGAAAAACAGCAGGCTGGCCGCCAGGGCCAGTTGGGCGAACAGGAACACATACGCCTGTTTAAGGGTAATCTGGCCGCTGGTTAAGGGACGGTAACGGGTACGCGCCACATGTTTGTCGAAATCGCGGTCGCAAATATCGTTAATGGTGCAGCCTGCACTGCGCATAAGCAGGGCACCCAGGCAGAAAATGATCAGGCGCCAGAAATCGGGCAGGCCGTTGGCTGCCTGAATCAATGCGGCAATGCAGGGCAACAGGGTAAGCCAGGTGCCAATCGGGCGATCCAGCCGGCAGATGCGGGCGTAGGGTCCCCAGGCGGCGGGCAGGTAACGCTCGACCCAGTCGTTATGGTGAATATCGCTTAAATCGGGTTGTTGGGTGTTAACAGTCATTAATATGCGCATGGGTTCAGGATAAGGTAACCGCATTTTAACGTGTTTATGCTGTTCGCGGCAAAACTGGCCGGTTTGCGGCCAGGCAATCAATCAACAGTCAGACATAAATTGCAAAAGTATGTTGCACGGCCGTGATATCGCGGTTTAGCCTCGTTTGTTCCTATACAATAATTTCCTTTGGTAACAGACTTGTCCTCCAAACGCTGCATTTTTTTGGTGGCCTTCTGTTTTATTTGTCACTTTGTTTTCAGGTTCATTTTATATGCCCGGCTATATAGAGATACTCGCAACGGTATTGTTTGCAATCGCCATTATTCATACTTTTTCGGTTTCTTATTTTGCAAAGCTGGCGCACCGCAATGGCCCTCATGCAGGTATGTGGCATTTGCTGTCTGAAGTGGAAGGCGTGTTTGGCGTTTGGGCCGCCATACTTATTGTGGTCATGGCACTGTCCAGTGGCATGAATAATGCAGTTGAATACATGGACAGCCGCAATTTTACCGAACCCCTGTTTGTATTTGCCATCATGGTGGTGGCGGCCAGTCGCCCGATTCTTCAACTGGTGAGTGATACGGTTCGCTTTATTGCCAGGGTGGTGCCGATACAAACTGAAGTGGCCACGTTTTTCATTACCTTGTCGCTGGTGCCCATGGCCGGTTCTTTCATTACCGAGCCCGCTGCCATGACGTTGGCTGCCTTGATACTAAAAGAAGGTTTCTTTACCCGCAGCGGTAATGTCCGGTTTAAATACCTGGCGCTGGGTGTCCTGTTTGTGAATATCTCTATTGGTGGTGTGCTAACCGCTTATGCCGCACCGCCTGTGCTGATGGTGGCGCAAACCTTTGGCTGGGATTCCATTTATATGGCTACCCATTTTGGCTGGAAAGCACTTATTGCCGTGGTTGCCAATGCCCTGATTATTACCCTGATTTGCCGCAAGGATATTGAGTCACACGTTGTGGGCACCGGCAAGGGGATCAATGCCCCAGGAACCCAAAGTCCAGAAAATGCGCGCCCTCCAGTGCCTTTTAGCGTGATTCTGGTGCACTTGTTATTCCTGGTCGGCATCGTTTTGTCCGCACACCATGTGGCTATTTTCCTTGGCCTGCTGATGCTTTTCATTGGTTACTGCGAAGCCTATAAACACCATCAAGACCGACTCATGATCCGTGAAGGCTTAATGGTTGGTTTCTTCCTGGCTGGCCTTGTCATTTTGGGCGGATTGCAGCAATGGTGGTTGCAAGACCTGCTGGGTGGCATGTCGCCCACTGTCCTGTACTGGGGTGCTACGGCGCTCACTGCCATCACCGATAATGCGGCACTGACCTATCTGGGTTCTTTGGTGGAAGGCACGAACGAAATCTGGCGTTATATGCTGGTGGCAGGGGCCGTTACCGGTGGCGGGTTAACCGTGATTGCCAATGCACCCAACCCGGCCGGGTTTTCCATTTTGCGTGGTTGCTTTCCCCATGGATCAATTTCGCCGAAATGGTTGCTGGTGTCGGCCTTGTTGCCAACACTCATGGCTGCCATCATGTTTTTATTGCCTATACAGATTCTTGGAAGTACAGGTTTGTAAAAACACGTTAAAATAAACGGTTTTATTGGATTTTACATTGGGCAAGGTGTATTTAGCCTGCCCGTGTATCTTTTTTTGTGAGTTAAGCTGTGCCAATTTATGCATATAAATGCAGCGCTTGCGGTCATGAGCAGGATGTGCTGCAAAAAATGTCTGATGAACCCCTGACCGTTTGCCCCAAGTGCAATCAGGAAACCTACGCTAAACAGCTTACCGCTGCGGGTTTTCAATTAAAGGGAACGGGATGGTATGTGACTGATTTCCGTGGTGGAAACTCGTCTTCTGGTGGGTCATCAGCCAGTTCCGGTTCATCTTCCTCCTCAGGAGGCGGTCCCGCTTCCACGTCAGGAAGCAGCACTACTTCAGCTTGATTTTTAACTAGAATATCATCGGCATTGCGTATGCAATGCCATTGTTTACAGATTTTTCGGAGCATTTCAATTATGCGTACCTGCTATACCGGTCAGGTTTGTCTTGATCACCTGGATCAAACCGTTACATTATTTGGTTGGGTGCATCGTCGTCGCGATCATGGTGGCGTTATTTTTATCGACTTGCGCGATCGTGAAGGGCTTGCGCAAATTGTGTTTGATCCCGACAATGAAGCCGCATTTGAAATTGCCGAAAGCATTCGTAACGAATACTGTATCCGCATTACCGGGCTGGTGCGTCACCGTCCCGAAGGCACCATTAACCCAGACCTGAAATCCGGCGAGATTGAAATCCTGTGCCGTGAAGTTGAAGTCCTGAACGCATCGGTGACCCCACCGTTCCAGCTGGATGACGACAACCTGTCTGAAACCACCCGTCTTACCCATCGTGTGCTTGACCTGCGCCGTCCGCAAATGCAGCGTAACCTCATGTTGCGTTACCGCGTTTCCATCGAAGTGCGTAAATACCTGGACGACCTGGGCTTTATCGATATTGAAACCCCCATGCTCACCAAGAGCACGCCCGAAGGTGCCCGTGATTACCTGGTGCCTTCCCGTGTTCATGACGGCCAGTTCTTTGCGCTGCCGCAGTCTCCACAGTTGTTCAAGCAAATGCTGATGGTATCCGGCTTCGACCGTTATTACCAAATCACCAAATGCTTCCGCGACGAAGACTTGCGCGCCGACCGCCAGCCCGAATTTACCCAGATCGACTGTGAAACCTCGTTCCTGAACGAAGAGCAGATCCGTGACATCTTTGAAGGCATGTTGCGTCATATCTTCAAGGTTGTGCACGCGGTAGATCTTGACGCTACCTTCCCGATCATGTCCTGGGATGAGGCGATGAAACGCTTTGGTTCAGACAAGCCCGATCTGCGTGTGAAGCTTGAGTTCACCGAGCTGACCGATGTCATGAAAGACGTTGACTTCAAGGTTTTCTCGGGGGCCGCCAACCAGGCCGGTGGCCGGGTGGTTGCCCTGCGCGTGCCTCACGGTGCTGCCCTGTCACGCAAGGAAATCGACGATTACACCCAGTTCGTGGCTATTTACGGCGCCAAGGGCCTGGCCTGGATCAAGGTCAATGAAGTGGCCAAGGGCCGTGATGGCCTGCAGTCACCTATCGTGAAAAACATCCATGATGCGGCCCTGGCTGAAATCATCAAGCGTACCGGTGCCCAGGATGGCGATATCCTGTTCTTCGGTGCCGACAAGGCCAAAGTGGTTAACGATGCCATTGGTGCCTTGCGCGTCAAGCTGGGTCATAGCGATTTTGCCAAAGAAAATGGCCTGTTTGAAAAAACCTGGAAACCCTTGTGGATTGTCGACTTCCCGATGTTTGAATATGACGAGGAAGAAGAGCGTTACACCGCTGCACACCATCCTTTCACCAGTCCTAAAGACGGTCACGAAAACTATCTTGAAACCGATCCTTCCAAAGCGTATGCCAAGGCCTATGATCTGGTGCTGAACGGTTGGGAAATTGGTGGCGGATCGGTTCGTATTCACCGTGAAGAAGTCCAGAGCAAGGTATTCCGTGCCCTGAATATCAATGAGGAAGAAGCCCGTGAAAAATTTGGCTTCCTGCTTGATGCCCTGCAGTACGGCGCTCCTCCACACGGTGGCCTGGCATTCGGACTTGACCGCCTGGTCACTTTAATGGCCGGTGCCGATTCTATCCGTGACGTGATTGCCTTCCCGAAAACCCAGCGTGCACAGTGCCTGCTAACCCAGGCTCCTTCTGCGGTAGACGAGAAGCAATTGCGTGAGCTGCATATCCGTTTGCGCAATATTGAAGTGAAATAAGCATAGCACTCCGGTGCGCTGCTCATTCCCACACTCCTGCGTGGGAATGAGCAGCGATTAGCTTAAACGCTTTCGCTTAGCTGCTCCATGACATGCGGATTTTCCAGGGTAGAGGTATCCTGGGTTATCGTTTCACCCTTGGCCAGGGTTCTTAGCAGGCGGCGCATAATTTTGCCTGAACGGGTTTTGGGCAGGTTTTCACCAAAGCGGATATCATCGGGTTGGGCAATCTTGCCAATTTCATGCGCAACCCAGCTTTTCAGTTCAGCAGCCACTTTTTTGGCATCTTCCCCTTCGGGGCGCTCACCTTTCAATACCACAAACGCCACCACGGCCTCGCCCTTGACATCATGCGGCTTGCCAACAACGGCTGCCTCGGCCACCAGGGGGTTGGCTACCAGGGCCGATTCAATTTCCATCGTACCCAAGCGGTGTCCAGATACATTCAGCACATCGTCAATACGACCCATGATCCAGATATAGCCTTGTGCATCGCGGTGGGCAGAGTCGCCGGCCAGATACATCTTGCCGCCGAATTCGTCGGGAAAATAGGTTGAAGCGAAGCGGGCATCATCACGCCAGATGGTGCGCAGTAATGAGGGGAATGGCCGTTTAATGACCAGGGAACCGCCTTTGCCTTGCTCTACCGAAGCCCCTGATTCATCAACAATATCAGCAATAATGCCGGGTAATGGCAGGGTGCAGGAACCGGGTTTGATAGAGAAAGCACCGGGAATGGGGGCGATCATGTGCGCACCGGTTTCGGTTTGCCACCAGGTGTCCACAATGGGGCAGCGGCT
>Ga0265293_10008316_pt1 | contig 15441 bp, 14 predicted proteins | sample Munlanlewell138R_FD_192505 | JGI IMG/M metagenome (GOLD analysis project Ga0265293, IMG submission 192505) | Leachate microbial communities from a municipal landfill in Southern Ontario, Canada - Leachate well 138R | ecosystem: Engineered > Solid waste > Landfill > Unclassified | place: Canada...
CCAGGTGTCCCAGTGGCGCGCCTGGTGCTGCGGGTTCCACGGGCCATCCCACCAGTGGTACACGGGCTCGACGTCCAGCCGGCACTCGATGAAGGTCATCACGCGCCGCGCGAGGTCCTCCATCCCGTCGATGGTCTCCGGATTCTCCGTGGCGAGCGCCACGGCCTCCCGGTAGACCTCGGGAGGGGCGACCCGCTCGAAGAGTTCGAGCTCGTCGAGGGCGCCCTGCAGGTACTCGCCACGGGCGCCGGCGTACGCCCTCAGGCCGTGCGCGAGCAGGCCCTGGACGGACTCCGCGAGCAGCTCCCCCTGCCCGTCGAGGAGGCCACCAACGACGTCCTCCGCGACCGTCGTGTAGAACGCGCCCACGCGCGTCCCGACGAGGAGCGAGCAGACGAGTTCGCCGGCGGAGACCGGCAGCCGGGTCGCCCTCGGCGCTTCCGAGTCGCGCATCACGCGGCTCCTTCCGTGAGTCGGTCCGTGAATCGAGCCGGGTAGAGGTCGCCGAGCAGCAGGCCGTCATCGCGCAGTTGTGTCGCGAACCGTGCGAGGTGGGACGTGACCGCCTCACGGTTGGGGAAGCCCTCGGCGAGGAGGGTCTCCACCACCTCGCCGAGGGTGCGGGCGCCGTCGAACAGCCGCCATGCTCGCAGGCCCACCGGGTTGAGCTCGAAGACGCGCGTCTTGCGCTGCACCAGCAGCGGGCGCGCGCCGACCTCGAAAAGCACGGTCTGAGGATCACGCGCGAGCCGCGCCTCCTCGATCGTCCCCGCCACCGCCGACGGCACCCCGACCGACGAGGCGTACGCGGCGACCTCGGCGACGTACGCCTCGACGGTGCGGTCGCCGCGGGCCTTCAGCGCCCACGGCCGACGGAACTCCGGCGCGTCATGCCCGAAGCGACGCGCGAGCTTCACGAAGCACCACTTGGCGCTGGGATAGCCGTCCCCACCGCCACCCTCGGACGCCGCGAACGAGTCCACGGCAAGGCTCAGCGCCCGCCTCGCGCGGAGGTATGCCCGATCGGGGTGAGGAGAGGCGAGCAATGCGCGGGCCTCCGCCAGCAGCGAGGCGGCGCGGCACGCCGCCCAGCGCGCGTACACCGCGCGGCAGCGCTCGCGGTCGAACGCCTCGAGGAGCGCGTGGAAGCCCTCGCCGTTGGCAACGGGCTCCCCGATCGCCGTGCGGTAGTAGAGGTCGATCGTCGCATGGGCCAGCCCGAGGACGGCGACCGGATCCGCGAGGTCGACCTCGTTCACGGCCCGGACGACCTCGTCCAGCGTGGTCCGCGAGTACCGCTCCATGTCCACGCGGAACTCGTCGAGGATGAACATCCGCGGCGCGCCCTTCGCACGCGCGGGGTCCTCGTACACCACGAACAGGTCCAGGTCGGACCGTGCGTTGCCGAACCCGGCGAGCCGGGAGCCCGACACGTACGCGATGTCCGAAGGCTCCGCGACGAAGCGGTCATGCTCCGGCAGCCGGCTCAGGTCGAAGACGCTACTCAGGACGGGTGGCGCGGTCATCATGTCCTCCGTTTCCTTCCGTAGATTATTTACCACTATTTTTCATTCATGTGTATTATCGCGCTGCTCGAAGGGAGAGCGGAATGACTTCGCGGACGGCATCGCTGGTAACGGACACCGATTTCCAGGCGCACGAGGACGGCACACTCGACGTGCACATCACCGACTCGTGGTTCCATTCGTTCGGACTCCTCGGCGGGTACGTCAGCGGGATCGCGCTGCGCGCTTCAGCGCTCGCGCACGGACAGGGCGAGGCGCTACGCCCCGCCTCGATCGCGGTGCACTACCTCGCGAAGCCGGAGGTCGGCCCGGTGCGCGGGAGGACGGAGGTGGTGCGCAACGGTCGGACCGCGGCCTACGTCCGCGCCGACCTCCTGCAGGAGCGCACGACCCTCACGGCGACGACGCTGTTCCACCGCGTGGCGGACGGCCCGACGATCGGCGTGACCGGTGCGGGCGTCCCGGGCTGCCTCGGGCCTCGCGAGTCCACCCCGCTGCCGGTGGCGTGCCGGCCCTACCCGGACGGCACCACGTCGCTGTACGGGCGGGCGCTTGAGCTGCGCATCCCGGAGGACGACCTGGCGGCGTGGGATGTGCGGCCGGACACGACGCTGGACACGTGGATGCGCTTCCGGGAGGGCGGCTGGGACGCTGACTCCGCGCTCCGCGCCTCGGCGATGTGCGCCCTCGTCGACCTCGCGATGCTGCCCGCGGCCCGCCGAGGGTTCACCGAGGCGTGGGTAGTGCCGTCGCTGGACCTGCACGTGCAGTTCCACGGCATCGACCACCCGATCGCGGACGAGGGCGAGTGGTTCCTCGTGCGGTCGCACGCGCCGGAGGCAGCCGGGGGGACGGTGAGCGGGACTGCGGAAGTGCGGACGGAGGGCGGCCGGCTGCTTGCCACGGCAATGCAGCAGATGACCGCCCTCCCGCCCGTGCGTTAGCGGCTCGCAGGGACGCGGAGGAGCGCCAGGTAGGCCTCCTCCAGCGTTCTCGAGCGGGTGGTAACGCCCTCCACGTTGTCGCGCCCGCAGACGTCGAGGACGGCGTCGCGCACGTCGCCACCTTCCCCCGCGAAGACGCGGAGGCGCGTGAAGACGCCGTCCGCCCCGGTCTCGGCGAACTCGACGCCCGGGAGCGCCCTCGCGCGGTCGAGGAGATCGGGCGCCGCGCTCCGCACGGTCAGCTCCACCACGGAGGCGTCGCCAAAGCGCGCCTTCACCGCCGAAGGCGCCCCAGACGCCACGAGGCGGCCCCGGTCGATCACGGCGAGCTCGTCGCAGAGCTGGTCCGCCTCCAGCATGTAGTGCGTCGTGAGGAGGACCGTGACGCCTTCCGACGCCAGCTGCGGGACGAGGGCGCGGAACTCCTGCGCGATCGCCGGGTCGAGGCCGAGCGTTGGCTCATCGAGGAACAGCACGCGAGGACGCGCGATCAGCGCCCGCGCGAGGTGCAAGCGCTGCTTCATCCCTCGCGAGTAGCGTTCCACCTTCTCGTCCGCGCGATCGCCGAGGCGCACCAGGTCCAGCAGGTCCCCGCAGCGGCGGCGCGCCTGGGACGGCGCGATCCCCGCGAGGGCGGCGAAGTCGTGAAGGTTCTGGCGCCCGGTCAGGCGGTTGTAGAACCCGCGGTCGCCACCGATGGCGAGGCCGATGTGGCGGCGTACCTCCGCCGTGTCGCGCTCGACGTCGTACCCGAGCACGGCCGCCGAGCCGCCCGAGGGCGCCAGCAGCGTTGAGAGGATGCGGACGGTCGTGGTCTTCCCAGCGCCGTTCGGGCCGAGCAGCCCAAACACGCTCCCCGCCTCCACGCTCAGCGATAGCGCGTCGAGGGCGACCGTCTCACCCCCCTTGCCGCGATAGACACGGCACAGGTCGACGCATTCGATCGCGGCCGAGGGCGACACCGGGGACGGCGTCGTGACGCCCTCGATCGGCTGGGTCTGCACACTAGTCATCGAGCGCTCCTTCTCGGCGCGCGCGCCGTTCGATCCACCGGTAGATGACGATCCCCACGAGGGCGTACCCGCCCGCAACGAAGACCTCGGCAGCGAGCAAGCCGCCGAGGTCGACGACGGTGGCGCCCCCGATCGCCCGGCGCAGGGCCTCGAGGCCGTGAGTCATCGGAAGCGCTTCGCCGACGGCGCGCAGCAGGGCGGGGAGTTCCTCGCGAGGGATGACCGCGCCGCTGAGGGCGAGGACCGCGCCGTTCGACGCGCCGTAGAGCACGAGCCAGTTGCGGAACCAGAGTGCGAAGTTACCCACCGCGAGGGCGAACGCCACCGACGAGGTTCCCACCAGCACGAGCGCGGCCAGCACGGCGTCCCAGCGGGCCTCGGACACGTCGAGCTGCAGGACGACCATTGCCGCCGCGAGCGAGACGACGCCCGCAAGGAGCGCGTTCGGGAGGTGGAGCGCCCCGCGGCTGAAGTACGCGGCGGCGCGGCTCGCGGGCGACACGAAGAGCACTGAGAGCGTCCCGAACGAGCGCTCGTAGGTGAAGGACTGCAGGATCCCGCCGTTCGCCATCGTGGGGACCGCGAGCATCGCCACGCCCAGGACGAGGCCGGCGTCGGGGTCCTCGCCCGTGGCGTAGCGGGCGACGAGGGCGAACAGGACCACGTTCAGCACTGGCGCGGCGAACATGTTGGAGGCATACGCCCACGGGTTCAGCCAGAGGAACAGGCCGCGAAAGGACAGGTGGGACTGGACCGCGAAGTTGGAGACGGCCACGAGGGGTGTGGTCGCTCCCTCTGACGACAAGAGCTTCACGTCAGTCCCACCTGTCGCACGCGGCGTTCGGCGATGGCAACGAGCCACGCCGAGAACGCCAGCGTCGCCACGGCCAGGAGGAGGGCAACGGACCAGCCCAGCGCGATCCGCCACCCTCCTGCCTCGCCGGTGAGCGCGAACTGCAGCGCCTCCATCGCCCACGCCGTCGGGAGGAGCCTGGCGAGCGCCTCGACGGGTGCGGGGAGGATGCCGACCGGGTGGACGAACCCGCTCAACACGATCCCGGCGGGGATGATGGCGTTGAAGAACCCGGGCTTCCCACCCACCACGAAGGTGAGCGGACCGAAGAGGAACGCGAGCGACACCACCGCCACGATCGCGACGGGCACGCCGGCGGCGAACCAGCCAGCGCGGGCGACCTCGGGCGCACCGCCCTTGACGAGCACCACGGCAACCGCGGCGCCGAGGCCGAGGGCGCCGTAGAACGACGCGGCGGCGAGCGTCTTTCCGAGCATCAGGAGCGCCACCGGCGCACGGGCGATGATCTCCATCTCCAGCGTGCCGCTGTTGTTCGCGTCCATCACGAGGAAGCCGAGCTGGAACACGGCCGCCCGCCACAGCACGAGCAGCACGACCCCGACCGCCACCACGCCGACCGCTGACTCATCGACACCGCGCGAGGCCACCCAGCCGAGCGTGACGACGAGCGCCACCTGGTTGAGCGAGTTGAACAGCAACTCGCTCGGTCGGGCGGTGTGCTGCCAGTGCTGCCCGAACGCGCCTCGCAGGGCGGTCAGCATCGCCGTCATTCGGTCACGCCTTCCCTGGACTCTTCGTCCGGGTGGAGCGTGCCCGTTCCCGGCAACGAACGCACTAGCCATTTCCCTTGCCTCCGTCCGTCATCGCATCCGTCGACTTCCGGCGGAGATTGCCGGGCAGAGTTGATCGGTTGCATTATTTATGACGGAGTAGTAACACACCACAAGTAATCATGCATGACTAATCGGGGGCCAGACATGACCGACGTGCTCCTCCTCTCCTCGGTGTTCTCGGAGGTGAAGATCGCGGAGCCGATGGGGGCCTGCATCCTCGCCGCCGCCTGCCGAGCACGGAGGATCGAGGTCGAGGTGATCGAGCCCTCCGTGGAGGGCTGGGACGTGCGCCGATCGGTCGAGGAGGTCGCCCGGCGTCGTCCTCGGGTGGTCGGGCTGTCGATGCTGCGCGACAAGCACGTGGATGCGGTGCGGAAGTTCGTCGCGCTCCTCCGCGCGAGGCTGCCTGACGCGTTCATCGTGGTCGGCGGGCATGGCCCGAGCATCGCCGTCTCCGCGATCCTCCCGGAGCAGGTGGAGGCAGCCCGCCCCTATCTCGCCGAGGCGATGCGCGTACCGCCCGAGGGCCGCTCGATCCTCGACCGGGCGGTGCCGATCCCCCAGCCACTCGCCGCACCGTTCGTCGTCTCCGGCCCGTTCGTGGACTCCGACCTCACGGGCCGCGGGAGGGGTGCGGGCGACCTCGGGCGGGAGGGGGCCACCGAGCCGTGGGAGGACGACAGCGCGATGTCGCGCGCGTTCCTACCCCTGGCGGACGACGAAGACGAGTACGGGATGTTCGGCTCGGTCGATGCGGACTCGCCGTACTTCGACAAGTCGAAGGAGTACCTGCAGATCCTCTCCGCCGTGGACGCCTACCTCCTCGGCGAGGCGGACACCACGTTCCCGCCGCTCGTCCGCGCGGTCCTCGATGGGACGGAGTGGCGAGACACGCCGAGGGCCGCCTACTTCGACGAGGCGGGACGCCTCGTGCGGAACGCGATGCCGCCGAAGGTGCCCGACATCGACGTGCTCCCCCACATGTCGAGGGACATCCTGCGGGAGTACCAGAGCCGCTACGGCGACGTGCCGGCCTCCGTCCTCGCCAGTCGCGGGTGCTACTACCGCTGCACGTTCTGCTCGGTCGTCCAGTACGAGCGCCTGCAGGAGGGCTCGATCCACCGGCAGCGCTCAAACGACGACCTGATCGCGGAGCTCACGCACCTCCACGACCGCTATGGCGTCACCCGCGTGAACTTCGAGGACGACAACTTCATCGTGAAGAACAAGCGGGGCATCGAGAAGCTCCACGACCTCGCGGACCGGCTCCAGGCACTCCCCTTCCGGCTCTCCTTCACCTTCTTCTGTCGCGCCGATGCGGTGGAGGAAGACCTGTTCCGCCACCTGCGGGACGCGGGCCTCGACGGCCTCTACTTCGGCATGGAGTCGGTCCACGACACCGACCTGGAGTTCTTTCACAAGGGCACGAAGGCGACCGACAACTTCGAGGCGCTCGACACGCTGATGCGCCTCGGCTTCTCGCCGGCCGTCGATGCCGAGCGCCGGATCATGCTCGGGTACATCACGTGGCACCCGCTCACCTCGTTCGCGGGTCTGAGGGCGACCGGGGCGTTCATCCGCCAGTACCAGGCGCCCCCGAAGCTGCTCCGACGGCAGCTCCGCCTCTACTCAGCGACGGAGGTCGTCGGTCAGGTCGAGGCCCTCGGGCTACTGGCGCCGGAGACCTCAGGCGGCTGGGTCTTCGCGGACCGGCGGATCGAGGGCCTCGACCGCGTGGTGGACGCCTTCGCCGCGACGGCGAACGAGACGCGTGACCGGCTGCGGACGCTCGAGAAGGCGCACGCCCAACAGGGTCACGAGGTCCCCTACCTGGAGGACATCCGCGACGCCCGCATCGCGATCGACGACCGCCTCGTGCAGCACTTCCTCGACGTCGTCGACCTCGCGGAGGGCGCACCGATGGGCGGGCGCTCCCTCGAAGTGCGCGCCTACGACGAGGAGGCCCGCGCCGCCTTCGAGCGGTTCGTCGCCGACCGAGGCCTCCCCGACCTGATCGAGCAGGGGTACCGCGCCTGCGGCTTCCCCACCGTCGCGAAGGACCTGTACCGCAAATGACCACCACGCGTCTCAGCCCGGCGGTGCAGGCCGCCCTCACCCGTCCCCCGGAGCGTCGAGGGCGCTCGAAAGCGCTGTACGCCCTCGATGAGCGTCGCTACCTCGTGCGGCTGCTCCCCACGCTCGACTCCTTCACCTACGGACGCCACGAGGAGGTGCCGGGGACAGCGGAGCTGCGTCTCGACTTCTTCGAGCGGGCCGTGGAACGCCTCGGCGCCGCTGGCTTCCGCACCGCGTTCATCGAGCGCGCCGGGCCGGACCTCTACATCGCGGAGCGCTGTTCCGATCCACCGTTCGAGGTCATCGTGAAGCGCTTCGCACACGGCTCCACGCTCCGGAAGTACCCCGGCCTGTTCGAGGAAGGTCACCGCTTCCGGACGCCCGTCGTGACGTTCGACTTCCGCACCGACCCGGAGGACCAGCCGATCGCGCCGGACTACCTCCGCGAGTACGGCGACGACCCCGACGAACTGGCGAGACTCGCCCGCTCCGCGTTCGAGGCGCTTGCAGCGTGGTTGGAGCCGCGTGTGCTCGTCGACATCTGCTTCGTGTTCGGGAGGGACGCCCTCGGGCGGTACCGGTGCACCTCGGAAGTCTCGCCGGACGGGATGCGGCTTCGCGCTCCGGACGGCACGCCGCTGGACAAGGACCTCTTCCGCCGAGGTGCGACGCACGAGGCGATCCGCCAGGCGTGGCGCACCCTCGTGGAGTCGCTCTCGTGAGCCCGGAGGCGCGTCGCGTCCTCATCACCGGCAGCAACCGCGGCCTCGGTCGTGCGATCGCGGAGGCATTCCTCGGACGCGGCGACCGCGTCGCCTCGCTCAACCGCACGCTGGACGGCGACGTGCGCCTCGGCGAGGTGGCATGCGACCTCGCGGCCCCCGAGGGCGTCCCCGCCGCCGTGCGCGAGGCGACCACGCGCCTCGGGGCGCTCGACGTGTGCGTGCTCAACGCCGCAGTGCGTCGCCTCGCGCCGGTCGAGGGGATGAGCGACGAGGACTGGGACGCCTCGGTGGCGACGAACCTGACCTCGGCGTTCCGGGTGGCGCGCGAGGCGATTCCGGCGCTCGTCGCCTCGGGCGGGCAGTTCGTGGTGATCGGCAGCCATGCCACCCGTCATCCCTTCGAGAGCGGCGCCGCCTACTGCTCGACGAAGGCAGCCGTGGAGGCGTTCGCGCGCGTCCTCGCGCTGGAGCTGCGGCCCCAAGGGATACGCGTGACGCTCATCTCCCCCGGCGCGATCCGCAACCGCCCGATGGGCGAGGCGGACGCACACAAGATCGAGCCGGCATCCCTCGCACAGCTGATCGTGCAGTGCGTGGAGGCACCCGCCGACCTCATCGTCGGCGAGCTCGACGTGCGGCCCGCGCAGCCGGTCGCCTCGCCGCTCACCGGGATCGCGAGGTTGCAGCCATGCTGACCGACATCCTCGTGATCGACGGGCACGACGGTGCCGGCAAGACCAGCATCGCGCAGCGCCTCGATCCGGAGTACGGGCGATACGTGAAGCCGTTCGGTGGCACCCTCGGCGACCACATCGCCTGGCTGGCCGGGAAGGCGCGCACCTCGGACGAGCGGTGGGCCGAGGTGGACGCGACCGCGCGGGCAGCGGTGGAGTCTGTCCTCGAACAGCACGCGGACGCAGAGCGGCTGATCTTCGACCGCCACTGGCTCTCGATGTTCACCCTGCTGCCGGAGGCCTACCGCCTCGCGTGGTACCCGGTACCCCACACCGTGCTCTGCTGGACCAGCCTCGACGTCACCCTGCACCGGCTAGACCGCCGCGGGGAGGCGCTCGGTGACGTGGCAGCACACCGCCACTACATCGAGGCGTACGCCGACCTCGCTGCGCGCTATCGCGTGCCGGTCGTGGACACCTCGGAGCTCACGCCCGAGGAGGCGACGGCGGAGGTGGTACGCCTCGCCGGCCTCACGCCGGTGGCGAGGTCAGTCGGGACGCCGCGCTCAGTGGGGGACTACCCGCTGTACGACCAGCCGGTGTAGGTGGAGGTCAGCGGCTCGCCCTGGTTCAGGACCTCGCCGTACAGGACGCGACCGAAGACGAGGACATGGTCGCCGACCTCCTCGATCCGGTCCGCCTCGCACTCGAGGTAGGCGAGCGCATCCTCGATCACCGGGCAGCCGGTGGCGCGCTCCGCGAGGCGGTAGTCGATGCCGGCGAGCTTGTCGTGCTGCACGGCGGACGCCGCGCCGGAGCGACCTCGGACCTTCGCGGCGTTCGAGGGCTGCACGAACGATCGGGCGAGCGCCATGCCGTTGCCCTCCTGGTTGAGGAGGTTCACGGTGAAGAACTTGTTCTGCCGGATGCGGCCGAGCGAGGAGGAGTCCGGCTCGAAGGCGCACATCACGAGGCGCGGGTTGAACGAGACCTGGAGCACCCAGTCCGCGATCATGCCGTTCGGCTTGCCGTCCGCCGTGGTGCCGATGACGTAGATGCCGTACGGCATCTCGTGCATCGCCTCCTTGATGATGTCTTCCTCGGTGCGATCGACCAGGTGTCCGTCCACACGCCCCTCCCGTCCTGCATCCCACGATAGTGGCCGCTCCTCCCGAGGGCTCTCTTCCGGATCCAGGACCGGCCGAGCCCCGCGATTCCGACCCCCTCGCCCGGCTCGGCGGGAGAGGGTTGGGGTGAGGGTCTGATCCGCATCTGCTTCGCGGCGGCAAATGCTCGTCGAGTGAGCCCTCACCCCCTCCCCAATCCTCCCCCCTCAAGGGGGAGGGGGCCGGAAGTGGAAAGCGGACAGCAAGGCATGGGGCCGGAGTAGCATGTGCACGACCAGAGGGGGGGCACCGTGATCCTGAGCGTCCTGGACCAGTCCCCGGTGCGCGAGGGCGGCACCGCCTCGCAGGCGTTGCGCGAGACCGTCGAGCTGGCCCGCCGCGCGGAGCAGTTCGGGTACGAGCGCTTCTGGATCGCGGAGCACCACGGCTCGGCGGCCCTCGCCTCCTCGGCGCCGGAGATCCTCATCGGACACGTCGCCGCGAAGACCTCTCACATCAAGGTGGGGTCAGGTGGGGTGATGCTGTCGCATTACTCCGCGCTGAAGGTGGCCGAGCAGTTCAAGATGCTGGAAGCGCTCTTCCCCGGGCGCATCAACCTCGGACTCGGGCGCGCGCCGGGATCCAGCCAGCGGCACGCCGCCGCGCTGCAGATCGGCCCGGGCGCCCTCCCGATCGAGTACTACCCGAGCCAGGTCGAGGACCTCGTCGGGTATCTCGCGGACGAGCTGCCGGAGGACCACCCGTTCCGGGACATCCGCGCGACGCCCTCGATCGACGGTATGCCGGAGGTCTGGCTGCTCGGTTCGTCACTGGAGAGTGCTGTCGTCGCCGCGGAGCTGGGGCTGCCGTTCACCTTCGCGCAGTTCATCAACCCCGAGGGCGGTGAGCGCGCCATGCAGGTGTACCGGCGCAAGTTCCAGCCCTCGAAGTGGCTCGCCGCGCCGCGCGGTTCTGTCGGCATCGCCGCACTCGCGGCCGAGTCGGAGGAGGAGGCGGTCCGCCTCTCGTGGAGCCGGTACTGCATGCGCTTCCGTCGAGGCCTCGGCGTGCCGTCCGTGGAGACCGCGCTTGCCTTCGAGTACTCCGAGCCGGAGATCGCCTACATCGAGTACACCCGCCCGAGGTCCGCGATCGGCGATCCGTCGCAGGTGAAGGCGCGGCTCGACGTCATGGCCGGGGACTTCGAGGTAGATGAACTCGTCCTGCACACGATCACCTACGACTTCGACGCGCGTGTCCGCTCCTACCAGCTGATCGCCGAGGCGTACGGCCTCCAGCCGCGCGAGGTCTGAAGACGTGCGCGACTTCCGAGACGAGATCGCGGGATACGGGCCGGGCCTGGCGCTGGCGTGTGGCCTCGGCGTGGCGAGCGGCGCCGTGACCGTCGTCGTCCTCGTAGGGTGGCTGCGCATCGCGGACATCGCGGGGACCTTCCGCCCGGAGGCGGGTGGAGTGCTGGCGACGGCAGGGTGGTGGATCGCCTTCTGGCTCGCGCTCTCCGCCGGGCTCCTCGCGAGCCTGTGGCTGACGTACGTCGCCTGGCGCGCGCTCTACCCCGTGAAGCGTCGGCACGACGACTCCCGCGAGGAGCGCGAGGCCGTGGCGGCGGCCGAAGCCATCGTCGACGGCGCCCGCAGCGCCGGCACGCGGGAGCGTTAGCCCTCGGAGGGTTCTCCGGTGGACTGGCGCGGGATCCCCGAGAGCGCGAACGCCTCCTCGATCAGCGCCTCGCCGTCCTCGATCTCGCTCTCGACCACCAGGTACTCGTCCTCGTCGCCGTGGACGAGCTTGTAGCGCGTGTTGCCGAGGTACTCGACGCGCTCAATACGCCGGAGGTCCGACCAGTCGAGGCGATGGAGCGGTTTGCCCTCGTGCAGCGCGAGCGCGCCGGAGCGCGTGAGGACAATCGAGGTGGCGGTGTTGCGCCAGGTGAGCATGACCACGGGGATCATGATGAGTGTGACCACGGCGCCGAACAGGCCGAAGCCGATCGCCTCCGTGATGCCGAAGAGGAACCCCACCACCAGTGACACCACCGTCACCAGCAGCGGCAGCGCGAAGGAGGCGTTCTGCCACCAGTAGGAGGGGTTCGGGAACACACGCACCACGTCCGGGAGTCCTCGGACGACGTCCGCATCGCGGCGGCGGGCTACGTTGGCGGGGGCAGTACCGGGTGTCGGTTCGGGCGAGTCCATGGAGCGATCATCGCCGGTTCGACGGCGAGGAGGAACCTTTCGGCCGTCCTCGCGTTCTGAGAAGGCTTAACAACGCCCGTCATTGCCCGCGCTTCACCGAGCGCCGAAGATGATCGTTCGCTGCGCTCCGGGGGAATGTTGGCCACCACCGTCCTGACACCTGACGGATCGACCTCAAGCATCGTCGGCGCGAACAGCGACCGGCGCATCTGGCGTTACGTGTACCGCTACCGCTGGCAGTACGCCGGCGGCTTCGTCTTCCTCCTCGCGGCGACGGTGCTCGCGCTGATCCCCACGCTCCTCGTGAAGTACGCGCTGGACGACATCAAGGCGGCCGTCGACGGCAACGGCGACGCGACGGTGACCACGCTGCTTGGGTACGGCGGAATCCTCATCCTCGTCGCGCTCGTGGAGGCGGCCCTCCGCTACTGGTCGCGTCTGCTGGTCTCCGGAAGCTCCCGCCGGATCGAGTACCAGCTGCGCGAGGACCTCGCGTGGCACTTGCTCTCGCTCGACCAGGGGTTCTACGTGCAGGCGCGTACCGGCGACCTCATGTCGCGGCTCACGAACGACCTCCAGATGGTCCGCGACTTCCTCGGGCCCAGCGTGGTGGACATCACCCGCTCCATCGTGGTGCTGCTCGCGGGGTTCGCATTCATGCTCGTCGTAGACGTGCGACTCACACTGATCTCGTTCGCCTACCTCCCGTTCGTGATCATCCTGATGGCGTACTTCGAGACGAACATCGAGAAGCGCTTCATGGAGGTGCAGGAACAGATCTCGGAGCTGACCGAGCGCTCGCAGGAGAACGTCTCCGGGATCCGCGCGATCAAGGCGTACGCGCAGGAGGAGGCGGAGATCGCCACCTTCGCCCGTGAGAACGAGGAGATGAAGCACCGCGCCATGCGCCTCGGACAGTACGAGGCAGGACTGCTGCCCTCGATGGTGGCGCTCAGCGCGGGCGGCACGCTGCTGCTGCTGTGGTTCGGCGGGCACGACGTGGTGGACGGGCGGATCTCGATCGGGGAGCTGGCGCAGCTCCTCCTGATCATGTCGATCCTCGCCACGCAGCTGATGTCCGTGGGCTGGGTGGTCGCCTCCGCGCAGATGGGCGTGGTGGCCATCCGGCGCATCAACGAGGTGTTCCGCACCCCCGCCGCGATCGCGGACCCGGCGCGGCCCGAGCCGTTCGGACGCGCCGAGGGCCACCTGGAGCTGCGAGGCGTCTCGGTCCGCTTCGGCGACACGACCGTCCTCCACGACATCGACCTCTCAATCGAGGCCGGGACGACGGTCGCCATCGTCGGCGCGACCGGCCAGGGGAAGACCACGCTGGCGAACCTCGTCCCGCGGTTGCTCGACCCGAGCACGGGGACGGTGCTCCTCGACGGCCGCGACGTGCGGTCGATGACGCTCGCCGACCTCCGGCGGCAGGTCGGGTTCGTCCCGCAGGAGTCGTTCCTGTTCTCCGAGTCACTCCGCGAAAACATCTCGTACGGACGCGAGGACGCCGGCGACGAGGCGTACGAGCACGCGCTGGCGACCTCGCAGCTCTCGAACGACCTCCAGCAGCTCGGGGACGGCATCCACACCATCATCGGCGAACGCGGGACCACGCTGTCCGGCGGTCAGAAGCAGCGCGCGGCGATCGCGCGAGCGCTCCTGAAGGACCCGCCCGTCCTCATCCTGGACGACGCGCTCTCCCACGTGGACACCCACACCGAGGAGGAGATCCTCCGCCGCCTGCGCACGTACATGAGCGACCGGACGACGCTGGTCATCGCGCACCGCACCTCCACCCTCCGCTCCGCCGATCGCATCGTGGTGCTGGAGGACGGACGCATCGCCGAGGAGGGATCGCACGACGACCTGCTCCGTCTCGGCGGCGTGTACGCGCGCATCTACCGCGAACAGCTCGCCCTCGAACAGCGCGAGGAGGACGTCGACGCCTCGCTCGTCGAACCGCCCTCGGACGGCGCGAGGGACGACGACCGTGGAGGCACGCGATGAGCTTCTACGAGGAAGAAGACGCGATCGGGAAGGTCTACGACCGCCGCCTCGCCGCGCGCCTCCTCTCCTACCTCCGCCCCTACCGGCCGCAGGTCGCGATCTCGGTCTTCCTCATGCTGGTGATCGCCGGCCTCGAACTGATCCCCACGCTCCTCCTGGGGTACGCGATCGACGAGCAGATCGACCAGGGGCGGACAGACCGGCTCGGCGTCGTGACGATCGCGTTCCTCGCGACGTTGCTCGCCGGGTTCGCGCTGCGGTTCGTGCAGATGTACGTGACGTGGTGGGTGGGCCAGCGGTTCATGGTGGACCTGCGGATGCAGCTCTTCAGCCACATCCAGCACCTGTCCGTCTCGTACTTCGACCGCAACCCCGTCGGCCGCCTGGTCACCCGCCTGACGGGTGACGTGCAGCAGATCGAGATGGTCATCTCGCAGGGGATCATCCAGATCATGACGAACCTGCTGATGGTCACGGCCATCATCGTGGTGCTCTATGTCATCAACTGGTGGCTCGCGCTGATCATGACGGTGTTCGTGGTGCCGCTCGTGGTCCTCGTGCGGCTGTTCGCGCAGGCGCAGCGGCAGGCGTTCCGCGATCAGCGCATGTGGATGGCGAGGATCAACGCCTACCTGAACGAGCTGATCACGGGCGTGACGATCATCCAGCTCTTCAACCGCCAGCGGCGCAACATGGAGTACTTCGACCAGCGCAACAGCGGCGCGCTGGAGGCCAACCTGCGCGTCCTGTTCTGGTACGCGGTGTTCGAGCCGACGGTCGTGATCTTCAACGCCCTCACCGTCGCAGCCATCATCTGGGTCGGCGGCGGCGCGGCCCTCGAGGAGCGCGGCGTCACCATCGGCACGCTCATCGTGTTCATCGCGTTCATGCAGCGCTTCTTCTGGCCGATCCGCGAACTCTCCGAGCGCTACACGATGATCCAGGGCGCGATGGCCTCCGCGGAGCGCATCTTCGGCGTCCTGGACGCGCCCGAGGACGTCACCGACGCCGAGGGCGCCCGCCCACTCCCCGGCGTGCGCGGCGATCTCCGCTTCGACCACGTCTGGTTCGCCTACGAGCCCGACAACTGGGTGCTGAAAGACGTGGACTTCACGATCCCGGCCGGCCAGAAGGTCGCGATCGTCGGCGCCACCGGCGCGGGCAAGTCGACGACGATGGCCCTCCTGAGCCGCTTCTACGACGTGCAGCGCGGCGCGATCCTCGTGGACGGCACACCGATCCGCGACCTGCCACAGCGCTGGCTGCGCCGCCACGTCGGCGTGATGCTGCAGGACGCCTGGATCGTGAGCGACACGGTCGAAGAGAACATCCGCCTCCGCGACCCCTCGATCAGCAGCGAGCAGATCCGCGCCGCCGCGGAAGCCGTGGGCGCGGCGAGGTTCATCGAACGGCTGCCCGAGGGCTACGCCACCGTGCTCGCGGAGCGAGGCGCGAACCTCTCGACGGGCCAGAAGCAGCTGATCGCCCTCGCGCGGGTGGCGGC
>Ga0265293_10008317_pt1 | contig 15441 bp, 12 predicted proteins | sample Munlanlewell138R_FD_192505 | JGI IMG/M metagenome (GOLD analysis project Ga0265293, IMG submission 192505) | Leachate microbial communities from a municipal landfill in Southern Ontario, Canada - Leachate well 138R | ecosystem: Engineered > Solid waste > Landfill > Unclassified | place: Canada...
TTAAAAAATGGGTTATTAAGAGAACTTTTCATATAAGAAAAAACCAATTGTAACTAAATTCTATTAATGGAAACTGGGCTTCTAATTGGGGCTCAAATATATTATACGAGGAGGATTAATATGAGTATAATAAAAGATATTAAATTAGCTCCAGAAGGGCATTTGAAAATCGACTGGGTTAAGGAAAATATGCCAGTATTAAATCGAATTCGAGAGCAATTTGAATTAGAGAAACCTTTTCAAGGTTTAAAAGTTGCAATTTCATTACATTTAGAGGCTAAAACTGCTTATTTGGCTAAGGTAGTACAAGCAGGTGGAGCAGAAGTGGCAATTACGGGTAGCAACCCATTATCGACGCAAGATGATATTGCTGCTGCTCTAGTAGAAGATGGTATACATGTTTATTCAATGTATAATCCCGAGCCAGAATTATATCATGAAATGATGCTAAAAACTCTGGAATTTGGCCCTGATTTAATTATTGATGATGGTGGGGACTTAGTATCAATATTACATACAGAATGTCGTCATTTATTATCAAAAGTTAGGGGTGGCGCAGAAGAAACTACCACAGGGATAGTTCGTTTGAAAGCTATGGCTAAAGAGGAAAAACTTGAATTTCCGATGATAGCGGTAAATGATGCTTATTGTAAATATTTATTTGATAACAGATATGGTACTGGTCAATCTGTTTGGGATGGAGTCAATCATACTACTAATTTAGTAGTTGCTGGGAAAACTGTTGTAGTTGTTGGTTATGGATGGTGTGGCAAAGGCGTTGCAATGAGAGCTAAAGGATTAGGAGCAAACGTCATTGTAACAGAAATTGATCCAATAAAAGCAACAGAAGCAATTATGGATGGATTCCGTGTAATGACCATGGATGAGGCTGCGAAAATTGGTAATTATTTTGTTACTGTAACTGGAAATATCAATGTAATACGTGGTCAACATTTTGAAAACATGAAAAATGGTGCAATAATGTGTAACGCAGGTCATTTCGATATAGAAATTAATAAGCCAGAGCTAGAGGCAATGTCTATTAATAAAAGACGTGTAAGAAAAGATATTGAAGAATATGAATTACAAGATGGCAGAAAGTTATATTTATTAGCAGAAGGAAGATTAGTGAATTTGGCTGCAGGCAATGGTCATCCAGCAGAAATTATGGATATGACTTTTGCTTTACAAGCTATGAGTATTAAATATATCAATGATAATTATAATAAGATTGGTAACCAAGTATTAAATGTACCGTATGATATTGATAAATTAGTAGCAAATTATAAGCTAGAAGCCTTAGGGATTAATATTGATAGTTTAACAGAAGAACAAGCGAAATACCTAGATAGTTGGAACTGATTTAGGATATAAGAACTATTTTTAATTTAATAACAAAAATCCTGCATTTTATGCAGGATTTTTGTTATTAATAGAGAAAAATATAGTATAGTGGTGAGAAGTGGGGAAAAGTGGTTCGATATTTCATAAGAGGTGAAACTAACGTGTTCATGGGAGAATATCAACATTCAATTGATATAAAGGGAAGGTTGATTATTCCGTCTAAACTGCGAGATGGTTTAGGTGATACTTTTGTAATTACTCGTGGTTTAGAAAACTGCCTCTTTGTATACCCTGCACAAGAATGGGAACAATTAGAACTAAAACTAAAAGGGCTTCCTTTCACAAAGAAGGATGTACGTGCTTTTACTAGATTTCTATTATCTGGTGCAGTTGAAGCAGAAATAGATAAGCAGGGGAGAGTTTTACTTCCTTCTAATTTAAGAGAATTTGCTAATATCTCTAAGGAATGCGTTATAATTGGTGTTTCTTCAAGGGTTGAAATATGGAGTAAGGAAAAATGGACCGAATATTATGAAGCAGCTGATGCATCTTTTGAGGAAATAGCTGAAACAATTGTAGATTTAGATATATAAATCACAAAAACATACCAAGATTAGGGGTATAATAATGGATTTCAAACATATATCGGTGCTAGCAGAGGAAGCAATAGAGGGTCTTAATATCAGAAAAGGTAAAATATATATAGATGGGACACTTGGAGGAGCTGGTCATAGTAAGCTTATTGCTGAAAGGCTAGGTAATGATGGTTTATTGATATGCTTAGATCAAGATGAAATGGCTATTAAAAATGGAGAAAAGATTTTAAACAAATATCATAATAATGTTCGTATTATTAAAACTAATTTTCGATATATAGATAATGTTGTCAATTCTCAAGGATATACTGAAGTTGATGGAATATTGCTTGATTTAGGTGTATCTTCACCGCAATTAGATGTTGCAGAAAGAGGTTTTAGCTATAACTTTGATACTCGCTTGGATATGAGGATGGATCGTAGTCAGGAATTATCTGCATATACGATTGTTAATGAGTGGGACGAAAAGGATTTATCATTAATATTAATAAAATATGGAGAGGAAAGGTTCTCCAGAAGAATAGCTAAACAAATTGTGTTGAAACGAAATATTAAACCAATAGAAACTACTGGTGAATTAGTAGAAATTATTAAAGATGCAATTCCTGCACCAGCTAGAAGAACCGGTCCTCATCCAGCTAAACGTACTTTTCAAGCTATTAGAATTGCTGTAAACGATGAATTAGGTTCTTTGGAAGATGTTTTGGAAAAAGGGCTTCAATTATTAGCTAAGAATGGGAGATTTGCAGTAATAACTTTTCACTCTTTAGAAGATCGTATTGTAAAAAAAATCTTTCAAAAATATACGATAGGTTGTACTTGTCCACCCGGTTTTCCGAAATGTGTATGTGGAAACGATGCGAAATATAAATTGATAAATAGGAAAGCGATTGAACCAAAAGTTGATGAAATAAATAGCAACCCACGCTCAAGGTCTGCAAGATTACGTATTATTGAGAAGATATGATATATAATCGGAGGGTACATTAAAATGGCATATTCAATACATTCGATCGAAGTAAACAATAGGAATATTCATATTGGCTCATCAACACATAATCATGTAACAGTACAAACTAAAATTGGTTTATATACACTAGACAAGATAATTTTACTTATTGTTGTAGCATTAGCTGTTGCTATATCTGGGGTGTCAGTTTCAAAATTTGTTACAATATCAGAATTAAATTATACTAAACAAGATCTACAGTCTCAAATAATAAATTATCGAGAGGCTAATAGCATATTAGAAATGAAAATTGCTGAATTATCTTCACCAGAGCGAATATATGAGATTGCAATTAATGATATTGGAATGACTATGGCACCAGCAGAAAAAATAAAAATAGTAAATAATGTTCGTGTTGCTGAGGTGGAATCAAATAATGAACGACCAGCAAACTAATAATTCATTCAATAAGAATATTAGAAGACGTGCCATTGTAATTGGAGTTGCAATGGCTGTATTTGTGATAGCAGTTATAATGAAAATTAGCTATGTACAAGTAGTTCAGGCGGATTGGTTAATAGAGCAAGCAGCACAAGTATGGAATAAAAATAGCACCTTATCTCCTAATAGAGGTATGATTTTAGATAGAAATGGTGATAGATTAGCATATAATGCTAAAGCATATACTATAATTGCACAACCTAGAGAAATAAAAGATCCAGTAAATATTTCTAGAAAACTAGCAACAGTTATCAATATGTCTGAGCAACGAATATATGAATTAATAACTAGAGATGCATATCAAGTAGAATTAGGTCCTGGAGGAAGAAAGGTTACAGAAGATGTATTAGGGAAAGTTATGGCATTGGAGTTACCTGGTATTTCATCTATAGAAGAAACCGTGAGATTTTATCCCAATTTCAATTTTGCTTCACATGTAGTTGGATTTATAAATGCCAAAGAACAAGGTGTTACTGGAATAGAGCAAGCATATGATCAGGAATTGAAAGGTAAAGAAGGTAAAATATCCTATATCACTGACGGACGGCGTAGAGAAATACCTGCCGGAGTAAAAAACTATGAACCAGCAGAAGATGGTATGAACATAGTACTAACTATTGATCAAAATATACAGCACTTTGTTGAACGGGCACTAGATGATGCTGTAGAAATTCATAAGCCGAAAAATATTACAGCCATAGTAGCAAATCCACAAACTGGTGAGATTTTGGCGATGGCAAATAGGCCTAATTTTAATCTCAATCACATTACACCAGAAGATAGTAATAATATTTATCAAAACTTTGCAATTAGTCAATTTGAACCAGGTTCAACATTTAAGTTATTTACTTTAGCTGCTGCACTAGAAGAAGGGGTAGTAGATCTAAATGAAACAATTATTGATAATGGTAAAATTGATGTGCCGGGTGGTACTATTCGTACATGGAATCGTGTTGGATTCGGAGAAATTACAATATTAGAAGCATTGCAACGTTCTAGTAACGTAGCATTTGTAGAAATAGGATTACAACGTTTAGGTGAAAATAAATTATTTCATTATGTTGAGAAATTTGGTTTTGGTAAGCCTACGGGATTAGAGTTACCTAATGAAATGAAGGGCGATATATTTGGTAATAGAAAAGTTTATCCTATAGAAATAGCAACTACTTCGTTTGGACAGGGTATATCGGTCACCCCGCTCCAACAGATTCAAGCAGTTTCTGCCATTGCTAATGGTGGCAATTTAATTAAACCTACTATAATTAAAGAAATTAGCAGAATAGAAGGAAATAAAAATGTAGTTTATCATAAATCAGAAACAAATATTGTTCATAGAGTAATATCTGAACATACTGCACTTTTAATGAAAGAATCAATGGAAAGTGTTGTAAGTAATGGATCAGCAAGCAATGGAAGAATTGAGGGTTATAGGATTGCAGGTAAGACAGGAACAGCGCAAAAAGTAGATGAAACTGGTAAATATAGTGACAGTAAACATATCGCATCTTATATAGGATTCGCACCAGTTGAAGATCCCCAACTGATTATATTTGTAGCGGTGGATGAACCAAATGCGATGGATATATATGGTAGCACTGTATCTGCGCCCATTTTTAGAGAAATAATGCAGGATTCTCTACATTATCTGGGAATCAAAGCTAATGAAGATAATAAAAATATAATAAATGTTGTTGATATGGTAGAAATTGATTCATTTGTTGGGAAATATGTTGCTGAATCAATTTTAATCGCTGAAGAAAAAGGTATCAATGTTAAGTTAATAGGTAGTGGAAATTATATAGTTAAACAAAGTATTGAAGCAATGGAACAAGTTCCTAAAGGAACAACTATAATTCTAATAACAGGAAATAATAGTGGAGAATACTCTCCTGAAGTCAAGCTTGTTCCAGATTTAATCGGCAAATCAAAAAGAGAAATTATAGACTTACTAATACTATTAGACATGGACTATATTATTGAAGGAGAAGGATATGCAGTTGAACAAGATCAAGCTCCAGAATCAATATATAATAATAAACCTATATTAGTAAGATTTACTCCTCACTCTATGTCTGTTCTAAACCAGTCCTCTATTGAATAACTTTTTTGTAAAGTAGTAGTTTTGTCAATAGGGGGTAATTTCATGAGAGTAACGCATATGACCATTAGAAAACGAACGTATTTTGTTTTACTAGTGGTCATATTTATATTTATTTTTCTTGTTATTAGGCTAGGCTATATACAGTTATATAAAACAGAATGGTTAACTGAACGAGCCGAGGATCTTTGGAGACGAGATATTCCAGTAGAAGCACAAAGAGGGAGAATTCTTGATAGAACTGAAGATGATATAGTATATAATATAAGTGCACCTACTGTTATGGCAATTCCAGCACAAATAAAAGATCCTGATGTAACAGCACAAAAATTAGCACCTTTATTGAACATGAAAGAAGAAGATATATATTCACTTATAACCAAACGGACATTAATGGTATATTTGGCGCCAGGAGGTAGAAAGATAGATGAAAAGTTAGCAGATCAAATAATGAGATTGCGGCTTCCTGGAATAGTGATAACTGAAGAGAATAAAAGATATTATCCATACGGAAATATTGCAGCACATATTCTTGGTTTTACGGGAATTGACAATCAAGGACTTACTGGTATTGAACTAGTATATAATGATAATTTAACAGGGAAAAGAGGTAGTATATCGTTTTTTTCAGATGCTAAAGGAAGAGAGATTCCGAATGAAAAAGATTCATATACTAAGCCAATAAATGGACTAGATTTAGTGCTTACTGTTGATTTAACTATTCAAAAAATTATCGAACGAGAATTAGATAAAGCAATGGAACAATATCAAGCTGAGAGTATAATAGCGATTGCGATGAATCCAAACAATGGGGAAATATTAGGAATGGCTAACAGACCAACATATTATCCGGAAGAATACAAAAAATACCCTCAAGAAATCTATAACCGTAATTTAGCTATCTGGAAAACTTTCGAACCTGGTTCAACTTTTAAAATAATCACACTTGCAGCAGCACTTGAAGAAGGTAAAGTGAATTTAAATGAAACGTTTTTCGATCCAGGATATATACTTGTATCTAACCATCGTATTCGTTGCTGGAGGCATGGAGGACACGGTAGCCAAACTTTTAAAGAAGTTGTTGAAAACTCTTGTAATCCGGGTTTTGTGACACTGGGGCAACGTCTAGGTGAAGATGTATTGTTTTCATATATTCGTAAATTTGGGTTTGGTCAAAAAACTAATATAGATTTACCAGGTGAAGCTAATGGTTTATTATTTAAGCCTAATCAAATTGGGCCATTAGAATTAGCAACTACTTCTTTTGGTCAAGGCGTATCTGTTACACCAATTCAACAGGTAGCAGCAGTCGCAACAGCAGTTAATGGTGGTTATAAAGTTAAACCCAATATTGTGAAAGGGTGGAAAGATCCTATTACTCAGCAATACGTGTATAAAAATGAAATGGAGCAAGGAGAATCTATAATTAGTACACAAACTTCCGAGTTAGTAAGATTAACATTAGAAAGCGTTGTTGCAAATGGTACGGGGAAGAATGCTTATATTGATGGCTATCGAGTAGGGGGAAAAACTGGTACTGCCCAGAAAGTAGGTCCAGACGGAAGATATCTAGTTAACAATCATATTGTTTCATTTATTGGATTTGCACCAGCAGATAAGCCAGAAATAGTGGTGTATGTAGCTGTAGATAATCCAAAGGGAGTGCAATTTGGTGGTACTGTATCAGCACCAATTGTCAAAGCTATTATGGAAGATACATTACAACATTTAAAGGTTGAGAAAAGGAAAGATCAGTTAGAATTGGATTATAGATATGATGATACACAATATTTTGAGGTACCAAACTTAATTGGAGAAGATATAAAAAATGTAAGAAAGAATTTGCGCAATTTTAAATTAGAGGTGGTTGGCGAAGGAACAAAAGTAGCATCTCAATTACCTAAGGGTGGAAATCGTTTTCCAGAAAATACATTGATACGTGTTTATCTTGCAGATTAACAGGCAGAAAACGTATAGACATAAATATATATGAAGTTTAAAATAAACTGTGAAGTTATTTTTTGGAGGTATTAAATAATGAAATTATCATATTTGATAAAACCGTTATTACACAAAGATATACATAATTTTGATAGCATTGAAGATGTTAATGTGCTAGATATTATAACAGATTCTAGACTAGTAAAACAGGGTAGTTTATTTGCTTGTATTCCAGGTCATACTGTTGATGGACATAGTTTCGCAGGAGAAGCTGTTGATAACGGTGCAGTTGCGTTATTAACAGAGCGCTATATTGATATAGATATACAAATTCCACAAATTGTAGTGCCTAGTATTGGTGATGTTTTACCAATTATTGCAGACAGGTTCTATCAGCAACCGACTAAAAGATTACAATTAGTTGGAATTACTGGAACTAATGGTAAAACAACAACAACTTACCTAGTTGAAAAGATTTGTAAGGATTTTGGGAAAAAGGTTGGAGTTATTGGCACAATAGAAATGCGAATTGGAGATGAAAAATTTTCTGTTAATAATACAACGCCAGAGCCAGTTATATTACAAAAGAGCTTTCAGATGATGGTAGAAAAAGGTGTTGATATTGCAGTAATTGAAGTGTCATCACATGCTTTAGAATTACGTCGGGTAGCAGGGTGTGATTTCGATATGGGTGTGTTTACTAATTTAACACAGGATCATTTAGATTTTCATCTAGACATGGAATCATATAAGCAAGCAAAAGCTAAATTATTTAGTCGTTTGGGAAATACGTATGAATACGATAAATCACAAAAATATGCTGTTTTAAATGCTGATGATCATAATTATAGATATTTTGAATCAGCTACTGTTGCTCAAGTTTTAACATATGGAATAGATGTTGATGCTGATATTAAAGCAGATAATGTTTCGATATCCTCAGAAGGTGTTAGTTTTAACGTAAGTAGTAGATTTGGTAATGAAAAGATTGACATGAAAATTACTGGGAAATTTAGCGTATATAATGCATTAGCTGCTATCTCCATTTGTTTATTGCAAAGTATACCATTATCATCTATCAAGCAAAGCTTAGAAAGAATTGAAGGGGTTCCAGGTAGATTTGAGAAAGTTTCATGTGGGCAAGAGTATAGTGTTATAGTAGATTATGCGCATACTGCAGATAGTTTAGAAAATGTATTAAAAACTATTAAAGAATTCACGAAGAACAGGATTATCACAGTTTTCGGCTGTGGAGGAGACAGGGATCGTACTAAACGTCCACTAATGGGGAAAGTTGCAAGGGAATACTCAGATATTTCAATCATTACATCCGATAATCCTAGAACTGAAAATATAGTAAATATAATTGATGATATAATGGTTGCTTATAATGATGCGCCGACTGATTCATATATTAGAATAGATGATAGAGCTACTGCTATTCACCATGCTATAAATGAGGCGAAGGCTGGCGACGTAATATTGATTGCCGGGAAGGGACATGAAACTTATCAAATAATTGGCAACAAAAAATATGATTTTGATGATCGACAAGTAGCAATGGAAGCCATCAAAAAAAATATAAATAAATAGGAGGATAAAATGAAACGGAACCTCCTACAAATTATGGATTATTTAGAAATATCAGATGATAGAGTGAAAATAATAGAAATTTTAGATTTAGATTTCAAAAATACTATTATAAATGGCGTATCAACAGATTCTCGAAATATCAAAGCAAATGACCTTTTTGTTCCTATTATAGGAGAAAAATTTGATGGGCATGATTATCGATTGATGTCATATAAAAAAGGCAGTCATATTTGCCTATGGAACGTTAATAGACCAATACCAGCTATACCAGGGGTTTATTTATTAGTAGATGATACTCTAGAAGCCTTGCAAATGCTAGCACTTGAATATAGGAAAGGTTTAGATGTAACAATTATAGCAATTACAGGCAGTAATGGTAAAACATCTACGAAGGACTATGTAGCTAGTGTATTAGGACAAAAATATAACGTGTATAAGACGGAAGGCAATTTAAATAATCATATTGGTGTTCCATTAAGTTTACTTAGGATAGAGGATGAACATCAATTCGCTGTTATAGAGTTGGGGATGAATCATTATGGTGAAATTACTTTATTAACATCTATCTGTTTGCCGGATGCTGGTGTAATTACAAATATTGGGGAAAACCATATTGAATATTTTGGGAGTAAGGAAAATATAGGAAAAGCTAAATTTGAATTATTGCATTCTATGAAATCTGGAAAGTTAATTGTAAATTATGATGATGATATAATTGTAAAATTATTAACCGACTATAATGGAAGTAATAGAGATTTAATTGATACTATCAAATATGGCATAGTAAATAAAGATGTCGAGGTTTCAGCTGATATAATCTCTAATAGTAATAGCATTATAAAGAATAGTAGCATTAAATTTAATATTACTTATCATTCTCAGGGTCTTTCGGGAGAGTTCGAGCTTAATAAGCTAGGTATTCATAATGTTTATAATTCATTAGTAGCAATTATTATAGGTATCACTTACAATGTATCATTAGACTTAATTCAAAATGGATTAACAAATAATATTACGACTCCTATGAGAATGGAAATTAATAAGATTGGAAATTCATATGTTATCAATGATGCATACAATGCTAGCCCTACATCTATGAAAGCTGCGATTTCCCTATTAGCAAATATAAATGAACCATATAAAAAGGTTCTTTTGCTAGGTGATATGCTTGAATTAGGTGATAAAGCTAAAGATTATCACTATCAAATAGGACAATATATATTGCAAAATAATATTGATTTACTTATTGCATATGGAGAGATGGCAAGCGAATATATTACACCTTTTATAGAACAAGGCAAATTGTCTCAAGCTATTTATTATTGTCAAAATCAAACAAATGAGGTAATTCAACTGATTACCCAAGAAATACAAAATGGTTGTATTTTATTATTAAAAGGCTCGAGAAAAATGAAACTAGAGAATTTTTTAATTGACTTGCAAACGAAAGAAGGTAAGGAGGGCTAAAATGGATTATCGATTAATAATCTTTGTAGTTATAATATCAATAATTATTGCAGCAATTTTGGGCCCTATTCTTATACCTATATTACGTCAATTGAAATTTGGTCAGAATATTCGTGAAGACGGACCACAAAAACATTTGCAAAAAGCTGGGACGCCGACAATGGGTGGTGTAATTATAATTGTTGCACTTTCTATTACATCGTTACAGTTTTCAAATAAAACTATAACTTTGTTTTTATTAGCGTTAGTAACTATTGGATATGGTTTAATCGGATTTGCGGATGATTATATTAAGATAGTAATGAAGAGAAATTTAGGACTAACAGTAAAACAAAAATTAACAGCACAGATAATATTGGCGACAATATTTTATTGGTTTTTAATTCAGATTAATCATGATACTGCTATATATATTCCGGGTACATCGTACGGATTTGAATTAGGTTGGCTTTATTTATTGTTTGTTATATTTATAATGATTGGTACTACCAATGCTGTTAATTTGACAGACGGCTTAGATGGATTACTTACGGGTATTAGCAGCATAGTATTTACAACTTATACTCTTATAGCGTTATATTTAAGTCAATACGATGTAGCAGTTTTTGCTGCATCAATAGTTGGCGCTTGTTTAGGTTTTTTATTATATAATGCTCATCCTGCAAAAATATTTATGGGTGATACTGGTTCGTTAGCGCTAGGGGGAGCATTAGTAGGAATAGCAATTTTAACAAAAACTGAACTGCTATTGGTTATAATAGGTGCAATATTTGTAATTGAAGCACTCTCTGTAATCATTCAAGTAATATTTTTTAAATGGAAGAAATTCAGAGTATTTAGAATGAGTCCTATTCACCATCATTTTGAATTAGGTGGTTGGTCAGAGTGGAAGGTAGTAATTGTTTTTTGGGGATTTACTTTATTTACTGCGATAATAAGTATAATGGTGCAATTTAAGATTTAATGGGGTGCGGGATGGAATTTATTTATGCTGATAAAAACGTATTAGTATTAGGGTTGGGAAAAAGCGGTATAGCAGCAGCTAAGTTATTACATCATCAAGGTGCTAAAGTTATTGTTAATGATAAGAAGAATATAGAATATGTAGAAAATGAAGTGAGCGAATTAAAGAAATTAGGTATTGAAGTAATTGTTGGATATCATCCTGAAAATTTAATAAATAATAAATTAGATTTGATTGTAAAAAATCCTGGTATTCCATATCATATACAGCCACTAATTGAAGCGAAAAGTAGAAATATTCCTATTATCACAGAAATAGAATTAGCTTATAAATTGTTCGGTTTGAAATATATTGGCATTACAGGTAGCAATGGTAAAACTACTACAACTACATTAGTAGGTGAGATACTTTGTAATGCAGGGTTCAAACCAGTAGTAGGAGGTAATATTGGTACACCATTATCTGAAATAGTGTTAAATGAAGGTCCATTGTTACTGCAAAGACCGATAGTATTAGAGTTAAGCAGCTTTCAATTGCAAGGAATTCAAGATTTTCGTTGTCATATAGCAGCGATATTAAATATTTATGAAACGCATTTAGATTACCATGGTAACTTAAATAACTATATAGATGCCAAAAATAATATATTTAGAAATCAACATCCAACGGATTATCTAATATTAAATGCCGATCAACCGTTGTATAGAGATTACTATAAAAAGATTAAGTCTGATATTATTTTTTGTAGTAGTAATAATGCAAAACAAAATGGATTTGCAGTTGATAATGGTGAAATTGTATATAGGACGGATTATCAGAAAAATCCTATTTGTAGTTTAAACGAAATATTAATACCAGGTAAACATAATATAGAAAATGCATTATTTGCATCAGCAATTTCAGTACTAAAGGGAGTACCGTTAGATATTATTCGTAACACCCTAATTAATTTTAAAGGGGTAGAGCATCGAATTGAATATGTAGGAACATTTAAAGGGGCAAGATTTTATAACGACTCTAAGGCAACTAATCAGCAAGCAACCATTCGTGCGTTAGAATCTTTTCGTGGAAACATTATACTAATAGCAGGTGGTTTAGACCGTGGAAACAATTTTAACGAATTAATACCAATATTGTATAACCGAGTTAAAGCTTTAATAGTACTAGGAGAAACTGCAAATAAACTAAGAGATGCAGGGGAGAAGGCAGGTATTAAGTATATAATTAATGTTAATAATTTAGAAGAAGCAGTAAAAGAATCTAAAAATTTAGCAAAAACTGATGATATAATTCTACTTTCACCAGCATGTGCTAGTTGGGATATGTTTTCTTCATTTGAAGAAAGAGGTAGTATGTATAAAAAATATATTTTAGAAGTATAAAATATATTTTTTATTGCATTTAAATGGCATATTTTCTACTAATTAAGAATGAACTATAGACAAGGGTATTTTTATTATATTTAATTTGGAGGATATAATATGGGTAAATCTAGACCGACTCCTGATTATTTAATGGTTATCATAACCATCGTATTATTAAGCATAGGCGTTGTAATTGTCTATAGTTCAAGTGCTGTCATGTCGTTAGCGAATTCGGGTGATAGTTTCTATTATGCCAAAAGACAAATGCTTTGGGGGATTATTGGATTAATTGGAATGTTTTCGATTATGAAATTTGATTATTGGAAATGGCAAAATTATTCTAGTAAAATTTTGCTTGGTTGTTATGTTCTATTAATAATAGTTTTAATACCAGGGGTGGGCTCTGTTAGAAATGGAGCAAGAAGCTGGATAGATTTAGGATTCATGTCGTTACAACCAGCAGAGTTTACTAAGCTAGGGGTAATAATTTTTCTAGCATATTGGCTTGCTAAAAATCAAGAAAAAATACTTGATTTTAAAAAGGGATTTCTACCTCCACTTGCTATTTGCATATTGACATTTGGCATTATTATGTTACAACCGGATTTAGGAACTGGTAGTGTTCTATTTATGACTGGTATGATTATAATTTTTACAGCTGGTGCAAAATTGAAGCATATTTTAGGGATAGCATCTTTAGCTATACCTGCATTTGTATTGTTAGTATTTATAGCCCCATATCGAGTTAAGAGATTGACTTCTTTCTTAGATCCATGGGCTGATCCATTGAATACAGGATATCATATTATACAATCATTGTATGCAATTGGTCCGGGGGGGTTAATGGGATTAGGACTTGGTAGATCAAGGCAAAAGTTTTTTTATCTTCCCGAACCGCAGACTGATTTTATTTTTTCGATTTTGGCTGAGGAATTAGGTTTTATTGGCGGTAGCCTAGTAATATGTTTATTTATTCTATTAGTATGGAGAGGTTTACGGGTAGCAATAACTGCACCAGATTTGTTTGGTACATTTCTAGCAACTGGAATATCTGCCATGATAGCTGTTCAGGTAATAATAAACATTGGCGTAGTGACAGGTTCGTTTCCAGTGACCGGAATAACCCTTCCATTTATTAGTTATGGTGGTTCTTCGCTTGTGTTGATGCTATGTAGTGTAGGAATTCTTTTGAATATATCTAAATACGCAAAATAGACAACTATTGATAGGTTTACTTGAATATTATAAAAATATAATTTTGCATCAGTAATTATAATAATGGATATTTAATCAAGTTAATTTAATAAAACTAAATTGTAATAATGAAAAATAATGTAATTATTAATAATATGTGCTGGATGAGAGGAAGATATATTATGAAAATATTATTAACAGGTGGAGGCACAGGTGGACACATATATCCAGCATTAGCGTTAGTGGAAAATGTTAGATTATATTATCCGAACGCTGAATTTCTATATGTAGGAACAAGCAATGGATTAGAGGCAGATATTGTTCCAAAGCATGGTATACCAATGTCATATATAGAAGTAAGTGGCTTTAGACGCTCTTTATCTTTAGATAATATTAAAGTTATATATCGGTTTATAGCTGCATGCATACAATCACGGCGTATTTTAAAGGAATTTAAACCTGATATAGTTATAGGCACAGGTGGTTATGTTGCAGCTCCAGTTGTATATGTCGCAAGTAAAATGAACATACCTACTATAATTCATGAACAAAATGCAATACCTGGGTTAACAAATAATTTTTTGTCACGATATGCATCAGCTGTAGCTATCTCTTTTCCAGAAAGCAGAAAAATGTTTCCTAAGGCAACAAACATTATTACTACTGGAAATCCAAGAGCAACTGCAGTTGCAATGGCGGATAGAGATAAGGGATTATCATTTCTTAATTTTGATAGTAGTCTACCGATAGTAGCCGTTTTAGGTGGAAGTCGTGGAGCCAAAGTCATTAATGATGCTATGGATGATTGGTTAAGTAATAATGAGCAACTACCTTTTAGAATCGTATTTGTAACTGGTAGTGTTCATTATGATAGATTTAAAGATAAAGCGAGTAAAGATATTCGAATATATCCTTTTATTTATAATATGACAGAGGTATTGGCTTGTGCTGATTTAGTTATTGGGCGTGCTGGAGCTACCTTTCTTGCTGAAATTACGTCATTAGGAATACCTTCTATATTGATTCCTTCACCTTATGTGACAAATAATCACCAATTACATAATGCAATGGCGTTAAAGGATAATGGTGCAGCAATTGTAATTCCAGAAAATGAAGTTAGTGCCAAAAAACTCAAACAAACAGTACTAAGATTACTACAGAATTCATTTGTATTAAAGGAATATAAAAATGCTGCAAAAAAGTTAGGCAATAGAGATTCAGCTAATATATTTAGATTAGAAATAGAGAAATTAATTATTAAAGATAATTAATATATTTGAGTTTGTATTAATATTTAGCTGGACAACTCTATTTGGAACCTTTTATTTGCCTATACATAATATAATATATACGCGAGAGGCTAGGGTTAAGCTATAAGGATATGGTTAATCGCAATTCATAGTAAAGGTGGAAGGTGGGAGGGTAATAAA
>Ga0265293_10008318_pt1 | contig 15438 bp, 18 predicted proteins | sample Munlanlewell138R_FD_192505 | JGI IMG/M metagenome (GOLD analysis project Ga0265293, IMG submission 192505) | Leachate microbial communities from a municipal landfill in Southern Ontario, Canada - Leachate well 138R | ecosystem: Engineered > Solid waste > Landfill > Unclassified | place: Canada...
AGAAGATATTATGGCAACAAAAGGTTGGAAGAGCATACTAGCGGCTACGCTCTTCCTTTGAAAAGAGAAATGGTGGGTGCTAACGCACCACCACATTTGACAGAGAACCATATGTAAAAGAGCACTTACAGTAGCAGAAATGCTATTAGTAAGTGCTCTTTTTTAGTGTATAAATTGTTCTATATTCTATATGTTGTATATGTGCTTGTTATATATATTGTTGGGCATGTTTTGGAATGTATATTGTTGTAAGCATTTTGTTGTACATGTTTTGTATGTGCTTTGTATATGCTTTGAATATACTTTGAATTTACGCTATTTAGACTCACTCAATATATCTAGTCTATTTATAGGCTTATTTCTAAAAATATATAAGTATTATGCAACCTTTTTAACGAAAAATGTGTAATTAATACTATAGTATAACAGAAGCTAAGTTTTCTTTATTGCATTTATGTACATCAGATATAATGTTATAAATTCTGATGCACTAAAATAGCAGGATTAGGGGTGAAGCACATATTTTATGGATATTTTAATATCGCTTATTCGTAGATGTAAAAATAACGATAAAAGTGCATTTAATACTCTCTTAAGCCGCTATGAGGCTCAGCTTTATAAAATTTGTTATAGTTATGCGAGGAATAGAGAAACTGCCTTAGATATAATGCAGGATGTTTATATCAAAATATATCGCTCAATTGATAGCTTTGATGAGGAAAGACCTTTTTATCCGTGGACTAAAAGAATAACAATAAATACATGCTTAAATTACATAAGAGATCAAAAAAAGCACCTGCAAATATCGTTAGATGACAATAGCAGTGAGTATGGGCCACTTAAAGATTTAATAGCGGACGCTACCGATATTGAGGAGATAGTTTGTACCAATGATGTTCAGTTAAATATTAAAAATAGTATGTTAAGAATACCAGATACATATAGAATGGCTTTAACACTTAGATATGTAGAGGATATGACTTATGAACAAATTGCTGTTAGTTTAGATCAATCTCTAGGAACTGTTAAAAGTAATATATCTCGAGGGCGAAAGCTTTTAAAAAATATTCTTGAAAAAAATAATATACTGGAGGTTACAAATGAGTAAAACATTAAATCGAATCAATACAGAAATATCATGCAAAGCTATTCAAGAATTGATGTCATCATATATAGATGGAGAATTACAAGACATTGAAAAGGAAATTATCAATAGTCATACAGCGAATTGTGCAGTGTGTCGGGCTGAATTTAATCAGATAAAATTATTAGATTGGAATTTAAGATTTGAAGACAAGATTGAAATACCAGATGAGTTAGCAAAGCTACGTGAACAAACTATAGCAAAGCTCATTTCTAAAGATGTAGCACGACATAATAATAAGAAACGTTCAATTTATGAACTACAACAAAGAAATTTTAAAAGAATGACCAGTTTTATAGGGTTCCTACCCGGCAGCAAAATTATCAAAGAAACAAGTGTGAAAATTGAATCAGCAATTAATCAACAAGTTGCTAATACATCGAAAACTTTAATTAAGAAGATGATTGGCTTTTAGGGGGAAGGACTTTGATTTTAGGGCTATTATTAGATGCGCTTATTGCTGTAGTATGTGTATTTTTAGTTGTTGTTCTTATCATTGTATTTGTTCCTTATTATTATCGGGTGAGCTATAAATATAAAAATATGCAACAAAAAATAATTATAGAATTTAATATAGGCAAGGCATTTGGGTTTTATCTTTATCAAGAAGGTATTATTGGAGCGCCAATAATAAAGAACATACAAATATTTGGGCATGTATTTAAGCTAAATGAATCAAAGAATAAAAATATTGATAAGGATAATGATACAGCGGAAGAAGCGTCGAAAGAAAAAGCAGCTAAAGCTAAAAAGCAGTCTAAAGATATTTCTGTAACAGAGTATATTGATTTGATGAATAAGCAGCTAATGGAGTCGTTTATCCAAGTAATTGCAGATATTATTAAAATTTTAGCTCCAAAAACATTTTGGTTTTATACAAAGGTAGGTTTTTATGAGCCTCACTATACTAGCATAGCATATGGTATAGGTAGTGTAATTAAGGGGCTAGTAAAATCATATAATATCGATATTATTCCAATATGGGATGACGAATATTTAGAAGTTGATACGGAGTTGTCGGGCCGTTTTGTGCTTGCTATAATTATCTACCGATTAATAAAATTTTTATTATCTAAACCTACCCGTACATTATGGAAGCAATGGAGGAAGCTTAAAAAGCAACATTCATTTGCATAATATTATGCAACATTATTCTAGAGCTATGTGTATTAATACATATAGGTACATATAGGTAATTGTTATTTAGAGTTAAAGATTAAAAAAGTATAAATTTTAGGAGGAATTTCTATGTCAAATGGAGTAATGAGTTCAATTTTAGAAAAATTAGAAAAATTTTTACAAACAAAGACTGTAATTGGTGAGCAGATACAGGTTGGTAACATAACCCTTATTCCTATCATTAGTGTATCATTCGGATTTGGCGGTGGCGAAGGAGATAATAAGAATGAAGAAAATGGATCAGGGGCAGGCGCCGGCGGGCGAGTATCACCTAAGGCAATTATTATGGTTAAAAATGACGAAGTTACAGTGTTATCATTAAATGATAAAAACTCATTAGAAAGAATAATAGATATGGTGCCTGATATAGTTAATAAGTTTGAATGTAAATCAAGTAAAAACAATGAAAATAAAGTAAATAAAGATAGTGAAGATAAAGCAGAATAACAATAATAAAGCAGAATAGCAGAATAATCAGAACAACGAAAGATACGCTTACCCTTAGATAAAAATCTAAGGGTAATTTTGTATCACTTAATAAATAAAAACAGTTCATTAAACAGATGATTTAAGATCATATTTGGGTATTTACGCATTGATATATTTAGATAGTCGTTGATTATGAACATATCACTGGTAGATGAAGATAGCACGATTTCCCCCCAACGCTCAGATTCATAGCGACATAGCATCCCTAATATATACATTAGAATAAAATGAATACTAATTTCAGGCAAATTGATATCTTTATTAATTTTTGAACGAATATAGAAGCGCCTATTCACATCTTCTATAAAGAAATCATTATTAAACCCTAAAGGCTCATCTAAAACATGATATCCTAGCTTATTTTCCCAAAGTAATTTAAGATAAGGGGCATTTGGGTTGAAATCTTCCGGGTATGAAAATTCCGTTTTAGTATTTTTATTGCTTTTATTTAAAATATGTATTAAATTATCAGAACTAGTATCTAACAATGATATGACCTGAGGATCAATATATAATGTCGTTTGTCGTGGATTAAGATAATTTTGGGTTATGTTTACGGGAATCACTTTACTAGCACGATTTAGACGCTCATAGCTGTCTTTAATTTCTGGAATTACAGACATTAGCTCATATACATAGAACCTTTTATTATTTGGTAAAATTGAACCGCCAAGCATTTCATTAAGCAGTATAAATAAGCCTTCACGTTGAATTTTTATTTCATCATCAAGGAAGTGATATTGAGCCCTTTTTAGTTTACGTGTTGTAATTCCGTGGCGAAGAACACTTGTGGTCTTTGGATAATATGGATCATTGATATTGATAAGTGATTTAGATAAGCTTGTCATGCCATAGTATAACAATAGCGGCTTGACTAAGATATTACTATTTTCTGCGGCTTTATAATATGCTCGTGCTTGTTTGATATAATAAATTATTTTTGGTGTGTTATGGTATGCTAATGTTTGAGCAGTTAAAGTATCTAAATATGAGTACTTTTCAAGAAGAATTTTTTTGACTGTTTCTTCACTTTCAAAGTACATAAAGTAGTCCCACATTTTTTTGTAGGGTTCTTCTGTTAATACACGATTAATTGTTTTCATTGACATCGACCTTCCAAAGAAAATAAATGAAGCCTGTTAGTTAGTTTGATAAATGAAGGCTGAAAATATTCGGTAACCCTTGACACTAAATTTGTGACTTGTTAGACTAGCAATAATATATAAAGAAGCCTTAGATGCACTATTTCGTAGAGTCATTCTTATCAATTTATTGATTTAGAATGACTACATACCCCTTGTGGGTGAAAATTGGCGGCGCTTATAGAATAGAAGTGAGAGTATTGGTAATGCCATTGAGATAAAGCTAGATGCTTATAATTAATTTAAAAAGGAGATGCAAACGTGCTAGAAGATAAATTTGTAAAAGAAGGTTTAACTTTTGATGATGTTCTATTAATACCTGCTAAATCGGAGGTATTACCAAGAGATGTGTCGGTCGTTACGCAATTAACTAAAAGAATTAAGCTCAACATTCCATTGATAAGTGCTGGTATGGATACAGTTACTACTTCTAAACTAGCTATTGCTATAGCTAGAGAGGGCGGAATCGGAATTGTTCATAAGAACATGAGTATTGAACAGCAGGCTGAAGAAATTGATCGTGTTAAACGTTCGGAGAGCGGAATTATAACGAACCCTATATATTTACAACGCCATAATTTTGTATATGAAGCCGAGGAATTGATGGCAAAATATAAAATATCGGGTATTCCAATCGTTGATGATCAGATTAAGTTGGTTGGGATTTTGACTAATAGAGATTTAAGATTTGTAAGAGATTATAATCGTCCGATAGATGAAGTAATGACAAAGGATCATCTTGTTACTGCGCCAGTTGGGACAACCCTTGAGCAAGCTCAAGATATTTTACAAGAGCATAAGATTGAGAAGCTTCCTTTAGTAGATAGTAATAACCGTTTAAAAGGATTAATTACTATTAAGGATATAGAGAAGGCAAAACAATACCCAAATTCGGCAAAAGATGCTTCAGGTAGATTGCTGGTTGGAGCTGCTGTTGGTGTAAGCAAGGATCTAGATGAACGAATTAGTGCATTAGTAAATGTAGAAGCAGACTGTATTGTAATAGATACGGCACACGGTCATTCAAAAGGCGTTATCGAAACAGTACGCCGTATTCGCAATATGTACCCTAACTTAGATATAATTGCTGGTAATGTAGCGACTGGTGAAGCAACTAGGGAGCTCATAGAAGCTGGTGTAGATGCTGTTAAGGTTGGTATTGGACCAGGATCTATATGTACAACTCGTGTTATCGCAGGTATAGGCGTACCACAGATAACTGCAGTTTATGATTGCGCTAAGGTAGCAATGGAATTTGGTATACCAATTATTGCTGATGGTGGCGTGAAATACTCTGGCGATATTGCCAAAGCAATTGCCGCAGGGGCAAATGTAGTTATGATAGGCAGCTTGTTCGCAGGAACGGATGAAAGCCCAGGCGAAACGATAATTTATCAAGGTAGAAGCTATAAAGTATATCGTGGTATGGGATCGATCGGTGCAATGAAAGAGGGCAGTAAGGATCGATATTTCCAAGAAAATGAACAGAAACTTGTACCAGAGGGTATCGAAGGTCGAGTTCCATATAAAGGGCCATTAGCAGATACAATTTATCAGCTTGTTGGTGGACTTCGAGCTGGAATGGGTTATTGTGGAACGAAGACAATTGAATCCCTTCAACAGGATGGTAAGTTCATAAGAATTACCAATGCAGGACTAGTAGAAAGCCATCCGCATGATATTCATATTACTAAAGAATCACCAAATTATAATAGATAGACGAAGGTAGAGGGTAGCTGCCCTCTATTCTTATTTTAGTACACGAGAATTATAACAATATATTATTAAAATTTATCTTCGAACTAAGTTTTATTTATCTAAACTGAGTTACTAATTCATCCGCTTTTTAAGTAAGTCCTCTAGAGCGATAAATTTTAATTAAATAGTAGATATGCTAATGATTTACATTTAAGAAAAATGTCAGATATGGTATTCTATAATAGTGTGAAAAAATAATATTAATGATAGAGAAATGGGAGGACAATTGAATGAGAAAGTTTATTAATCTACTTCTAATCGTTGCACTTGTTACTGTATATCTACCAGCATCAATTGCACTTGCAGAACCTATCGAAGGTACACAACAAGCAGATCAATCAGAGCCAACACAAAATCCCGAACCAATAGCTGATCCGCTGAATTTACAGGTTCGTTCTGCTGTTCTTATTGATGTCGAAACAGGGCAAATTTTATATACAAAAAATGAAAATATTCCGTTACCTCCAGCTAGCGTAACAAAGGTTATGACGATGCTAATAATCATGGAAGCTATTGAAAAGGGTCATGCTGCTTGGGAGGATGTTGTTACAACAAGTACCAAGGCACATAAAATGACTGGTTCGGTAGTGTTTCTAGCTGATGGTGAAAAGGCAAGCTTGCGACAAATGTTTGAAGCGGTAGCAGTGTATTCTGCTAATGATGCAGCGGTAGCACTTGCTGAGCATATAGGCGGTTCCGAGGAAAGCTTCGTTAATTTAATGAATGAAAAGGCTAAAGAACTGGGACTTAGCAATACAAGATTTCTAAATGTTACGGGATTACCGTATTTAGCGCAATACCCTAATTTCAATGATCCTGATGGACATATAATGTCAGCACTTGATATAGCTATTATTTCGACTGAGCTGGTTAAAAAGCATCCAAAGGTATTAGAGTTTACAAGCACTACATTTGCTACATTCCAAAACGGAGTCGATATGCCAACACGTAATAATATAATACTGCGTAATGATTGGGTTGATGGCTTAAAGACAGGTTTTACTGATGAGGCAAAGTATTGTTTGTCAGCAACTGGACAGAAAGATGGTATGCGTCTAGTAAGTGTAATTATGGGCGCTGAGACTGACCGAGTTCGTCAAGATGAAACACTAAAGCTTTTGAATTATGGATTTAGCAACTTTAAGAAGCAGACAATGGTTCGTGGTAAAGACGAAATTAAAATTGTTAAAGTGGACAAGGGTAAGGAGCGAGAAGTTGCACTACTAGCAGCACAAAATCTTGATCTTGTTATCGAGAAGGATGCTAGTGATGATGCATATACTCAAGTAATCGAAATTCAAGAGAGTATCGTTGCTCCGATTGAAGCAAACATGGTATTAGGTAAGCTGTATTATGAGAAGGATGGAGTTGCTGTCGGTCAGCCGATCGATTTAGTAGCAAAAGAGGCAGTTGAGAAGGGTGGATTCTTCCGATTATTAGTTCGGGGCATTAAAGATACATTCTTCGGAGTATTTGACGGAATTGCGGATAAATTGCTAGGTACATTTACCAAAGATGATGCAGAGAAATAATATAGATTTAATAAATATGGTAAAGTGAAAATGAATGGTCTTAGTTGTCTTTTTAGTTGATATAATGTAAAATAAACCATTAGCAATATGTGGGGTAATATATCTTCTGATTGTAGTTAAGAAAAATAATGATCAAGATTAGGATCAATTGTAGGAGGAATATAATAAATGGTGCAAGTAGGTACAACAACAGTAAAGCGTGGTATGGCAGAAATGCAAAAGGGCGGCGTCATTATGGACGTTGTAAATGCTGAACAAGCGAAGGTTGCAGAAGCGGCAGGGGCGGTTGCAGTTATGGCTCTTGAGCGTGTTCCATCTGATATTCGTGCAGCAGGTGGAGTTGCGAGAATGGCTGATCCTACAATTGTAGAGCAGGTTATGGCAGCAGTATCTATTCCTGTTATGGCAAAAGCTCGTATTGGACATATAGTTGAAGCTCGTATTTTAGAAGCAATGGGTGTTGATTATATTGATGAAAGTGAAGTATTAACACCGGCTGATGAAGTTTACCATATTGATAAAAGTAAATATACAGTACCATTCGTATGCGGTGCTCGTGACCTAGGAGAAGCATTGCGTCGTATCGGTGAAGGTGCATCAATGATTCGTACTAAAGGTGAGCCTGGTACTGGAAACATTGTTGAGGCTGTTCGTCATATGCGTACTATGCAAAGCCAACTTCGTCAGGTTGTTAGCATGGCGGAGGATGAGCTGATGGCATATGCTAAGAATATCGGCGCACCATTCGAACTATTACAATATATCCATAAAAATGGCAAGTTACCAGTAGTAAACTTTGCAGCAGGCGGAGTAGCAACACCAGCTGATGCAGCGCTGATGATGCAGCTTGGAGCTGATGGCGTATTCGTAGGCTCTGGAATATTCAAATCTGAAAATCCAGAAAAATTTGCACGTGCAATTGTTGAGGCAACTACTCATTATGAGGACTATAAATTAATAGGCGAATTATCTAAGAACCTAGGAACAGCTATGAAGGGTATTGACATTTCGACTTTAAGAGAAGAAGAAAAGATGGCTACTCGCGGTTGGTAATATAGGTAATTTGGGAGTAACTTAGGAGTGACATCTTTATGAAAACAATCGGTGTGCTCGCATTACAAGGCGCTGTGCGAGAGCATATGAATATGATAGAGAAAGCAGGAGCTAAAGCAGTCGCTGTCAAAAAAGTAGAGCAGTTAGCAGAAATTGATGGCTTAATTATTCCTGGTGGAGAATCGACAACTATTGGTAAGCTTATGGTGAAGTACGGCTTTGACGAAGCAATTCGTCAATTTGCCAAAAGTAAAGCTATTATGGGTACATGTGCTGGTTTAATTGTATTAGCAGATGAAATTATCGGCAATGAACAATCGCATCTGCAGTTGCTGGATATCTCAGTAGAGCGAAATGCTTTTGGACGTCAGGTAGATAGCTTTGAGCAGCTTTTAGATATACCTGGAGTAGGGGCAGATTTCTGTGCAGTATTCATTCGTGCGCCATTAGTAGCAAATTTGAAAAGCAGCGATGTTAAGGTATTAGCAGAGCATAACAATCGAGCTGTTTTGGTACGTCAAGGCAATATTCTTGGCATGTCGTTTCATCCTGAATTAACAGATGATGCTCGTCTGCATCAGTATTTTTTGCGGATGATTGAAGCAAGCTAATACTAAAGATAAAGCAATAAAGCAGAGTTTTTATACTCTGCTTTAAATATATGTAAATGCAAATAGGCATTTTTATATAAAAACAAATACTTGTTTCGATTAGTATTAGTAATACTTTGAGATAGAATAGTTTAATATAAAAATAGTCTAATATGGAAATGGATTATAGTAATCTGGAACGGGAGCTGATTGTATGCTAGATCCTAAATTATTACGTAATGATTTAGAAAAAGTTAAAAAGGCTATGAGTAAGCGTGGTGAAGATACAAAAGATTTAGAGCGCTTCATTGAATTAGATCAGCAGCGCAGAGAATTACTAGTTCAGGTTGAAACATTGAAGAATCGACGTAATGTTGTATCTGAGGAAGTTGCTGCTAAGAAACGAAATAAGGAAGATGCTGAAGAGCTAATTCTACAAATGCGTGAAGTATCACAGCAAGTGAAGGATTTTGACGATAAGGTTAGAGAAGTTGATGAAGAGCTTGAAAAGGTATTGCTTGGTATACCGAATATACCTCATGATTCAGTTCCGGTCGGCGAGACAGAAGATGATAATGAAGTAGAGCGAATCGTAGGACAAGTACCAAGCTTTGATTTCGAAATTAAGCCACATTGGGATTTAGGGACAAGCTTAGGAATTCTTGATTTTGAGACTGCTGGTAAAGTAACTGGTGCAAGATTTGTTTTTTATAAAGGATTAGGTGCAAGGTTAGAACGTGCATTGATTAACTTTATGTTAGATTTACATACTACTAACCACGGTTATCAAGAAGTATTACCACCATACATAGTAAATCGTATGAGCATGACCGGAACTGGGCAGCTTCCAAAATTCGAGGAAGATGCGTTTAAATTAAGTGACAGTGATTATTTCTTGATTCCAACAGCAGAAGTGCCTGTTACGAATATGCATCGTGACGATATTCTGGCAAATGATATGTTACCAATTAAGTATGCTGCATACAGCGCATGCTTTCGAAGTGAAGCAGGCTCCGCAGGTAGAGATACTCGCGGATTGATTCGTCAACATCAGTTTAACAAGGTCGAGCTTGTTAAGTTCGTGCGCCCAGAAGAATCTTATGAACAACTAGAGCTACTTGTGCAAGATGCGGAAAAGGTATTACAATTATTGAAGCTTCCATATCGAGTTATGCGTATGTGTACAGCAGATTTAGGATTTACAGCAGCTAAGAAGTATGACATAGAAGTATGGATGCCAAGTTACAATACTTATCGAGAGATATCTTCTTGTAGCAATTTTGAAGATTTCCAAGCCCGTCGTGCCAAAATTAGATTCCGTCGAGATGAAAAGGCAAAACCAGAGTTCGTGCATACCCTTAACGGTTCAGGGCTTGCGATTGGACGAACAGTCGCATCAATGCTTGAGAATTATCAGCAAGCAGACGGAAGTGTAGTAATTCCAGAAGTATTACGTCCTTATATGGGCGGGTTAGAACGCATACAAAAAAGTTAGATAAATCGAGTCCGAATTTGTTTTTGTACATTCGGGCTCTTTATTTTAAATATAATGCTTAATATGATAAAATTATTAATTATTAGGTTAGAATTTATGTATATTATTAGAAAGCACTCACTAAATATATGGAGTGAAGAGCATTGTATAAAAAGCTTTGTAGTAAAAGCGGTAGTATTAGTAAATGACGCCGAGGTAAACGATGGAAATGCGAAAATAGAATGGAGGGGTATAGTATGATAACTAATCTAGAGTTAAAACACCGGGGAAAAGATAGCTTAGAGGGCAATTGGGGACTGGCTATTGGAGCTACTATATTTGTTTGGCTGCTAACAGCTGCATTTGTTGACAGTAATTCTAATAATAATGATTATTCTTCGTTTAATGCACTGATGTCAATTTTGAGTTTAGTTTTGACTGGGCCACTTACTTTTGGACTTTCTAATGTATTTTTAAAATTTAATCGTTCCCAATCAGCTAGTTTCAAAAATTTATTCGATGGATTTTCACATTTTTTACAAACATTTTTATTACATATTATTAAGTATATTTTTGTTATTTTGTGGTTGTTATTATTGATTATTCCTGGCATTATAGCTATTCTTAGATATTCAATGGCATATTACATAATGGTAGACAATCCTGGAATTAGTGGCATGGAAGCAATTCGCAGAAGTAAGGAAATGATGAACGGGCATAAGGTTAGACTATTTTATATGTGGTTGAGCTTTTTAGGATGGTTCATTTTTGGAATTGTTACATTGGGCATAGGGTTTTTATATGTAGCACCATATTATGAAGCTACTAAGGCTAGTTTTTATGAAAATTTAAAAAATGGTTCAGATTTTGATGATTTTATAAATGATTGATAGATAAGCCCTCCTGTTGCAATGAAGATGGAGGCTTTTAATGGCGATTGACGGTTAGCTAGCGCACAAATCTTATGTATTAAGGAGATAACAAAACAAATGAAGAAGTATTTATTTGGAATTATGCTCGTAATTGGGATGCTTTCGACTAGTGGTTGTAGCTTATTTAATCAAGAAGACACGAGAAAGCCGTCAGAAAGAGTCCAGCAATCTGATAATGAACAGCAAGATACTAATCAGAAAAACAATAATCAGCAGGATAACGATAAGAGCACTAATAATAACGATGATGCTAGTGATAAATCAGGGGAAAGTTCAAAATACGCTTTTATCAATAAGGAGATGTTAAGTAAAGGAGTATTTGATGGTCTAAATGTTGAGACAGGTTTAACTATGGAACAAGCGAATAAGCGATTTGGTGAACCTATAGAAACAGATTATCTGCAAGGTGGAAAATATAATTTATACGAGCTAGAAAATTATAAGTTGTTGTTATTTGATGTGGATGAAGGATATGTTAAGCATGTAATATTGTATCCAAAATTTGAGCTTAAGCTAAAGACAGTTAGGGACGTACTAGGGCAAGCTGAATATGAAGGTCTATCAGACTTATATGGGAACTGGTCTTTAGTATATTATTATGGAAACTATAGCTTTTTTATAGATGGGCAGACTGAGGATGCAAATGGCAATGTGAGCAGGTTTTTCTTGAAAGAGGAATATTAGGAGCGGCTAGTGGAATACAGAAACATTATCAACTATTATAACGTCTAAATAGATAGATAACAGCAATAAGAGGCAAGTAAAGCACGGAATATTATTGCTGTGAAAAGGGGGACGTGTAAATGCTTAAGTATAAACGAATAGCACTTCTGATTATGATTGTAATGTTTGGTATTACACTAACTATCACAGGATGTGGTGCAAAAAGCTTAAATTTCGAATCATCATCTAATCAAGGTAGTTCTGCAGATATGGCAGCACCTGTACCTGCTCCGATGGCGCCACAGGAAGAATATGATAATGAAGGTAGCTATAACTCTACAGGTGAAGCAGGCAAAGGTATTAGTGAACGGAAAATGATTGAAACTGTTCATCTTACATTAGTAGTTGATAACGTGTTTGAAGTAGCTGAAAAAATTACCGAATTAGCAGAGCATTTAAATGGCTTTATTCAGGAGTCAAGAACCTGGGAAGGCAGTGATGCTAAGCATGGCTATTTGACTGCTAGAATACCTGCCGAGCGATTAACTGAGGCAATGAATCAGATTGAAACATTAGGTACTGTACGTAGTACGCAGCGTAGTGGTCAAGATGTAACAGAGCAATATTTTGATCGTCAGGCAAGACTTCGTAACTTAGAAGCCCAAGAGGAACGCTATTTAGAAATATTATCAGAAGCCAAAACAACGGAAGATGTAATAAATGTTGAACGTGAACTCGTTAGAGTTCGTGAACAAATTGAAGTGTATATGGGGCAACTTAAATATTTAGATCATCAGATAAATTTGGCTACATTAAATATCCAGCTAGAAGAACAAAAAACTATCAATGAGATTGAAAAGCCATCATTTATTAAAGCATTTGATGCGGCTAAAGTTGCTACTAAAAATTCGATAAATATGATATTAACAGCAATATCAGGATTAATTATAGCAATAGGCTATTTAATACCATTAACTCCAATAATACTGCTGGCAGCATATATTTATTATCGTAAGGTATATAGTAGAAGAAAGAATAGTAGTAAAGCTAAAGATAATGAAGAAGTATAAGAGAAAGCCTGTAAGTCTTTGTTAGTACATCAGAATTTGTAACATTATATCTGATGTACATAAGTGCAACTAAGGCATTCTCTTCACCAGAGGCTTGGCGAATGCCAAGTTTTCTTTATAAGGATTTACAGGCTTTATGCAAGAATTATATCTATAGCTGGTTATACATTGTCTAGGTGAGCTGGAAAGAGTAAGGAGGAAATGCTAATGATAGTAGAATTACGTGATGTGTCGTGGCGACGAGAGCAAGCATATATATTGAAGAATATTAATTGGAGTATAGCTAATAGCGAGCATTGGGCAATCCTCGGGCTAAACGGTTCAGGAAAGACAACACTTTTAAATATTATCAATGGATATTTGTGGCCGTCTGAGGGACAGGTTGAGGTGTTAGGGAAGAAATTCGGTAGCTTTGACTTACGTGAGTTAAGAAAGTCAATTGGCTGGGTGTCAAGCTCATTACAAGAAAAGTTATATGTTAGCGAACAGGCAATTGATATAGTAATAAGCGGTAAATACGCAACTATTGGGTTGTACACAATTCCTGATCAAGAAGATTATGAAATGGCGAACGAGTATCTACAGAAGCTAGGATGTGCTCATTTAGCTAAGCGCATTTATAGCACCTTATCGCAAGGAGAAAAGCAAAAGATATTAATTGCACGTGCGCTTATGAGTAAGCCGCGGCTACTTATTCTGGATGAGCCTTGCTCAGGGCTAGATATATTTGCTAGAGAACATTTATTACAGACAATTGAACAATTAGCCAAGGATACATCAGCACCTACACTAATTTATGTCACACATCATATTGAAGAGATAATGCCAGTTTTTAACAAGACATTGCTAATAAGAAAAGGCAATATTCATTCACAAGGATATACGAAATCATTATTAACCAGCGAAAACATGTCGGACTTTTTCCAGAGACAAGTTAAAGTCGAGTGGCGAAGTGAGCGTGCATGGTTAACAATTGAATAAAGAAGCTATTTAATGCGCAATGATTTGAAGAAATCCTTTAATAATTGGCTACATTCTGCTGTAAGCACTCCGCTTATAAATTGTGTTTGGTGATTAAAGCGGCTGTCATCCACAAGGTTCATCAATGAGCCTACACAGCCTGCCTTTGGATCATGTGCTCCAAAGACAAGGGTAGGAATACGACTTTGGATGATAGCACCAGCACACATTGGACAAGGCTCCAAGGTTACGTAAAGAGTGCAATCGAGTAGTCGCCAGCCCTTTAACACTTTACTTGCTGCATGAATAGCTAATAGCTCCGCATGGGCTAAGGGATTTTTGTCGATTTCTCGACGATTATATGCAGTAGCAATCACTTGGTCATCTCTAGTGATTACCGCCCCGATTGGAACTTCTCCAAGCTCGGCAGCTTTCTTAGCTTCAATTATAGCAAGAGCCATGAATTTTTCATGGCTCTTATTAGTTATTATTATATTAGGTGTTATATTATCTGTATTCATATCCATTATATTAACAACCTTATTAACGATATTTTTTCATTTCTTCTTCTATTGAAGTCCGCATAAGCTCATCTTCTATTTTATCTTCATACTCTAATGGTTTATCTAATGCACTATTATCAATTGATTTGCTTTGCTCACGTTCTTTGACATATTTATAGATGAAATATCCCGCTCCTAGCAGTGCGATAAATGGTAATACCCAAGCTAATATATTAAATCCTGAAAACGGTGGTGATATAAGTACCGTTGGACCATACTTATCTAGGAATATATCGTAAATTTCATCTTTAGTAGAGCCTTCAGATAACAATTGTTTAATTTCGTTGCGTTTAATTTCAGAATTACCCGACGGGCAATCAATTAATGGAACGCCTCAATCAGTTGAAAAGAATAAATTCACTACTTCACGATATTCTTCATAGGTATACGCTTCTTCTGCTTGCACTAGAGTTGGAAGTACAAATGTACTTAATATAGCACAAAGTGTTAATAATGAAACAAGTCTAGCTGCATTTAATGCTACCTTCATATGCTTTGAAGCCCTCCATTCAAATATATTAATTTTAGTATAACATAAAAGGCAACAAAGTAATAAAGTTCCTTTGTGTCAAAAAAAGAACATTTTAAATAATATAAAAAACCACTTTCCTAAATTGTTAAAGTTTTAGAAAAGTGGTTATATTCATAGTAATGGCGTGCCCTGAGAGATGCACTCCTTCGTCGTGACTTCTACATCGCATCATTTCGTCACATACGTTCCTAATTCTGCGTGTATCCGACGAACTCTTTTTCGTTCGAATCTTTTATCGAAGAATATTCGATGTAGTAATGGCGTGCCCTGAGAGATGCACTCCTTCGTCGTGACTTCTACATCGCATCATTTCGTCACATACGTTCCTTATTCTGCGTGTATCCGACGAACTCTTTT
>Ga0265293_10008319_pt1 | contig 15436 bp, 12 predicted proteins | sample Munlanlewell138R_FD_192505 | JGI IMG/M metagenome (GOLD analysis project Ga0265293, IMG submission 192505) | Leachate microbial communities from a municipal landfill in Southern Ontario, Canada - Leachate well 138R | ecosystem: Engineered > Solid waste > Landfill > Unclassified | place: Canada...
AATTCTCTGTAGCTGACCACCAAAATCCTGCTATGCCATCGTTGTAGAAGTTCGCACCACTGCTAAAGCGACTACCACCCGGCAGTGCTGTAAAACCAGTGGAGTTATTTCCACCCCAGCTTGATGTTTTTAATTGATCTCCTTCATTTGTACCTCTATATCCTGTGGCGTCTGCATCGGCTTGAGACATTCCCAGACCCATTTCTAATTCTTTCCATTCTGCATCACTTGGAAGATGCCAACCAGTTGGACATATTCCTTTTACACCACTCGGATTGGTATTGCTTGAAGTACTATTTGCTGCAACATCCCAATCGTATAATCTACCATAAGTGACGCATTTAGCAGGGTTTAATTGATAACACCAAGAGTTACCAGAGCTGGGTGTATAATTCAAGTTCTCACTCATCCAACATTGATTTCCTATTTGTACCGTTCCGTAAGTTTTATTGTCACGTGTATCAGTAAATGAAGATCCACAGGTAAAAGAGGAACCTCCAGAATTCGGTGGTGATGCGTTACAACTGCAATTACTTCCAGCGCCTCCCAAGCCAACCCATGCGTTTCCACTAAATATGTATAAACAAGAATCAATTGGCGCTAAAGTCATTAATCCAAAAGCGGGTGAAGTTATGTTAGCAGTATCAGCCCGAGTGATTAAAAAACCTTTATCTGTAGCATTCAAATCCAATATTGCAGAATTATCTGGTGCTGCTCCCGTAGTATTAATTCCCACGTTTTGAGCTATGCAGTTAAAAGCGAGCAGTATTGTTGTAAGTGTGAGTGTGATTGATGTTTTCATTTGCTTAATTATTAAACTTTTTTAAGAATAACTTATTTAGTCCTCAATGGCATTAAGTTTATTGAGGAGGTAGAACACAGAAATAAGAAGTATTTAACTTGTTGATTTGCTGGTAGGCGGTTCTGTACTTTGTCATTGCTGAATAAACGAATTTTGTAAAGTATCTTTTCTGGCCAATGAATAATATGTAGCGGTATTAGTTTCATGCCTATATGACGACACAAAAAATAGAAAGGGTGCTTTTTTTTAGAATAAATATTTTGTTGGGGGTGATTTGGAGTAAACTTTATCTTATGCTTCAATGGGTATTTAAAGAAGGAAGATTTGAGACGATCAAGATTAATCGTTAATCACTAAGGGCAAAAAAAGATTCCAACACAAACGTCTTTACAACAAGTTGCTGAATGTTTGTGCGGAATCTTATGTACATCTTATTCAATTTTTGGGAAAAGACGATAAGTATTTCTATTTATCATTCCATACAATCCCTTTGATATAAATATTTTATTCAGTTGTTTTTCTTTTCTTCGAAGTTTTTTAATTTCTAAAACTAGAAGTACCTTGCTCTAGAAGTCCTTCCTAAAGCAGAGTTGTTTGCATTGAATTTTAAACTTACTTCATAAGCACCATATCCACTACTTGCACCACTTAATTCCGATGCATTTACATCATAACTAAATCCGATATCAAAAGAAGCAAACTTAACTTGAACAGCAGGAATAAAAGCATCTCCGAAACGGTAATAAGCTCCAAATCCTATAGATGCGCTTTTATTTGATGCTTCTTGATCTATGGTGTATTCAAAAAGAGAACCTAAAACGATATTGGTAGCTTTATTTTGTAATGCTAGATACATCGCTGGTCTTATAGTCCAAGGATATGATGGTGTTTCAAAAGAACCTTCCATGTTTGCAATGTATTTTGTACCTAATCTTTCTTGATCGGCAAAGTTAAAACTAGGCGAGTTAAAATGATGAACTGCTAAACCTACATTTATTTTTTTCTTAGCTACACCTGTTCGGGTAGTTGTTTTACCAAAAGCATTAGACCACATGTATGAAATACCTGCAGAAACAGCTGGTTTTATTTCAGAAAGGTTTGTGTACACCTCGTTTGAGTTTAGAATTGGATTATGTCCTTCACCGTCAAATTGATTGTCAAAGCGCAATTCGCTTCCGTCAATACTTTTTTGGTTTATTCCTGCTTGTAGACCACCAGAAATATAGTTTTGATCATTAACCTTAAGATGGTATGCAGCTGCTAGATTAACCAAAGTGGTTCGCATTTTTGATTCTCCAGCGACATCCGTGTACATTGAAATACCACCAGCAAAGAAATTGTCTTTTGCGCTAGAGTTGATACGCATATCTACGTTTGCACCAAATGTTTTAAAAGGATTTGTAGTAACGCTTCCCCATTGAGAACGGTAATTAACAATAGCTCTTAAATCACCGTCTGATTTCCCAGCAAATGAAGGGTTGTGCAATAATGGAGAATTCCAAAATTGAGAAAAATGTAAATCTTGTCCATTTGACTTAAAACTGATGGTAATCAGTAGTAAGATTGTTATAGTTTGAATACTTTTCATAGCTTTTTATTTTAAAAGTTGAATATTATCATTAGGTAGGTTTACCTAATTAAGCTTATGTCACCACTTTCTTGAACAAATTTTCCATTTCCAAATGTTGCATCAAGTGTGTAAATATAAATTCCTGTATTTTGAAGTACACCTTTGTAGTACCCGTCCCAACCATCATCCAATTTATTAGTTTCGAAGACTAAATTCCCCCATCTATTAAATATTTTAAAAGTCAGACTGCTCACACATTCACCTCGAACTGGAATGAAATCATTGTTTCCATCTCCGTTCGGAGAAAATGCATTAGCTACATAAACAAAGCAGTCACAATCGCCTAGAATGTTTGAAATTTGGAAGGACTCTGTTATACTACAAGAGGTAGCATCTGTTACTGTCACTTCATAAGTTCCTTCTGATAAACCTGTGATTATAGCATCACTGCTTCCGTTACTCCAGAAGTAGCTTAGTGGGGTATTTGGAGAGGAGGCATCAATATTAATTTGTCCAGCATTAAAACCACAATTGTCATTTACAACTGAGGCAATTATACTTGGTAATGGGTTAACCATTATGGTGATTTGATCTGTACTTTCACAATTATTTCCTACAGAAGAAACAACAGTATATGTTCCGGAGTTTACTCCACTTGCAGAAGTGATTGTAGGGTTTTGTATTTGACTAGTAAATCCATTTGGACCTGTCCACTGATAAGTAGCTCCATTTATTGGTGTAGCCATTAGATTTAATGTTTTTCCTTCACAAATAGGTGCATTACTAGTTGCATCGACAGCTGGTGATGTTTCAATTGTTAAATCTAATGTTACAATAGAGTCACAACCATTTGCTGCCCCACCGATTAATGTGTGGGTTGCGGTATTGTTATTTGTAGTATATGTAACTCCATCAATCCACGTAAAGCTGTTACATGCGATTTGTGTATCTGTTCCAGTTGGAATCGGGTTTACAGTTAAGTTCGTCGTCACAATGCTATCACAACCTAAAACATTGGTTAAATTATCAATGAATATTCCAGTAGTTGTATATGTATTTGTTCCAACAGTTATACTTTCTCCTTGACAAATTACATGATTTTGAGACACAGAATCTACAGGACAAGGTGCGATTAATACCCAAGGTGAAAATGTGTTTTGCCCAATAAAAGGACCTGCAGTACCAATTCCTGCTGTTACCCCTGTTGTTCCTGGCCCAACTGGTGCGTCCCAAGAGTTTCCATTCCAATGTTGCGCTTGGATAAAACTTGTAGGAGTAGATGTAGTGTTTTCAATTCCTCGGTAAGAAAAAGTTAAATCTGCAGTTGCTGAAGTTGCTTGGATATCCCAAAAACGGTCGATAGCAAACTCAACAGAATCTGTTATTCCAAGCATGTTGCTTACTGCCCCTACATTTGTAGCCTCAGGATGAGGCATGTTTTGGGAATCTGTAGCCCAAGTAGACATACTAATACTACTATTTCCGGCAGTTTTATCAAAGCTAAAAGGAATGTGGTCTGACGCATTTCCAGCTACACCAAATGGGAAAATATAATTCCCTGTGGTTGAACCAGAGAGCCATTTAATATAATTATATTGGTTTTCTGAATGTATATGTCCACCGGTAGGAAGTCTTATTATTCCTGCAGGATTTGGCTGGTCAACAACGATATAAATGTTATTTGTTGCAGTTCCACCATCCATAACAATATAAGCACCATCTAAAACAATTGAATTGTTTTGTGCGTTGCAATTACTAGATAATTGATAGCTAATAATTAAAGCAAACGAAGCAAATAGACTGAAAATAGGTTTCATAATTTAATTTTTAGTTTCTAATTTATAGTTTACCCAAGCATCTATCTGATTTACAGTGCTCGGTCTTAAAATGATTTCTCTGTTTTTATCTAATAAAAATAGAGTAGGAGCAGCAAAGACATAGTAATCTTGAACTGATTTGCTATTCCAAGCTTTTCCATCCCAAAAAGAAAGAAATGGGAAGCTTTTTGCAAAGTTGGCGAATTCTAGTTCATCGTGGTCAAGAGAAACAAAAACCGTTTCAACTCCTTTTAATTTCCAATGGATATATTTCTCCATGATTTGAGGTATTTCTTCATTGCATTTAGAACACCAACTTGCTCCAAAAACCACTAAAGTGTAATCAGAGTTAAAGTCGCTTAATTTCAAATCTGTCTTTACTTCAGTACCCATCATTATTTTCTTTCCTGAAAAATGAATATCTGGAGCTCTATTGCCTATTTTCATTGCACGATAAGTTTCCATTTGATTGGCAAGTTTGTCCTCTAATGTACAAGAGTTTAATGTCAATAATTTTAAAGCCAAATGCTCGGAAGCTCTATAAAGACTGCGTTTTTCTAAGAAATGGAACAGAAAGTCGCTAACTTCGTTTAATAGTTTGTCGTTTCCTTGAAGTTTTTCAACAAGAACATCAGTAGAGGCATTCATCTCTTCGTACATGCTGTCTATAGTTCTTCCGCTATTTTCTATTAACCAGTAATGACTTTCTAGAAGATCAGCTAAGATTCCACTGTGGTAAAGCTTTATGTCTTTAAAATCTATTGCTCGAAAATCAGCAATGTGTTTTGGAATTCGTTCCGTAAATTGTTGAGCTGATAGAGGAATGTCGTCTATCAATTTCCTCAAAGGCAAAAACCAAAAAACATACTGACTTGTTTTTATATTGTCTAAAAAATCCTGGTCTTCCTTTTCTAATCTATCAATTTCTGATTGAATTTTAATTGAAAGATTATCTTTCTGCTTAAGGATTTTTGTATTCTGGTATTGAGGTAAAAGATATTTCCAGCCTGCCAAAGCTCTTTCACGTTGATTGTGTTCTACAGCATATTGATTGAAAATGTCATTCTCTATACTGTTTTTAAACATGATGTTATCTGGCTCTTTCAGGTGCGAACCCGATATTTCTATATTCGGTTCATTGATCACTATGAACAATTTACTGTCATCAGAAGTTTCTAGGTATCCCGTTCCTTTATAATTCTTGTATTTAAATTTGAAATTTCCTAAAGCATCAATTGAACTTTTTGCTAATTCTACTGTTTCAAGACCGTTGTAACCCATAAGTTTTAGCTCTTGATTAGTATGATGCTTTAGGTTGCCAGATAACTCTTGTGAAAAAGATATAGACCAACCGAAAATAAGCATTGTGCACAACAAATGAATGAAGTGTAGCTGAAGTGAACGATTTGATATTTTCTTTTTCATGTTTTCCTTTTTTCAATAGTTTATCCTTCCCACCTTACCGTTAAAACTAAAGAAGTAATAACGGTAAGATGAAAGAGGTTAATCTTTTATACAACGAACAGAGTATCCGTAAGCACGGCTTCCACTAGCTAATACAGCGGCAAAACCATTATTAAACACTAGGGCTTTAGAGGTTGCGTTATCAACAGTACTAGTCCAATAATAACCGAAAGACCCTACAGCTCCAAACGCAGCATTCGTATTAGTTCTAGTACCACCAACAGTTAGTTTAAGTACTGAACCAAACGCACCAGCAGCATCGTTGGTAGCCCAAGTTAAACGTTCAGCTTCTAACTCTGCTTCAGTCGGAATACGATAGTCTGTTGGACAAGGATTATTAATTCCTGCCGCACCTTGCCATAAGTTTGGATTTCCTGGGTTTCTCCAGTCAGGAATACTAATAATATGGTCGCCATGCCCAGGAGTATCTGTGGTACTAAGAGTAGTTGTGGATCCGCTTGTGCGTTTTTCATGCCCATCAGAACATCTTCCCCACTGGTATAAATCTCCATAGCCATCTACGTCTGCTGTACCCGTTGCCACTTGACTTGCACCTAAATTTCTGTCCATCCAAGTTTTCCCTGTTATTGGATTAGTAACTTCAACTATTGGGATGACAGTACCACCACAAGGGAATACAGCAGTGGAACCTCCTCCCCCTCCTATATTACTACAATTGCAGCTACAGTTACTACCTGCACCTCCCATACCCATCCAGCTTACTCCGCTAAACATGTATAAACAGGAGTCTATAGGCGACAAAGTCATTAATCCAAAAGCGGGTGTTGCTATACTAGCTGTGTCCACACGGGTAATTAAAAAACCTTTATTTGTACTGCTTAAGTCTAATATGGCAGAATTATCTGGTGCAGTTCCAGTTGAATTAATTCCTACGCTTTGAGCGATACTGTTAAAAGACAGCATAATTGCTACGAAAATGATTTTAATTGTTGTTTTCATATTGTTAGTTGTTATTTATTAAATGTTTATTCTTTTCTTTTTTTTTAAAACATATTCTTTCGTGTCAACCCCTAAATAATGAGAGATTGGCTATTTTATTTATTATTTACTATTTGCAGTGTTTTTTTATGAATAAGCAAAAATGAATTGTACTATTTAAAAGGTCTTATGGACAGCTTGGAGGTGCAGAAAAGGTACAACTGTACGATTCGTTCCAATTTGTATAATAATATGGTGAGCTGTTATTACAAGTGGATATCCCAGTTGAAATAGAACCATCGTTGTATAACCAAAAGAAATTGGTGTTATAAGAATGAACTCCTGTTCCAATCATTGATATATTAACAGATGTTGGTAGGGTGGTAAATGTATAATCTCTCCACATTCCATTGTATGCAACACAAGCACCCGTTCCAGAATAAGTCATAATCATATTGTTTCCAGTGCCTGTACACGTATAGCAATTGTCGCAGTTCATATCCGTCCATCCAGTATGTGCTTGATTAAAAGTAAGTGTTACATTGTTTTGACCAGGAGATTGATATGCATACATTCCTATCTTAACTCTAATACCCACAATTTCTAACACCTTAACAGTTAAGGTTCTATCTGCACTAGTGCCACAGCTACTTGTAGAGTTTACAGAAATAGAACCGTTTTGGCCTAAAGCTCCTGTTGTTACTGTTATAGAAGTTGTACCTTGACCAGAAGTGATAGTCCAACCTACAGGAACAGTCCAAGTATAGGAAGATGCACCAGGTACGGCGGTGATACTATAGGTTTGCCCTGCCAAAGATGGACATTGTACTGCTGTCCCAGAAATAGCTCCTGGCATAGCAGGGAGGTTATCAACGATTACAGTTGTAGTGTTTGTTGATTGTGCTGATCCACAAGCATTACTTGCAGTTAAAGTATAATCGCCTGCATCAGCTGTAGTTATATTTGGCAATGTAGGACTTTGTAAGTTTGAGGTAAATCCATTTGGTCCTGTCCAAAGCCATGAAGTTGCTCCTGTTGCTCCTCCTGTTAAGGTTAAAGTGTTCCCTTCACAAATAGGGTTTGGTGTAGCAGAAGCAGTTATAGCCGATGGAACAGGGCAAGCTGAATTATTGAAGCTGCAGAAACAGTTACTTCCTACTCCTCCCATCCCCATCCACTTCGCACCGCTATACAGATACAAGCATGAATCAATTGGTGCTAAAGTCATAAGACCAAAAGTTGGTGTTATTATATTTGCTGTATCAACACGGGTGATTAAAAAACCTTTGTCAGGACTATCTAAATCCAATAATGCAGAGTTATCAGGTGCTGCCCCTGTTTCGTTTATACCAACTCCTTGAGCTAAGGAATTGGTAGATGAAACAAAAAATAAAATGACAAATAATAATAGAAGTTGTTTCATAATTTTAGTTTTCAATTATAGTGACATTCAGAGTAGACGATTGATTTATAGATTCTTGATAAGATGTGTTTACCAATGTTTCTCCTACTAATCTATCTTTATTAATTCCTTTTAATTTCAAATAATCAACACATCTTTCAATGAACTTTTGATTATTCATAGTGTGTACTTTTTTATCAGAATTTATTTCAATTGAAAGTCGAACTTTTAATTTAGGATTACTAGTCATTAATAAATGCAGCTCATCCAGAGAAGTTTGAACGTTTTGGTCAATTGAATTTCCAGTTTGACTGGTTGAGAGTTCTTTTAAAACAAATTGAGTGTTTATTTGTAATGGATCGAGTAAAACTTCTTTATTAATTACTTGATTTTTGTCAGAAGAATGAGTTATTACTTCCTCAGTATAATATAAGTACCCTTCTTTATAAATTCGGATACGGTAATTTTGATCTAGTGTTAAAGGAATTGAGAATTCCCCGGTTTTTGTATTGCTTTTTGAGGAGGTGATAAGTTCTTGTGTTCCCACTTTAAAGACTTCTATCTTAGCTTCAATTGGAGTTTTGTTGTTTTTTGAAAGAACGGTTCCCTCTAATAATGCGAAGGAGGAGTTGCTTTTATTATTCATCTTTTGAAGCAGATCTTGGTTGTATTTTATTTTAAAAATATCTTTTTTCTCAGGTGTTTTTGGGTCTACAGATGTGTAATAAGCGTCTGTTCCATTTTCTCCCAATACAAAATAAACATCATCATTTTTTGTGTTAATTTCTGGACCTAGGTTAACAGGTTTCGACCATTTTCCTTTTTCTAATGTTGTATAATAAATATCATACCCTCCCATTCCTTTGTGTCCACGAGAACTAAAATAGAGCGTTTTTCCATCAGGATGAATGAATACCCCTTCCTCATCGTGTTCAGTATTTATTTCACTGCCTAAGTTTTTTGCTTCCTTCCATATTCCCGCCTTGTTTTTCTCGGAATACCAGATGTCCATACCTCCAAAGCCGCCATCTCTATTGCTGGTGAAGTAAATTATGTTTCCATCTGATGTTAGGCTTAAGGTAGATTCATGGAACTCACTATTTATTGGATAGGGTAGAGCCTCAGGTGTGCTCCATTTTGAGTTTTTCAACTTAGATTCGTATAAGTCTCCATTTCCAAAACGGTCATCTCTATAGATGAATAAACTTTTCCCATCCTTTGAAAGGGCAACTGCTGAGTTGTAGTTTTTTTCAGAGTTTATTGGTGAATTTAACAATTGAGCCTCTGTCCATCCTGTGGCAGTTGTCTCCGTATAATAAATTCTTTCTCTTCCCTTTCCAATTCTAATCTCCTTGTTTGTTATAGGTCTTCTAGAAGTAAAAAACATATATGAACCATCATTATTTATAACTGGGGCATATTCATCATAGGAAGTATTGATTCCGTTTTCACTGGTTTTTTGTATTGCTTCTTTGCTGTTTTTCGACCATTTCTTATAGGTAGTAATGGCTTCTGAAGCAATAATTAACATTTCGTTTTTTGTATAAAGCCTAGTATCAGAATTTAATTCGAAATCATTTTCTTTTGAATATTGAGCAAACTTATCTCCCTTAGTAGGAACGAGGGAGTTAATTTTTGAGTTATTAAATTGACTTGTCGAAAATTGTGGATTGCTTATTAGCTCTTTGCTAGAAATATACTCTTCAATGGTTAATTTGTTAATTCCGTCAGAATCATCTTGAGTGTATAATGGCTTAATCACTGAATTACTAACAGGAGATGAGCTTGAAACAACTAAGAATATTGCAGCAGAAATGAGAATTACCATTTCCACTATCATTTTTGTGAAAAGAACTTTCTCAAGACGCAAATTTCTTTCTTTTACCAATTGAAGCATTTTCCAGGATGCTCCTTCGGAGGATAGTTCGAAATTCTCAAGCTTTTGCTTGAACAAATGATCAATATTTTGTTTGTTGTTGTTCATTAATTAATTCGTTGTTTATTATATCTTTTACACTTGCCTTTAAGATTTCTCTTGCATTTGAAAGATGCCATCTTGATGTGGATTCACTTATCGATAACTGTTTTGCTATTTCTTTATGTTTTAAATCATCAATTGCATAAAGGTTGAAAACCAGTCGTGAAGCATTGGGCAAACTATTGATTTCAATAAATAATCTTTCTTGTGGAATTCGCAAAGCATTTGTCCACCATTCACTTATGTCATCTGTTGATTCATCTGGATTTTCAAAATGAGAAAGCGTCTCTGATTTTACAAAAACTTTACGATAAGATGTATTTTTTCTAAGATGATCCAATGCTGTGTTTACAACAATTCTTCTCATCCAAGCTTCAAGTTTTGAAGAGCCTTCCAATTGTTTTAAATTGCTGAAGATTTTTAAAAAGGATTGATTCAAAACATCGAAGCCTTCATCTTCATTTGTGAGGTAGCGCATGCAAACAGCAAACATTCTGGATTGATAGGTTTCAAACAGGTGTCTTTGTGCTTTTTCATTGTTTTTTAAGCACTCTTGAATCAAAGTCTCCTTTGACCATTTGTTAATATGTTTGAGTTGTATGAGTTTCACATCTATATGACGTAAGGGGTTGTGTAACGTTTGGTGAAAAACAATAGTTTATTTTAAAACCTTCATAAATTACATCTTTTCCCGTGATGATTTTCCTTTTTTGGTTTTAAAAAAGCATCTTCTTTGCTACTTGACTCAAATTATTTTTGTATAGCCATTTAAGTAAGACAAGAGTCTAACGAATTTATTTTTATAACAGAAGATTAAGGTTTTTTCTAGTCTTTTATACAACGAACAGAGAAGCCACGTACCCTTTCAAAAGGTTGAACGGCAGAACTATTAGAGCTTATGTTCAATGCTTTAGCTTGAGTTCCATCTGTTGTACTTGACCAATAATCTGAATAAGTTCCTCCTGGATCTAAATAACCGCCAGGATCTCTATGACCTGCCGTAGGTAATTTCAATGGCGAGTGCATTGCCCCTGCAGAACCGTTATAATTCCAGCTAGCTCTTTCTGCCTCCAACTCTACAGCCGTTGGTATTCTATATCCAGTAGGACAAGGATTGTTTATTCCATTTACTCCTTGCCATAAATTATTGTTCTGTGGGTTTCTCCAATCATTAGGTGACGTACTTGCGGTAATGAACTTATTATGATTAGGTGCGTTTGTTGTACTTAGTGTATTGGTAATAGTACTCGTTCTTTTTTCATGTCCATCAGTGAACCTTCCCCATTGGTATAAATCTCCATACGCATTAACATCATTATAGCTTGTTGCCACACGACTTGCTCCTAGATTTCTGTCCATCCAAATCTTTCCAGTTGCTGTTATCACATCCGTACCCCATTCTTCCCAAGCCAATCCAGTCCAGCTTTGAAATTTGTTTTGAGAAGTATTATAGATGATTAAACTCTCCGCTGGTGATTTGATTTTATTTCGTTCAGTGTCTGTCATACGTGGGAAAAGTACGCCTTTAGAAGTTGATTTGATGTCCAACATCGCTGATTCATGAGCAGATTCACCTGTTGCATTAATAGCAACACCGCCTACTGAAGCTCCTGCTTCCTTTTTATTGTCGATAAAATTGTGAGATAGATGGACCCATGAACTGCCATTGTAATAATTAATGCTATTCGTATTGGTATTGTAAATAATTAAACCATTAGCAGGAGAAGTAATTGTGTTTGGGGTAGTTCTGGGTAAAAGGAATCCTTTTTCTGTAGATGAAACATCGAGTATTGAGGAAGGGTTAGGAGAGTTTCCTGACAAGTTGATTGCAGTTCCTAATCCCGGACCTGTTCCGGTAGCTTTTGTTGAAGAGACTTTGAAATGCAGTATTCGTTGCCAACCTTTGTCGTTGTAAAAGTTAAACATTTTACTAGTAGTGTTATATATCATTAAACCATGAGCAGGATCTTTTAAATTTTTTCTTTGTTCATCAGTCATGCGAGGAATAAGTACTCCTTGAGTCGTGCTTGCTATGTCTAGCATTGCTGACTTGTGAGGTGCTGCTCCTGACGAATTAATAGCAACATTCTGTCCGAATATATTTAGAGAAAAGCTTAAGCAAACAATTATAAAACTTATTGATAAGAGTGCGATTCTTTTTAATGCTTTCATGTTTGACGCGTTACTTTAAGGCTGTTATTTAATGTTGTAAAATATTCTTTATTGTTTAAACAATTTAACGGAATGGTGATTTATTTCACCTGTGATGTTTAATATATAAACACCGCTATTTAATTTTAAATCGTTTATTTCAACTTGATTGCTACCTTCTTTTAATGTTATGTGCTTGTTTTTGATTTGTCTTCCGCTAAAATCAAAAAGTGAAACATCTAATTTCTCTTTGTTGCTTGTGTAAATGTTGAATTGTAGTGAATTATCACCAAATACTTCTTGATCTACAATAAAGTTGTTTCCAAAAATACTACTTGAAGAAATGATATCAAAATACTCTTGTTTTCCATCGAAATCAACTTGTTTTAATCGGTAGTAGCTGGTATGAATACTAGGAGTGTTATCTCTGTAAGAGTAGTTATTTAATGTATTGCTGTTTCCACTTCCTTGAACGGTAGCGATAGTGAAAAAATTGAAACCATCTAAGCTTTTTTCAATCATAAAATAGTCATTGTTGTTTTCTGAAGCTGTTGACCAATTCAAGATTGTTGGTCCATTTTTACAAAGCGCTTCGAATTTTAATAACTCGACAGGTAAAGGTGTGGAAACATCTACTAAAATCCAGTCTTTGAAAAAATCGTTGGGATTTACTACGATATTGCTTACTTTGTTTGATGCTACATTAGGCATTCCAAAAGTTAGACTTTCCCAGTTTCCAGTAACATTCGTACCGTGACAAGAGCTTCCTCCTGTAGTAACTAAAGTTGGGTTAAAACGTTGTGCTCGCAGACTAGCTTTTCCGCTTATAATATTACTACCACGTGCCTCTTTGTCGAAATCATAACCTAAACTCATTATGACAGCTGGTTTTGTGGTGTATGAGTTGGCGTCAATTCTCCAAAATCTGTCTACGACATAGTAGGATGCATCAGTAGGATAGAGAACCGAACACATATTGTTACTTCTGGAGTCACGCTTGGCCACTTAGAATTCATATTATCTGTTCTGTAAGTGGACAAAAATAAACTTCCTTTTGTATCTCCTGGGTAAGTGATTCTTATCTCAACGGGGATTTTTATAAAATCTGGATTAGCGAAAGGAATAATGTAATTTCCTGTAGAACTTCCAATATTCCATTTTATGACATTTCTTTCGTCCTCTGATATAATACTCCCGCCTTTATTAATTTGAGCGATAGCATTTCCATTTCCGTTTTCAATTACTAGGTTGGAATTGCCTCCAATATTTAAATATACATCATCATTGAGAATCCACCTTGCTTGAGAGTGCCCTAAAAATGTTAAGCCAAGAAGTGCTAAAATTAGAGCGGGTTTTTTCAAAAATGGATTGATAGTAGATAAATGCATTTTATATCGAGTAATTTATAGTATATATGTTTTTAGGCAATAAAATAATTTAGAGAGTTTATTCTGAATTATTTATCACCAACTGTCTGAGTTGTTTTGTGTTTTGCAAACATAGTAAGTTGTAGCTGAATAGACTAATATTCATGCTATTAAAACTAAATTATTTGTAATTTATACCATTAAATAGTTGAATAATCAATGTTTAAAGTCATTTGGAACTTCTTGACTAATTTGAAGGTGAGGTTTTTAGAAATAAGACATCTATAATCTTTCAAAAAAAAGAGGCTAAAAAAGAAATATAATCTCCGTTTCTTAAATGAAAATCATTTAATTCACCAACATCTCATCAATTTTCTTTAGAAAACTAGTGCTGAACCAGTCATGGGCTCCAACTTCTTCCATGATGATATTTCCTTCTTTGTCTAAAACATAGGTCGTTGGTAAACTGTTTGAATCAAATTCTTTTGGATAATTACTTGCTGGAAGATATACAGGAAAAGTATATTTCTTGGCTTTTAAGAACTTATTTATTGTTGCTGGTTTCTCATTGGTAACAAAGTAAAATGCCAATTGCTCACCATATTTATCATACAGTTTCTGTAGGGAAGGCATTTCTGCAACACAAGGTGGACACCAAGTAGCCCAAAGATTGACAATTGTTATTTTTCCGTGAGCTGAGGAAAAGTTGTGTTCTTTCCCTTCAAGGTCCATCAAAACCCAATCCATTGAGTTGACAGTTTTTTGTTCCTCTTTTGCTATTTCAGAAGGAGAGCCAGCAAATAGTCGTTGTACAAATGACATCACTGGCATTCTCACGCTTGGAATGAACATCAATCCAATAAAAGCAACAAAAACAATGTCCCATTTTCTCTTCTTTAACCATGGTTTTATTTCCATGATTAGTAAACGTTTGTACTTAATAAAACCAATGTACAAGCAACTTCAGTTTCAATTCCATGCTTGTTTAGTTGCTTTTCAAACTCAGGATTTTCAGTTCCTGGGTTAAAAATCACACGTTTTGGCTTTAAATCTATAATGGTGTCGTAATACGAAACTTGGTTTTTTGGTGAAAGATAAAGCGTTACAGAATGAATGTCTTCATCTTTTGGGAACTCGGTTGAAATGATTGTGTCGTTTATTTTCCCAGCTTTATTGCCAAATGCAACAACAGGAACGTTGTTTTCTTGGAGCATACGAACTGCTTTATTCGCATAACGATCAATTTTTTCGCTTGCACCTACAACTAATGTTTTCTTTGTTTTCATAATAACAAAGATAAAGAAAGAGTTTTAAGAAACACAATTGAAAGTTTTTAGAAATGTTAAGAGTGATAAATGTTACCTAGAAAAAGTGAAGCTTTTTAAGGAGAAGGTGCCGATAAAAATCGGCAGGGAGAGGGAGAGGGGGAAGGGAGAGGGGAGGTGTGGTTTTAAGAAAAACTGTGTTTTGTAATAATATTTGATATCAGTATTGTGTTTTTAATCAGTTCCTGATTGTTGAAAATGATAAGCTAAGTTGTGTCGTCCTTTCAGAGGACTAATTCATTTGAATGTATTCCTTTGTAGTCTAAAGATTAGCTAATTAAACGATTCCGTTAATGCATGATCTCCTATAAATCCCAACAGGATGACATGCGCTAACCTAGGACTCACGTCCTAAGTTAAATTGTACGTGCGCGCGCAATAGTATCTAAAAGGACAGTACAAATTAAATGCTGCAAATTCATAATCAAAGTCATTGTCGTCCGGTTAAAAACAACATTCTTCTAATAAGGGTATCTTACTATATAAGTTTATTCCTTTTCATTTTTTTATTCAATCCTTAAAGCTTTTCAGCTGTTTTCATGAGCTTGCTTCGCTGCGGTTCTTGATAAAAAAACGAAACAACCGACCAACGGGAGCTCACAGCCTGTCCCGAAAAACGGG
>Ga0265293_10008320_pt1 | contig 15435 bp, 14 predicted proteins | sample Munlanlewell138R_FD_192505 | JGI IMG/M metagenome (GOLD analysis project Ga0265293, IMG submission 192505) | Leachate microbial communities from a municipal landfill in Southern Ontario, Canada - Leachate well 138R | ecosystem: Engineered > Solid waste > Landfill > Unclassified | place: Canada...
AACGCATGGCCGGCAAGAAGGCCATCGTGCGCCATCTCGCCGCCGTCGAGACATTGGGCTCGGCCAATGTGATCGCATCCGACAAGACTGGAACGCTGACGAAGAACGAGATGACCGTGCGCCGGATCGTCACCGCCAGCGGCGCGGCTCACCTGACCGGAACAGGCTATTCGGCTGAAGGCAAAATACGCTTCGAACCCGAGGCCGGCTCCCTGGAGACGCTCCACGCCGAAGTAGCGCGCGCTTTGGCGGCCGCAGACCGCGCGAACAATGCGGTGCTTCAGCGTCACGGCGACAGATGGGAGGCGCAGGGCGATCCTACGGAAGCAGCGCTCATCGTCGCCGCCCGCAAAGCGGGGCTTGAGGAGGAAGCGCTGGACCAGCGTTTCGATCGCATCGGCGAAGTCCCTTTTTCCTCCGAGCGCAAGCTCATGAGCACGGTCCACACGGATACGGAGCGCGCTGAAAGATTGCGCAGCTTCACCAAGGGCGCGCCGGACGTGCTGCTTTCCCGGTGTTCGAACGAACTGATCGGGAAGGATGTCCGGCCGCTGGGCGATGGACGCCGGGCCGATATCCTGAAGGACAATGAAGCGCTTGCCGACGAGGCCCTGCGAACGCTCGGCGTCGCATTCCGATCACTCGAACCGCAAGATCCGCCGCCCGCGGAATTCAGCCCCGAGGTGGAGCGCGATCTCGTCTTTCTAGGCCTGATCGGCATGATCGATCCGCCGCGCGAGGAAGCGCGGCTGGCGGTTGCGCAAGCGAAAGCGGCGGGAATTCGTCCAATCATGATCACAGGCGATCATCCGGGCACGGCGGTCGTGATCGCCGCCGAACTCGGCATCACGGATGATCGCCGGGCGCTCACGGGCGCCGAAATCGAATGCATGACCGACGCCGAGTTCAAACAGGCCGTGCGCGAAATATCCGTATACGCGCGAGTCGATCCGACCCACAAACTGCGGATCGTCGAGGCGCTGCAGGCCGACGGCTCCATCGTCGCCATGACCGGCGACGGGATCAACGACGCGCCAGCGCTGAAGACAGCCGATATCGGCGTCGCCATGGGCATCACCGGGACGGATGTCTCCAAGGAGGCCGCCGATATCGTGCTCGCCGACGACAATTTCGCCACCATCGTCAGCGCCGTCGAGGAAGGGCGCGCGATCTTCGAAAACATCCGCAAGTTCCTGCGCTACCTGCTTTCGTCCAATATCGGCGAGGTGATGACCGTGTTCTTCGGCGTCCTGCTGGCCGACGCCCTCGGCCTCCTCGCTGCGGACGGCGGACTCATCCTTCCCTTGCTGGCGACCCAGATTCTGTGGATCAACCTGGTCACCGACGGCGCTCCCGCCCTCGCGCTTGGCGTCGATCCGGCCTACCAGGGCATCATGGACAGGCCGCCGCGTCCGGCTGGAGAGGGCGTCATCACGCGCCGCATGTGGCGCAGCATTGTCCTGGTTGGCGCCGTCATGGCTGCAGGCACGCTAATGGTCATCGACGCAGCCCTTCCCGGCGGCCTGATCAAAGGTACCGGCTCCGTCGCCTACGGCCAGACCATGGCCTTCACGACGCTGACGCTCTTCCAACTCTTCAACGTCTTCAACGCCCGCTCCGGAACACGAAGCGCATTTGCGGGCCTCTTCGAGAATGCATGGCTATGGGCGGCCGTCAGCCTGTCGCTCCTGCTTCATGCGGCGGTGGTCTACGCGCCTGTTCTGCAGCAGGCCTTCTCGACGGTCGCTCTTGACCTGCGGGATTGGTTGTTCTGTGCGGCCGTCGCAAGTTCGGTCCTGTGGGTGCGCGAACTGGACAAGCTGCTGGGAAGACTCCGCTGAGTGTGCGCCGGCACGCCGAGGAGGCCGCCGCGAGTTACCGCCCGCCTCTTTCAAGAGCTTCCAGCACGGAGGCGACGATCGCGTCCGGCGGTCCCTCGACATCGACGGAATCCCACTCTACGGCGCCGGCCATTCGATCCAGCTGCTGCGCGAGTATTTCGACCGTGGCGTCGGAGGAGCCGCCTTTCCGCGCCGCAACGCGCCGGCTGAGGACATCCGCTTCCGCTGTCAGCCATACGCCCCGGAACGATATGTCGTTTCCTGTCGCCACATCCTCGATCATGGCGCGATCTTCGAGGCGCTCGAAGACGGCGTTGGCGACGACAGTGCCGCCGCCGGCGAGAATGAGGTCGGCGCGCACCGCCATCTCGCAATAGACCTTCAGTGAGACTTCCGGGAGATAGGCTTCCTGCGGAAGACGGGTTTCTGCGGAAACCCCGTGCATGGCCTTTCTGATCCGGTCGCTTTCTATGATCCGCGCACCGGGCGGCGCGCCGAGATGCGGCGCCAGCCGTTCCGCGATCGTTGTCTTTCCCGATCCGCTGAAGCCGCCGATCGCCACCAGACGGGGCCTATGTCGCGACAGCAGGGAGTTGGCAAGGCGGAAATAGGATCGGGCTTCCTTGATGGTCTCGCCGGCCTGCGCGCCCTCCCCGGCTGCCTGCGTGGCGAGCACATGCGCGCGCACCGCCGCCCTCACAGCCATGAAGAACGGAAGGAGCGGGAACCCGCCCTCATCATCCATTTGGTCGAAATATCGGTTCATCACGAGATTCGCGAGGTCGGCGAATCCCCGGCGCCACAAATCCATGAGCAGGAAGGCGAGATCGTAGAGCACGTCCACCGTCGCGATCTCATCGTTGAACTCGATGCAATCGAACAGGTGCGGCTCGCCGTCCAGCAGACATATGTTCCTCAAATGCAGGTCGCCGTGGCAGCGGCGCACCCGGCCGTCCTGCGAACGGCGATCGAGCAGTTCGGCATGTTCTGCAAGAGCCGCCCGCATCGCGCTATGGAAGCGTTGCAGTTCGCCCTGATCGAAGACTAGGCTCTGCGCGAACCCGGCTTCGTTGATGTCGAGCAAATCTGCCATGCGCGCCGACCCGCTCTTCGTCCGGTCGAAGGGCGCAATACGATGGAAATGCTCGATCTTGCGCGCCGTCTCGTCCATGATCTCAGGCGTGAGCCCGCCCGCGAGCGCGATCCGGTCGAGCAGGCAATCCTGCTCGAAACGCCGCATCTCCACGACGCCGTCGACCAGTGTTCCCTCGCCGTCGAACTGGAGCGCGCCATCCGCGCCCCGCGTGATCGGGTACGCCGCGAGATAGAGGTCGGGGGCCGTCAGCGAATTGAGCTCTACCTCCCTGCGGCAGCTTTCCAGACGCAGCTCCGGCGTGGAGAAGTCCACATAGGGAAGCTTGACTTCGCGTTTCATCTTCCACGCGCGGTCGCCCGCCAGGAAGATGCGCGAGATGTGCGTCTCGATGATATCGACCTTGTCTGCGATCCCATGCGTGCCGGGGTCCGACAGGAAAGCGACCGTTCCGTGCGAGTTATCTGCAGCCATTGGCGTTCTCCGCATTGCCCGACCGGCGTCGCCATGACGCCTCAAGCTTCCGCCGCTTATCGCAGACGGCATGGTTGATCCGCATCAATGCTCGTAGAGCGGCGTCATCTTGACGCTCGCGCGGCGTTTTTTCTGGTCCGGCGGTCGTCCTCCTTGGTCAAGGTCTCGAAGCCGGCGACAATATCGAGAAGTTCTTCCGTGATCGATTGCTGACGTCCCTGGTGGTACTCGACGGCTAATATGGACAGATGGTCCTGGATATTCTTCTCAGCGGCCTGCATGGAGGCCAGGCGGCTGGCGTTTTCGCTTGCCATCGACTCGGCGAAGGCGCGATAGAGCGAAACGAACAGATGCTGGCGGATCAACGCTGAAAAAAGCTCGCGCCAGTCCATCGTGAAGGTTGGCAAGGAGCGCGAGTCCCAATGCCTCTCCGCCAGGCCTCTGAGCCAGGCCGCGTCGATGGGCAGAAGCTGTACCGTGGCAGGCGCGGAGCGGGCGGGAGCGCTTGGCCTGTGGTGTATGAGGAGAAACTGCTCGACCCCCTCCTGGAAGCGCAGTTCATCGACCTTGAGCAGAACGTCCTGAACCGCCGAAGTAATCCCTGAAACCGTGCTGGGAATCGGAAACTGCTCGCGAACTGCGCAGCCGGCGTCCTCCAGTCGGCCGACGAGCCTGTTCCCGACCACAAGGACAACCCGGTCTTCTTCCCTTTCCGGTAGGGCTTTGATCGTATCGATCGCGAAGGTGGCTGCCTGTTCATTGAAGGAGCCGCACATGCCCTGGTCGGAGCCAAATACGATGATCCCGCGACGCTTGCCCGACAAGGAATTGGCCGGAATCGCTTCTGGGCGATTCCACAGGACGATCTGCAGCCCTGTTTCGATGGTACGATTGTATTCGGCAAGGGATTCCACCGCCAACTCGCATTGACGGATGCTGGCGGCGGCAAGCGCCTTCATCACCCGGACGACGCCGTAGAGATCTTCCGCACTGTCGATGCGGCGACGCATGGATTCAAGCGCTTGCGCCATCCTCCACCTCTCCCATGTCTGCGACGATGGCGCCGATTACCCGGCGCAGATCGTCGCGATCATCCTTCGTCAGCTTGGCACCTGAAGCCATGCGTTCGCCGAGGTCTGGAAGTTCTGTCACAACTGCCTTGCGGATGGCCTGTTCCGCCTCGGCTGTCCTTTCGACTGGAATTGCGTTGAGAAGGTCTTCGCTGGCGGCGAGCAGGACGGCGACCTGCTCCGGGACCGGAAGCGGCTTGTATTGTGGCTGCTTGAAGACTTCGCGGACGCGACGGCCGCGTTCCAGCATCGCGATGGTGTCTTCGTCCAGTCGGGTCCCGAACCGCGAGAAGACCTCCAGTTCCTCGAACTGCGAATAGGATAGCCGCAATTCGCCCGCCACTGCGCGATAGCAGGGCATCTGCGCCTTGCCGCCGACGCGGGAGACGGAGCGTCCGACGTCCACCGCTGGCAGGATACCCTTGCGGAACAGTTGCGGCGACAGGACGATCTGGCCGTCGGTTATGGAAATCAGATTGGTGGGGATGTAGGCGGAAATGTTCTGAGCCTGCGTTTCGGCAATCGGCAGCGCCGTCAGGGAACCTCCGCCATATTCCTCGCGCAGTTGGGTCGAGCGTTCCAGAAGCCGCGAGTGGACATAGAAAACATCCCCCGGATAGGCCTCGCGGCCGGGAGGGCGGCGCAACAACAGAGACAATTCGCGATAGGCGCGCGCATGGCGGGTCAGATCGTCATAGACGATGAGAACGTCCTGGCCCCGCTCCATGAAGAACTCGGCCATTGTGGTCGCCGCATAAGGGGCGATGAACTGCACCCCCGGCGGTTCGTCGCCGGATGCCACGACAACGATGCAATAAGACAGGGCGTCGTAGCGGCGGAGATATTCGAGAAACTTGGCCACGGCCGAACTGCGCTGGCCGATGGCGCAGTAGACGCAGATGACGTTCTTGTCTCGTTGATTGAGGATCGTATCGAGGGCGATCGCCGTCTTTCCCGTCTGGCGATCCCCCAGGATCAGCTCTCGTTGCCCGCGTCCGATCGGCAGAAGCGAATCTATGACCTTGAGGCCAGTCTGGAGCGGCCTTGCCACGGGCGCGCGGCGCAGGATCGGGGGAGCGGGCCGCTCCACGGGACGCCGCTCGGTCAGCCGCAGCGGACCGCGCTCGTCGAGCGGCCGGCCGAGCGCGTCGACGACACGGCCGACAAGTTCTTCGCCGACGGGAATATCGAGGATACGGCCGGTGCGGTGGGCGAGGCTCCCGGCGGTCAGTTCGCGGCTGGCGCCCAGCAGGATCGCGCCGACCTCTTCCGGATCCAGATTATAGGCCATCCCAAGCACGCCGCCCTGTAGTCTCACCAGCTCCTCGGCCTCCACTCCCGGCAAGCCGCGGAGCCGGGCGACTCCCTGGCCGACCGAGACAACGCGTCCGACCTCACGTGCCGTCAGTTGCGGGCCACCCGTTGTGACCACCTCTTCGAGGAGGGACAGCGTCTGGCGGACGGAGTCGCGCAGCGGCTCCGACGGGCCGCGACGTTCGGCATGCTTACTGGAGCTTCGCATGTTTTTCGGCGTTCTCATCCAATGCTACGAACAGACGGGCTTCCAGGCTCTCAAGATAGGAATCGACGTTCCAGACGAACCGGTGCGAAGGGGTTCGCAGTTCGACGCCGCAGATTAAATCCGCACTGGTCGTGAACCGCGCCTCGAGGTCGTCATCCAACTCGCGCCGCAGCGCCAGGGACAGCTGCTCCCGCGCTTCTGGCGAGATCGGGAAGGCGGTGCGGACCTCGATTTCGTGATCAGACTCACGCACCGCCGTCGTGATGGCGTCTCGCTCCGCCGGATCGAACGTTTCCAGCCTTTTCACGAAGACTTTCAGAATTTGCTCCTCCAGGGTTGCGTCGGCGAGTTCGTTCAATCCGCGGCGGGCCAGCGAAAAGACTTCCTGTCCCAGGCGTTCGCGGAAGTCCTGCAGCAATCCTTGCCGTTCACGCGCCAGCGCCTCCAGCCATTCCACCTGCTCCTTCTCCGCGTCGTGGCGCGCAGCCTCCATCAACTGCTGTCGATAGGCCTCGGCTTCGTCCCCGGCTCGCGCCAGCATCTCTTCGCGGTTCGCCTCGAATTCAAGGTTCCGCACCCGGAAGAGTTCCGCCTCGGCCTCGGCCGACGCCCGCTGCCGTGCAGCCTCGTCAAGGCGGCCCGCGATCTTCGCTTCCCGTTCCTTCATCGCTCCAACGATCCGGCCATAGAGGAAATGCTTGAGCAGCCAGACGAGGACCAGGAAGTTGACGATCTGGGCGACAAGGGTGAACCAGTCAACACCCACTACTGACCTCCTGTCAGGGCCACCACATGGTTCCAGAACGGGTTGGCGAAGATCAGGATTATGGACACCACGAAACAGTAGATCGCCGAGGATTCGCACATCGCGACGCCGATGAACATCGAGCGTGTGATGACGGGAGCCGCGTCCGGCTGCTGGGCCAGGGCGGTCAAGCCGCGCGACACGGCCCAGCCTTCGGCGATGGCGGTGACAGGAGCGCCGATGCCGACGGTTGCCCCGGCCATGATGATCGAGATCATGCCTATCAATTCCACGCTGTTCATGGGCCTTCTGTCCTTTTCTCGTTGGTTGAGGCAGTTTGCGCCTGCTCCTGATGGGCCTGGTTGGCGGAAGCGATGAACACCAGCGCCAGAATCGCGAAGATGTAGGCCTGGATCAGGCCGATCAGCAGTCCAAGAGCGCTCATGATGATAGGAAAGAACAAGGGAGCGATGGCGAGCGCTGCGGCCACCATCATCGACCCGCTCATGACGTTGCCGAACAGACGCAGGGCCAGCGCAACCGTCCGCGTCAGTTCCCCGAAGATGTTGAACGGCAGCAGGAATGGGCTTGGCTGAAGATAGGTTTTCAGGAACCCGCCAAGTCCGCGCTCGGCTATCCCAAACAGCGGCGTGGACACGAAGACGCACAGGGCAAGGGCGGCGGTGGTCGAGAGAGAACCCGTTGGCGGGTGAAAACCAGGAATGATCGCCAGGATATTGGAGACGGCGATGAACAGGAACAAAGTGCCGACGAAGGGAAGGTAGCGGGCCGGATCCTGCTGCGTCACGTCCCGGATCTGCTCCTGGATGATCTCCACCACGATCTCAAGCAGGCTCTGTCCCCGCGACAGGGTTGTCTCCGTGCTCAGGCGACGCGTCACGAGCCAGGAGCCGCCGACCAGAATCACCATTACGAGCCAGGTGAATACAAGGGTGGCGGTGATCCTGACCGGTCCCGCCTCCCAGTAGACGATGGCGTCAGGCGTGATGTTCATCTCAGCCCCCGTTCTTCTGCGGGGGAAGATATGAGTCGAGCTCCGCCCGCATCCTTGAAACCAAGATCAGGCGGACCATTATGAAGCCCGCAAGGCAGGCCAGCATGCGCTCCCAGCGCCCGTCCATCACGAAGTAGAAGCCAACGACGACAACGGCCGTGCGCACGACGAAGCTGGCTAGGACCAGCGGCATCGGCGATTTCAAGGACGCAAGCCGCTGCACGGTCAGCCACAGACCGCCGAAATAAAACAGGCCCAGACCCAGCCCGGCCATCCAGGCCAGTGCCATCGGCAGAAACGGATTCATGGGTCGGCTTCCTTTTCTTCCTCCTCGATCGCCTTGGCCTCCAGACTGACCCAGTACCATGCACTGAGGCAACCCAGCGTCGCGCCGCCAAGGATCATGGCCAGCGTCCACGAGAAGCCACCCGGCCAGAGCCTGTCGAACCAGAGTCCGAGCACGATGCCGATGATGGTCGGGACGGCCACCGACCAGCCGATCACGCCGAATGTCCCCACGCCGATCCAGATCGTTCTGTCCTTGGCGCCGCGCGCCCGGATCTTGCGCTTCTCCATGGTCTCGACCTTCCGGCTCAATCCATCGGAGGCCTTCTCGCCCATCCGCTCAGGCATGGCCGCGCCCTTCCCACTCGAAGATCTGGCGCACGAGGCTGGCTTCCAGATGGTCCAAAGCAAGGCGGGCTTGCCGCTCGCGTTCATCCGTATCGCGAAACTCCGTGCTGACGACGTGTCGCAGTTCGCCCAACCGCCCCTGTACCGCGTTTCCGGTGGAAACGAGCACTTCAGCGCCGCGCTTGACCAGTATGCCTTCGTCAACGGCGAAAAAGGTCTCTTCGCCGTTCGCCTCCTCAAGCGCCAGGATGCCCGGGACCAACGCCGCCGCGAAATCGATGTGCCGCGGTAACAGACAGAAGGAACCGTCCTGCGCCTCCGCAACGACCTTTGACACCTCCTGCTCCAGAAGTATCCCGGACGGCAGGATGACCCTCACGATCATGTTCATGGCTTCCTGGCCTCATCGACCGCGCCGATCATGTAGAGCGATTTTTCCGGGTGACCGGAGAATTCGTCGTTCAGAATGCGCTCGCACCCTTCAAGCGTATCCTCCAGATTGATCATCTTGCCTTCCAGGCCCGTGAACTGCTCGGTCGTGAAGAAGGGTTGCGTCAGGAAACGTTCCAGGCGCCGCGCCCGATGGATCCTGCGCTGGTCATCCCGCGACAACTCCTCCATCCCCAACATCGCGATCACGTCTTTCAGTTCTTCATAGTTTGCCAGCGTCTCCCTCACCTTGCGCGCGACGCGGTAGTGCCGCTCGCCCGCCAGCGGCGGCGTCAGCATCTTGGATTCGGACCGCAGAGGGTCAACCGCAGGATAGAAGCCCTGGCTGGCGCGCTCGCGCGAGAGCACGATGAGGGACGACAGATGGCCGAAGGTATGCGTTATCGCGGGGTCGGTGAAGTCGTCCGCCGGAACGTAGACGGCCTGCACGGAGGTGATGGCCGCGTCGCGCGTCGTGCAGATGCGCTCTTCGAGTTCCGCAAGTTCAGTCCCCAATGTGGGTTGATAGCCCATCCGGGAGGGCAATCGTCCGAGCAGACCCGACACTTCCGAACCGGCCTGAATGAAACGGAAGATGTTGTCGATTAGCAAAAGCACGTCCTGCTTCTGATCGTCACGAAAATATTCCGACACGGTCAAGGCCGCATGCCCCACGCGAAACCGTGCGCCGGGCGGCTCGTTCATCTGACCGAACACCAGCACAGTCTTGTCGAGCACGCCGGCGTCTTGCACGTCGCGGACCAACTCCTCCGCTTCCCTGGAACGCTCACCAATGCCGCAGAAGACGGTGACGCCGTGATGGCGGCCTGCGACATTGTTAATCAGTTCGGTGATGAGCACGGTCTTGCCAACGCCCGCGCCGCCGAACAGGCCCGCCTTGCCGCCGCGCTCCAGCGGAGCCAGGAGGTCGATGGCCTTGATCCCGGTGGTGAAGATTTCGCTTGTCGTGCCTTGCTCTGCCAATGATTTCGGCAATGCGTGCAGCGAGCGCCATTCACCGCCCTCCAGTTCTTCCCCGCCATCGATCGTGTCGCCGAACACGTTGACGACGCGCCCAAGAAGCCGCTCACCCACGGGAACCCGGAGCGGATGGCCCATATCGATGATAGGCATACCGCGAGCAAGCCCCGCTGTCGGGGTCAGGGAAACCCCTCGGACCGTTTCCGGATCGAGGTGGTTGACCACTTCAATGATGATGCGCCCGTCATCTCCGGCGCGCAACTCGCTGTGAAACGCAGGAATGGGGTCGGGAAACCAGGCATCCACGACGCTGCCACGCACCGAAAGCACAGCGCCGCGTCGATAATCGCGACGATCTTCCAGAGAAATTTGCCTAGAACTATTCAACCGTTCCTCCGCTCGAAGCAGATGTAGTGCCTCCGTTTGGTTCCTGCCTCAGTATCCCCAAGGCGGCCGTTTGCGCCAACATCACACGATGGAGGAAGATGTTCCTTGATCTGCATCAGTGCAGGCTTGCACTCGCGGGCCAGCTCGGCACGAAGGTCATAGTACTCAGTGTCATGGAACCACTTGAGCCGCATGCGGTCAAAATGATCCTCCTCGAATACATCCGCGGCTTCTACAACCCGCGCAGCAAACACTCGGCCTCGGCTGGAAATCACCCGCTATTCAGCTTCCGGTGACTGAGCGACGGAAAATGATGAGGCTCAGCATGAGCGTTGCGGCGCCCGACACGAAGGTCCAGAGGAATTCCATCCAGATGATATCAAGCCCTGCGCCGCGATAGAAGATCGCCTCGGCGAAGGACATGTAATGCCGGGAGGGCAGGAGCCAGGTGATCGGCTGCAGCCAAGCCGGCTGGCTTTCGACCGGAGTCATTCCGCCGGAGAGGATCATCATCGGCATGATCACCAGCATGATGAGTAGCGCGAACTGTGCCATCGTGCGCGCCAACGTGCCGAGCAGCAATCCGATCGCGCCAGCCGCGAAGATGTAGATCGCCGTGCCGATCAGCAGCAATGCCTGCGAGCCGGCGAACGGTATGCCGAGCGCGCCCTCGACAATGATGAAGAGCGAAAAGGTGAAGGCAATGAGGATCACGCCGCCATTCACCACAATCTTGGCGATCGCGATTTCGATGGCGGTGACAGGCATGAGCAGCAGGTGCTCGATCGTGCCGTGTTCGCGCTCACGGATCAGGGCAGCGCCAACCAGCACGATGGTCAGCATAGAGAGTGAATTCAGGAGTCCGCCGATCGCCGCGAACCAGACATTGTTGCCGGAAGGATTGAACGAGCGGCGCACTACTAGCTCGACGGCAGGAACGCTCACCAGGTCCTGTCGCGCGGCGAAGCGCTGCACCTCCTGGGTCAGGATCGCGGTTAGATAGCCGGTTCCGATGGCTGCCTGCTGTGTCTTGGTGGCATCGATATTGATCTGCAGGGCGACGGGCCGCCCGCTGCGAATGTCTGTTTCGAAACCGCGCGGCACCACGACGGCGAAGATGACCTCGCCCCAATCCATCATCGGGTCGATCTGGCTCGCCTCGATGGTGCGGGGCGCGAGGAACCAGGGCGGATAGAGCGCCGTCTGTAGCGACCGCGACAGTGCCGAATTGTCCTCATCGACGAAGGCGACAGCCGTCTTGCTGATCGTCTCACCCGCCGCAATCGACTCGACATACATGCCGGGCCCGAAAGAGTAGAGCACCAGCACAAGCAGCAGGAGATCGCGCCAGAGCGTACGCAATTCCTTGCCGGCAAGCCAGGAAATATTGCGGAGGCTGCGCATCAGCGCTCCTGCTTTCTGAGCAACAGCGTGGCGATGCCGACGGAGACCGGCACGAAAGCGGCGATGAGGAGGATGTTGATCGCCAATTCGCCGAAGCCGAGGCCCTTGTTGAAGGCGCCGACACTCATCTGCATGAAATAATTGGTCGGCCAGAGCTGGCCTATGATCCGCGCCGCGCCTTCCAGTGTCGAGACCGGCTGGATGAGGCCGGAAAACTGCACCGTCGGCAGCATGGCCAGGATCATGGTTGCAAACACCGCCGCGACCTGACTGCGGGTGAAAACCGCGACGAGCATGCCGAACCCTGTCGCCGCAAGGACATAGACGATGGCGCCCAATGCCAGTGCCAGCGCACTGCCGGTCAGCGGCACCTGGAAAAGCAGGATCGTCATCAATGTCAGGATCAGCCAGTTTACAAAGCCGATGCCGACATAGGGCAGTTGCTTGCCGAGAAGATACTCCAGCTTGCCGATCGGCGTCACATGGAAATTGGTGATCGTGCCGATCTCGCGCTCGCGGGCGATGCTGACCGCCATCAATATGGCTGGAAACAGCATCAGCAGAATGGCCGGAATCGACGGTGCCATGGAGTACAGGCTCTCGAAGCCGGGATTATAGCGGTAGCGCGGCTCCATCTCCACGATGGGCCGGGTGAGATCGCCGACCCCGGCGGCGACGGCGCGCTGTGTCAGGAAGGTTGCGTGCGCACCCTGCACATAGCCTTCGATCGTTGCTGCGCGCATCGTGTTGGCACCGTCGATCCAGGCCGCGACGCGGCTCGGTGCGCCTGTCGTCACGGCACGGCCAAAGCCACGCGGAATTTCGAGGGCAAGCGAGATCGTTCCCGCGGCCATCCGTTCCTCGAGTTGGTCGATGCTGGTCACGGGTGCCTGTTCGACGAAAGTGGGAGAGCCCTGGAAATTGGCGATATAGGCTCGGCTCTCCGGCGTCTGATCCTGGTCGAAAGCCGCGAAGGTCAGGTCCTCGATATCGGAAGATATGCCATAGGCGAACATCAGCATCAGGATCATCGAGCCGAGAAAGGCGAAAGCTAGCCGGACCGGGTCGCGCATCACCTCCAGCGATTCGCGCAGGCTGACCGCGAACAGCCGGCCAAGTCTGGGGTCCAGCGAGATTGACGTCGTCGCAGGCTCTTTTGCCAATTCAGGCGCGGGTGCAGTTTCGCCGTCCGGCTCGCCGATCGCGCCTTCAATGTAGCGGATGAAGGTTTCCTCAAGAGAGGACGAGCCCGCTTCACGCGCGAGATTCTGCGGTGTGTCGTAAACCAGAACTTCGCCGGCATGCATGAGCGAGATGCGATCGCAGCGCATGGCCTCGTTCATGAAATGGGTAGAGAGGAAGATGGTCACCTCGTCACGCCGCGACAGATGGACTAGTAGCGCCCAGAATTCGTCCCGCGCCACCGGATCGACCCCCGATGTCGGCTCGTCGAGGATCAGCATGTCTGGACCGTGGATGATGGCGCAGGCAAGCGACAGGCGCTGGCGTAGGCCGAGCGGCAGCGAAGCGGAAATCGCATTGGCATGGGCCTCGAGGCCGAACTGCGCCAGCGATGCGACGATGCGCGGACCGATTTCCTCGGCCGAGAGATGAAACAGCCGCGCATGTAGCATCAGGTTCTGGCGCACGGTCAATTCGCCCCAGAGCGAGAAATTCTGCGACATGAAACCGACGCGCTTTCGGGTTTCGATATTGGTCGCGTCGACCGGCTCGCCGAACAGCCAGGCTTCGCCTTCCGAAGCAGGCAGTAGGCCGGTGAGCATCTTCATCGTCGTCGTCTTGCCGCAGCCATTCGAGCCGAGAAAACCAAAAATCTCGCCGCGTTCGATCTCGAAGCTTACATCGCGAACAGCGGTGAAATCGCCGAACCGGCGCGTCAGCCCCTTGGCGACGATGGCCGGGTTGCCACTCAGCGAGGGGCGCGGCGGGATATGCAGGCCAGTCTCGGTGCCGCGCTTTTCCGGAGGCAACAGGGATACATAGGCTGATTCCAGATCTTCCGTGCCGGTCTGCGCACGTAGTTCAGCCGGCGTGCCTGAGCTAAGGATCTGCCCCGCATCCATGGCGACCAGCCATTCGAAGCGCTCGGCTTCCTCCATATAGGCGGTGGAGACCAGCACGCTCATCTGCGGCCGGTCCGCCCGGATCTCGTCGATCAGGTTCCAGAACTGGCGGCGGGCAAGCGGATCGACGCCGGTGGTCGGCTCGTCGAGAATCAGGAAGTCGGGATCATGGATCAGAGCGCAGCAGAGTCCGAGCTTTTGCTTCATGCCGCCGGAGAGCTTGCCCGCCGGCCGGTCCGGGAAGGGATCGAGCCCGGTGGCGCGCAGCAGCCGGTCCATCCGCCGACGCCGCTCGGCCGCGTCATGGCCATAGAGTCGGGCAAAGAAATCGAGATTCTCCGCGACGCTCAGTTCCATGTAGAGGTTCTTGCCCAGCCCTTGCGGCATATAGGCAGCACGGGAAAAGACTTCGGCGCGATGCCTCGCCTTTGCCATCGATCCGCCAAGTACGGTGATTTCGCCCGCCTGCATCTTCCGCGCGCCGGCAAGAAGCCCGAGCAGGGTTGATTTGCCGACGCCATCCGGGCCGATTAGCCCGAGCATGTGACCCGAAGGAAAATCGAGTGTCACATCTTCGAGCGCGACCACGCTGTCATAGCGATGCGTGACGTTGCGGACGCGTGCAACCGGGGCGGAATGGCTAGCCATTGCTCGCTCAGTCCTCGGGAGCAAGACCCGGCGGCAGTGCCTCGGGTGGAATTTGCTGGCCGACAATCTCCGCCGGCCACGCAGAGTCTTCAATGCCCATCAGCCGGATATAGGCAACGCCACGAATCCCGGTCTTCACCTGGGCGATATAGGCACGCACTAGTTCCTCCGGCACGCGCACCTTCACCCGGAACATCAGCTTTTCGCGTTCATCCCTGGTCTCGACCTGCTTGGGCGTGAATTGGGCTTCGGGCGAGACGAAGCTGACAAAGGCCGGGATAGCATAGTCGATCGCGTCCAGTCGGATGCGTGCCTCTGCACCGATTGCGGTGCGCGCCGATTCGGCTGCGGGGAGGAAGATTTCCATATAGACTTGGCTGAGATCCAGAAGCGTCAGCACCTTGCCGCCGCCGCCCAGCACTTCGCCCGGTTGCGCGAGACGGTAAAGGATGCGGCCGAAGGCTGGCGCTGTCAGCGTCGCATCGGCGATCTGGGTCTGATACTGATTGACGAGCGCCCCGGCGGCGTCGACGCCGCGCTCGGCGGAATTCAGCTGGGCGATCGTGACATTGAGCGCCGCTTCCGCCGAGGCACGTCGCGCTGCTTGCTGTTCCAGTGCCGATTGCGAGCTGACCCCGCGCTCGGCGAGTGTACGTGCGCGTTCATGCTCGTCCTCTGCCAGGCGCAGATCGGCGCGGCGCTGCTCGATCAGGGCGCGGACTTCGAGAACCTGGCTTTCAGCTCGCGCCACATCGGCCTCGGCCCGCTGCAACTGCGCTTCCAGCTCGCGCGTATCCATGATCGCCAGCACGTCGCCCGCCTCGACCAACGCGCCTTCCTCAACATTGATTTGCAGCACCCGGCCCGGAGTACGCGTTGCCACGTCGATCTGCTCGGCCTCAATCCGGCCATTGCCCATGGCGATGCCTTCGGGCAATCCGCCAGTCGTCTGATCCCAGACATACCAGGCGATTGCTGCGATCGCCGCAAGGATCGCAACGATGGCAATCGGTATGCGAAGATATTTCATCATGGTTGTACTCACGGCCAATCGGAGGCGGCGACCTACCGGTACCATCCGGGGCATGGGATGACTATAGACTGCTGTT
>Ga0265293_10008322_pt1 | contig 15432 bp, 15 predicted proteins | sample Munlanlewell138R_FD_192505 | JGI IMG/M metagenome (GOLD analysis project Ga0265293, IMG submission 192505) | Leachate microbial communities from a municipal landfill in Southern Ontario, Canada - Leachate well 138R | ecosystem: Engineered > Solid waste > Landfill > Unclassified | place: Canada...
TGACTACCTCTTCTGTTACAATATTATGTCATGCAACTATCTCCCGACCAAAAATACGCATTAGACGTTCTGCTGTCATGGTATAGACAAAAGGACAAGAAATCTTATATCACGTTAGGAGGTTATGCAGGCACAGGAAAAACAACCCTTATTTCCATACTAAGGCAACAACTCCATAAGAAAAATAATAAACTTAAAGTTGCTTTTGTAAGCTACACTGGAAAGGGAGCAAGAGTTCTGGAAGGCAAGATTTCGCACTCCAAATCAAAATATAAGCAAGATTATATAGGCACTATCCATTCTCTATTCTACTCCCCGATCATAGACCCTGAAACAGAGGAAATCATTGGATGGGAAGGAAAAGATACTATAGATATTGATTTAATTATTGTTGATGAAGCATCTATGGTTAATCAAAGAATCTGGCAGGATATGCTGAGTTATTCAATACCAGTACTAGCTGTGGGAGATCATGGACAGCTACCGCCAATAGAGGGAGAATTTAATTTGATGCAGCAACCAGATATCAAGCTGGAACAGATACATCGCCAGGCAGCAGGAGATCCTATCATCCATGTATCACAAATAGCCAGACAAACCGGACAAATCCCCGTAGGAGTCTTTGGTAACGGCGTAAGAAAAATCAATAGGTATGATCCGGATATTTATAATGAGCTTGAAGACATATTGCAAGGATATAACTCAAATACTTTAATACTCTGTGGTTACAACTTCACACGTATTAAACTAAATCAACAAATCAGACAAAATAAAGGCATTGAAACGGAAATTCCAGTAATCGGAGATAGAGTTATCTGTCTTCGTAATAACCATAAAAAGCAGATATTTAATGGAATGCTAGGCACTATTAACTCAATTAGCCCAGAAACGAAGGATTATTATGCGAAAATAGAATTTGATGATGGACATTTCTTCCAAGGTATTATCTTGGCTCAACAATTCAACTCAAAAATGGTTTATAATTTTTCCAGTAAACGTAAGGAAACTTTAGAAGCAGATCTATTCGATTATGGATATGCCCTGACTGTCCATAAAGCCCAAGGAAGCGAAGCGAAAAAAGTCGTTCTGTTTGAAGAACGATTTAAGCAGATGACGGACGAAATGTGGAAAAAATGGCTTTACACTGCAGTAACCCGTGCTCAGGAAGAGTTGATAATAATTGGCGCATGATACGACCGAATTAAACACTAATTACTATAATTAAAATATTTTATTTATTAATAGTGTACTAATGCAAGCAACGAAAACCAATGAAAATCTCCTGAAGGCTGCACAGGGAGAAGCGATGGCAAGATTAAAATATACTGCTTTTGCACAACAGGCAATGGAAGAAAGAATGCCTGAGATAGCTCAACTCTTTATGGAAGCAGCTGGGGCGGAGACAATTCATGGCATAACACACCTTAGAGCTGCAGGCCTAGTAAAATCAACTTTAGAGAACCTCCGTGACGCGGTAGAAGGAGAAGCAGACGAAGTTGATACCATGTACCCAAAAATGATTGAGGAAGCCAAAGAAGAAGAAGCTGTCAATAAGGAAGAGGCTATTAAAGCCTTTCAAGTTGCAATAGATAGAGAGGATGACCATGAACGTATGTTCAAAGCAGCATTAGAAAGTCTGGAATCAAAAAAATAACTCCCAAGTTTCACTATAAATGATAAAATCGGAGTTTAAGAGGATTTCTGAAAACCATGGAGACAGAACACATCGAGTTACTTGCTCCCGCAGGTTCTTTTGAAACATTACAAACAGCTATAGATGCTGGCGCAGATGCCATCTATTTTGGTATTGACGATTTTAATATGCGTGCAACTGCAGCGGCCAACTTCAAGCTTGAAGATCTTCAGGAAGTTACCCGCAGGTGTAAACGAAAAGGTGTAAAAACCTACATTACCTTAAACACTTTGCTTTACGATGAAGAACTTGACCGAATGCGAAAAATAGTAGAGGGAGCAGAGAGGTATAAAATTGATGCGATAATCGCATCAGACATGGCTACCATCCAATATGCAAGATCTCAGAACATTGAAGTACATATATCAACTCAAATGTCTATTTCAAATTCAGAAAGCTTAAAGTTTTATTCACAATTTTCAGACAGAGTTGTATTAGCGCGCGAACTATCCCTAAAACAAGTAGAAGGTATAGTCAAACAAATAGAAGCTCAAAATATCAAAGGACCAAAGGGAAAACTGATTGAGGTTGAAGTTTTTGCACACGGAGCACTATGTGTAGCTGTCAGCGGGAGATGCGGAATGAGTATGTATTGTTACAATACTTCCGCAAATCGTGGAAAGTGTAGCCAAATGTGCAGAAGGGAGTATAAAGTTACAGATTTAAGTAGCGGAAAAGAACTCGTGGTTGATAACAACTACATCATGAGTTCTGCAGATCTTTGCACTATTGGTATGCTTCCTGGGCTAGTTAAAACCGGCATTAAGGTATTAAAGTTTGAAGGTCGCGGCAGATCACCGGAGTACGTAGATACTGTAATACGGACGTATAAAGAGGCACTACAAGCTATTGAAGATAGAACTTACTCACAAGAACTTGTAAAGAAATGGAATCAAGAACTCAAAACAGTATTCAACAGAGGCTTTACCCAGAATTTCTACATGGGTCGCAAGATAAACGAATGGGCAGGCGTATATGGTAGTAAGGCTACGCAGGAACGAACACATATCGGAATAATAGAACGCTACTATCCTAAAATAGGCGTTGCACAAGCACGAATACAGGCCAAAGATCAATTTCAGATTGGAGATAAGTACATAATTACTGGACCGACAACAGGCCTGGCAAGAGGAAAGATTGAATCAATGCTAAAAGACGAAAAAGCAATTCAGATGGCTACACAGGGAGAGGTAATCACTTTCAAAATTAGCAAGAAGGTAAGGAAAAATGACCTTTTATACGTATTACGTCATAGACCCACACATGGCGACTACTAACTAACTTTTTACCCAATATCAAATTTCAAGTTTCTAAGCGGCTGGCGAGGTACTTGGTTTAACCGCTTTGACAAGCATTAATAGAGCAACAGCCCCGACAAACGATACAACTATAGAACCTAAAATGTTATCAGCTTCCAGCCCAAATAAGCTAAATAGGAAGCCACCAATTAACGCGCCCAAAAGACCTACTATCGTATCGCCTACCAACCCAAATCCTCTTCCCTTCACAAACCATCCGGCTAATCCACCTGCAATCAAACCCACCAGGATCCATACCAATATATTCATAAAAAGTATATAAAAAATAAAATACCTGCTCTCTAAATTAAAACGCAGATTTAAAAGAGCTTTACATAATTATGCCCTTTTACCTTGCAAAAGGCAAAATTAAGATAGAAGTATATTAAAACAGTCTGATCTTATGAAGAAGGAACGACAGAAGGAAGATGATCCCGGCGATCATCACAATAGAGGCCCCGGAGGGAACATCAAGATAATACGAAAGTACTATCCCTAATATAGTAGAGGTAATACTTGCCAAAATAGAGACGGGAATCATGGACTTAAAATCTCTAGCTAGCAACCTGGCAATACTAGCTGGAATAATGACGAGCCCTGAAACCATTACGACCCCAATAAGTTTTAAGGCAATAACAATTGCCATACTTGTCATAATATTTAGTAAGAGTTCCCATCGATCCACTTTTATTCCTCTGATATAAGCAGCCTCAGGGTCAAAGGTAACATATAGCAATTTGGAATAGTTAAATAATATTAAAATAAACACTATAAAAAAGGTTCCTGCTGACAGGTACATAGATCCCTCATCTAAAAATAATAAAGACCCAAATAAGTACCTGGTGATATCAGGCTGGTAACTACTAGAAAGATTGATTATAAGGACTCCAAGTGCAAAGAAAACTGTATAAAAAATTCCTATTAAAGAATCTACCTGCACGTTTGAATTTTTCTGAAAATACGTGATGCCTACTGCAATTAAAACTGCGACCATAAGTGCAAGCATCAATGGCTGGCCGAAGAGTACTAAACCGATAGCAATGCCTGCCAGAGATCCGTGCGAAATCCCATCTACCAAAAACGCCTTATTTCTTAAGGTTATGAAGACACCTAATACTGCCAGTAAAATTCCTACCAAGATACCAACAAATAAGGCCTGTAGCATAAATGGTTGTGTAAACGTATCGATAATATTCATATTAATCTAGATTAACTAATGTACCCTCCTCTAGTTTAACCACTCTGGATTTACTATCTACTCGAGTTTCTTCTACGACATCATCGTCATGAGATATAGTAATAATAGTATGTCCACTATTTTTATAGTCAACAATTATTTCATGCAATCTATGAATAGACTCTACATCAAGATTATTGGTTGGCTCATCCAAGACAAGCACTTGCGGCTGTGTAACAAATGCTCGAGCCAGCAGAACTCTCTGAAACTCACCTCCAGACAAATCGCTCAACTTTCTATCCATAAGATGTTCAGCATTAAACTTTTCTAAATGCTCAATCACTCCTACTGGACAATTATCAGCCATACTACATTCAATTTTAATAACTTCACTTACTGATATTGGAAAAGTCCTAATACCAGAGGTTGATTGTGGGACATAGCCGAAGTTACTTGCGACTGCTTCTTGTGTACGTCTTTCGCCATATATCAAAACTTCCCCCTTATCTTGCTTGACCAAGCCTAAAATTGTTTTAACTAAAGTAGTTTTTCCAGAACCATTGCCTCCCAAAACAAACAGCTGTTCTCCTTCTTTTATGGCAAGGTTTATATCCTTTAATACTAAAGCGTTATTATAACCAGCACTGATGTTCTTCAGCTCAATTACTGTTTTCATTAAGGTCTTCAAAAATTATATTTATATTATACTCTAACAATTTTATAAAGGAATCTCGGTCTTCCACACCTCCTAATGGGTCTAAGGTTCTTATTTCAACGTCATAAGCGTTTTTTAAAGGCTCTAAGGAAACATCTGATAACTGAGGTTCTTTGTATAAAACTCTAATATCATACTCTTCTATTATCTTCCCAACCTTTTGTATATAAGCAAGACTGGGTTCCTTGCCAGCAAATGGTTCTATTGTCGCGACAACATTTAATCCCAATTCCCTTGCCAGATAGTTAAAAGCTTCATGAAAGGTAACTAATTCTCTCTTTTCTAATTCATGTAAACTTTGCTGATACTTATCATATACTACAGCAAGTTGGGCTTTATATTGATTAGCTTGTGTTTCATAATAGTCAGAATTATCTGGATCCATCTCTGATAAAATATTCTTAATATTATCAGTAATAATTATGCCGTTTTGAATCGACATCCAGTAATGTGGGTCCGCAATTTCATACTCTTCATGATCATCTTCAATAACACCTTCTTCCTCGATTACCAGCTCCTCTGCTGCAATCAGATTGATATCTTTATAAAGAGTATAAGTCAGAGTATCGTCGTCTAAGAGGTCTATACACCAGTCATCTATCCCTAACCCTATTAACAATGCAACGTCTGAACCCATTACCCTTTCCTTGTCTCTAATTGTTGGGCTGTATGTATGCTCACTCTGGTTATTAGGAAGTATTTGCACTACTTCGACTTTGTCTCCTGCTATTTGCCTTGTTATATCGTATATTGGAAAAATACTCGCCGCTACTTTTAGCTTGTCGTCTTTCTTTTCCTGCCTCTCAGGAAAAGAAAGGAAAAACAGTACTAAAAGGATCGGAATAGCTGCACTTACAAAAAGGATTATTTTTTTCTTGTCCATTATTGCAACTCAGTTGTAATAACTAATAACATATATTATAATTAAGTGTTTTAATTGTCAAGTATGAAAACTTTAGAGCTAACAGACAGATTAAAAAATCGAGGTTTTCGTATAACCAAGCAGCGACTATCAATCCTTGAAGCTTTGATGGAAGCTAATAAGCCGCTAACCCCAAAAGAAATTATTTTCAAGGTACGTAAAGTTACCTCTGCAGACAAAGCTACTATATACAGAAATCTTGAATTTTTACTACAGAATAGGATAATCAAAGAAGTATACTTTAACGATAACTATATCCGCTACGAATTGGCACAAAAGAAGCACCACCATCATATTGTGTGTAAGGGCTGTAGTAAAATTATTGCTGTAGAACTAAGAGGAGTGGAAGAATTGATACTAAAAACTGAAATAAAAATACAAAGAAAGTTGAGATTTAAGAAAATTGACCACTCTATAGAATTTTTTGGTTACTGCAAGAATTGTGCTAACCTAGTATCTAAACGCTAGTTTAAAAAGTATTTACCAATCCTTAAATTCCAAACCTAATTTGACTTTTTTTAGCTTTGTACCTTTCCCTTGCCTTTTTTACCTTTGCTATTGCCTCATCTTGGATCTCCAGCAAAGGCTTGCCCTCAATGAACTTCTTAAAGGAAGAAGCCTTTATGTAGCCTTCTTTCCAACGCTCTTGTGTATATAGAAGATAAAGACCGTCTTCTGCTCTTGTCATTCCAACATACAAAAGCCGTTTCTCCTCTTCGATATTGTTTTCCTCAATGCTCTTTTGGTAAGGAATTATCCCCTCCTCTAAACCTATAATGAAAACATATTTAAACTCCAAGCCTTTTGCTGCATGAATCGACATTAAAGAGATCTTATCAACCTTATCATCATAATAATCTTGAGCTTCTATTTCGGTAAGGTAATCGAGAAATGCGTCCAGACTGGCTGGACCATCTTCAAATCTACCTAAGTTATTAATAAACTCCCTAATCTCCAACTCAGTTTGTTCATTTCCAGACTCAAGTATATTAAACTTTTCTACAATGAAGCTCACAACAGCGGATACATTTGATTCTTTGATAACAGAATCAATTTGTTCAATATTATTTATTATTGTCCTTAATTTTCCAATCTGTGACTTTGTCAAATTTTTCTGAGAGATAATTGTTAGAAGCATTTCCCGTAAATTGCCTTCATTCTTATAGAAACGTTGTATTTTACCTAAAACTGCTCGTGATAATTTTAAATAAGGATGACTCAGCACAAGAAGTAGGTCTTTATCTTCTCTTGAATGATAGTATTTAAGAAGTGTGATAATAAAATTGATCTCTTTTTTATCATACATACTTTCTGCCCCCACTTTTTGATATGGAATCCCTGACTCTCTTAGCTTCTGTTCAATGACATGGTTAATGCCATGCACTCTGTATAATATAGCGAAATCTTTAAAACGAGCTGACTCATCTTGATTGCCAGCCATATCAGATGCTTTGTTTAAATCACTGCCTCCTACTTTTTCCTCTACTTTATTAATAATCCATGCAGCTTCTGTATAAGAATCTAATGTCTCAATCAAAGCTACCACCCCCGGATGCCCTTCTTTGAAAGAGTGCAGTTCTCTGCTATCTGGAAACAGCCTCGTACTTGTTTTCAAAATACTTTTACGCGAACGATAATTGACCGTAAATTCAACAACTTCCACTTCTTGATAGTCATTGAAAAACTGGTCAAATATAGTGCTATCAGCGCCTCTAAAAGTATAAATTGACTGTAAAGGATCTCCAATTACAGTTATATTCCTATACTTTCCAGTGAGCATCCGGATCAGTTTATACTGAATAAAATTAGTATCCTGAAACTCATCCACTAGAACATAGCGGTACTTGTCTTGGATTTGCTGTAATTTGGTAGCGTTGTCTGAGAGAGAATTAATAAGCTTTAGCAAGAGATCATCAAAATCTATAAATCCCTCCGCCTCTATCAATCTTTGATATGTGTCAACTAATTGTTGAATTTTCTCATTTCGGGTTTCTATATTTTTAGCCCTGCTTATAATTAACTCTAGCTCTCTCAAACTAATATTCTTAATATCAGGGGCACTTTCTTGCAAACCTAAAAGGATTTTTCTTTTCTGGTCGTTATTTATGATATTTACATTATCATTCTCTTGTCTCAGAAGTTCGTAAGCAAAGCTGTGAAATGTATAAACATTAAGATGTTTTTTGCTACTTGATTCGCTAATTTTAATACGGCTTGCAATTTCTTTTGCTGCTTTTTTAGTGAAAGTAAGTGCTAGTATCGCCTCAGGATGTACTCCAGAATGAAGCAAATAACTTATTTTAGCAACCAGCGTCTTTGTTTTCCCCGTACCAGGACCGGCCTTGATTACAACAGGGCCATTAATTAATTCAACAGCCCTTCTTTGCTCTAGGTTTAGATCATCCATTTTAGTCTTTCTGCAGTTTTAAGACAGTGTTTTTTGAATATTCGGTATCATTTGCTTCTTTCTCGAAACAACTCCTGGCAGTCGCATCGCCTTATCCGCAAACCTGCCTTCAAAAGCTTTTTGTGCTAGCTCTACCTCAAATTCTCCTGGTACTATTAAATGAGATTCTGTATTCAAAATATCCACGATAAAGAAGAAAAATCCGTCCAACTTCTCCTCTTCTTTTATCTCTTGCATGGCATCAAGCAGACCCTCTTTCAGGCTTAGTGAATTTTCTGGCTTCGTAGTTTCCAGCACTGATACCCTCAGCTTTTTATCATTTAAGTCAAATTTCTTGCTGTCGGATAATAGTATGTCTTTAGCTGACATTCCTTCTAAGTTAGATTTTGCAGCAAACATCTCCTCCGCTAACTTATCCATATCTTCCCTTGCTATATCTGCCAGCTTCTCTGCGATCTCTTTATCAATATTTGTAGTGGTTGGGCTGGTAAATTTTAACGTATCTGAAAGAATAGCAGCCAGCATAAGCCCAGCCACATCCTGCGGAATATCTGTAATACCATCTCTCTCCATCAACTCCCAGATAACTGTCATCGTACATGCAACTGGACGGATAGTAATATGAATTGGAGATTCAGTGTTTAATCCACCAACTAATTTATGGTGATCCACTATTCCCATTAACTCAGCTTTATCATATCCGCTTACAAGTTCTTCAGGGTTATTTGTGTCGACTAGAAAATATTTATCCTCTTTACTGAGCGATTCTAGTAATTCCGGTTTGGCTACACCAAAATGTTCTAGCACATAAGCTGCTTCACGGTTGAGATCTCCCGTAATAAAAGGCTTTACGTCCATATCTTTGTGCCTTAGATACCAAGCATAAACAATAGGAGCACAAGTAGAATCAGTATCTGGGGATAAATGTCCAATTATTTTATACATATATTTATCATAAAAAATATTTTATTTTTCAATAGGATGGTTATATTTAAAGTAATTTTTGCTGTCCTGTTATTCTTTCTGTTCCTCCTTCTTCAAAAACTCTGATAACTCCATAAATACCATCATAGCCCGGTTCAACTGTTACTTTACCTTGTCGCATCCTGCTTATCCCTTCTGCGATAGCACTGAATCCAGCAGTACGAATTTCTTCTATTGGAACTATACGGAGTATACTAAACTCGTCTCCTAATTTCGAATACATTTCTTCATACATACTATTAATTGTTTTGGATTGTGGATTCTTGACTCCTCGTAATTCGGAAAGAATCTCTGGAAGTGGAATGATATACTCAACCTTTTTATATGTTTTAGGTCTGTAATCAAACGGATTGTCCGATAATTCAGATACCCTACTCTGCACACCAACGACCAAAGGCTTCCCGCATTTGGGACATATTCCTTTTAAATCTTTTGTTTTCTCTGGGTTACAGCGAAATTTACAGACTCTATGTCCATCATAATGGTATTTTCCTTCCTCAGGGTAAAACTCAATTGTTCCTATAAAGCGTTCATCTCCTTTTTTGATTGCATTAATAATTTCATAATAAGACAACTTACAATCTAGTGTATTAGCCTCCCTTCCCAGCTTCCAAGGAGAGTGAGCATCTGAATTAGAAACCAAAGTCACGTTTTGCAACTCATTGATTCTCCAGTTCATGTATGGATCAGAAGATAAACCAGTTTCAACTGCTTTTATTGCTGGAGATAATTCTTCGAAGGCTTCTTCGATAGCATTGAAGCCTGATTTTGAGCCAAACATAGAAAACCAGGGTGTCCATATGTGAGCTGGAATAAAAAAGTTATCAGGATTGGTTTCCATAGAAATCCGAAGCAGTTCTTTACTATCGAGCCCTAGAATTGGTCTCCCATCCGCTTTCAAGTTTCCGATTTTGGAAAGCCTATCATTTATTTCTGCAACAGCTTGGAAACTTGGAGCTATAAGTACATTATGGAGTTTACGTACTTGATTGTTTTTCGAGTAAATATTACTAATTTCAACTGTGAGGATAAACCTGATTAACTTCCCTTTTAAAATCTCAGGAAGTTGGTCATCCTGCTCTTTGGCATACTCCTCTTTAAGTCTAAATAATCCTGGCTCGGCAGGCTCCAGCTTATCCATAAGCTCTTTATACCAAAGTGGATGTGTAAAATCTCCGGTACCAATGACGTTAATTCCCTTTATCTTACCCCACCTATAAAGAGATGCTATGTTCATCTCTTTACTGGTTGCCCGAGAGAAGTGTGAGTGTATGTGTAAATCTACTATCAATTCCATAACTAATGATAATTCAATTCTCTACTTTCTGCAAAACTATATTGATGACATGTTAGAATTATTTGTATGAATGAATTGGAATTCAACTACAACCTTCCTATAACTTTACTAGGCGGACAAGACTTCAACTGGGAGCCGGTTGATGATGAGTACTTTGCAAGTACGCAGGAAGCTATTATCAGGATCAAGCCTATACAGACTGGTATTCTATGGCAAACCTACCCTCAGAAAGATAATTATCAATTGATAAAAAAATACTTTGCTTTAGATGAAGCATATGAAACAATTATAGCTGAGATCAGAAGAGATTTGCATGTGACTAAAGCTATTCAGGAATTTGGTAATATTAAAATTCTTAGGCAGCCTTTTGAACAAACTGTTCTAAATTTCATCAGCTCTACTAATAGGAATCTCAAACTTATTCGCCAAAGTAGAAAACTACTTTCTAAGAACTTAGGAAAAGATATAAAGATAAATTTCCACAGATTTTATTTATATCCAGCAACAGAGGAAATTGCTCACGCCCCTATAGAAACACTAAGACAAGCAAAACTAGGATATAGGGCTGAGTACATAAAAAGGAGTGCGAACTCCTTGCTCCAAGCCCAAATAAACGAAACAATTAAGAGTATGGACGAGGAACAGGCACGCGGGAATCTGCTACAGTTAGAAGGTGTAGGACCGAAAGTAGCTGATTGTATACTTACTTATTCACTTGGCTTTTCGAACGTCACCCCTCTAGACATCTGGGGGCAGAGATTTCTAATAAAGCTATACAACCTTTCCTCTAGACTCAATTACGAGCAAATGCGGAAATGGTATAAGAATTACTTCAACGGTTATGCCGCATACGCGGGACAGTTTCTATTTGAATACGTTAGAAAACACAACATAAAGTGAAGAAAATTATTATAAACACACAGCAAAATAAACAAATTATTGATATAACTAAGCTTATAGAGCAAGAGCTTCCATCTACTGGCGGTCTCTGTAATCTTCTTGTACTACATACAACAGCTGCTTTAACTACAGCGGATCTTGATCCCGGTACAGATCTAGATATGCTTGATGCATTTGTGGAGATGGTACCAAAGCTAAACTACCGCCATCCTCATAATCCAGATCATGTGCCAGATCATATCATGTCAAGTATCATTGGTCCGCAACTACTACTGCCTTTTGACGAGGGGAAATTAATATTAGGGATGTGGCAGAGAGTAATCGTAGTTGAGCTTGATGGTCCCAGAAAACGCGAGATAATACTGTCCATTATAGAAGCAGAAGGTTCAAACTAACAAAGCGGTAACAAAAGTTGAGCAAGCACAGGTCAAAAGAAGAGAAAGCAAGATCGCAATAATTGAAACGGATTTGTGATCTTTTCGATAAAGATAAATTCCACTAAGGAAAATAATAATTGCAAAAAGGCAGAAAATGCCTGAAGCAATAAACCAAAAATACTCTGTATTCATTTTATGAATGTAACCAAGTAAACTAATAACTACTTTTTTATGTTTTTATTGCATTTATATTAAAAATTGCTTGATAAATTCCAGACCCTTTATAATCTTCTTGATCTCAAAATTTTCATTTACTCCATGCATACGGCAGTCCTGGTTCGCAAGAGGAATTGACAGTTGCGGAATTTTCAAAAGATCCTGAAAATATTTCACGATAGGCAGTGTTCCTCCTACATAGTGCTCTATTACTTGATTTTTATAAACTTCTTTTAGTAGCCTTTTTGCTTTTTTTGCGTAATCATTATCAATATTAATGACTATGGGCTCATTATGATCAGATTCAGTTGAGAGAAGCTGATACTCAACATAGGAAGGTAACTTTGTCTCTATAAACCTTTTCAAAAGTGTTACTACTCTTTCAGGTTTTTGTGCGGGCACCAATCTAATATTCAGTTTCGCATCAGCACGAGAAGGGATAGCATTTTTAAAACCCTCTTCCAGATATCCGGATTTTAATGAAGTAGCTTCTATAGAAGGTCTCATTCCAGTTTGGGAAAATATGCTTAGATTAGGCTCCGTGAGAATTTCTTTCACACCCGTACTTTTTCTAAGTTCTCCAACGCTATACCTTACACTTTTTTGCTGTTGCGCAAATTGAGGCTTGACTGATTGAACATCATCATAAAAGCCTTGAATGTTTATCTGTCTATTTTTTAAATATAGTTTTGATAGAAGCGTAGTAAGTTCATGGGCAGCATTTGGGATAGCTCCACCATACTCTCCCGAGTGCATATCGGTTTCCGCAGTTTTCAAAATCAAGTGCACATTCAGGGTACCACGAAATCCGACTTCAAGGATTGGATGGTCCCCTAGCATGGCCCCATCTGATATCAAAATACAATCTGAGCTTAGTGTATCTTTATACTTCTCAATAAATTTATCAATATTAGGGGATCCTACCTCTTCTCCCCCCTCTATTAAAAACTTAATATTGTGCCTAAGTTTTCCATGCTTTATCAAATCGAAAATCACTGTCAGGTATAATAAAATTTGCCCCTTGTTATCAACTACCCCCCTTGCAATCAGTCTATCTTGAGACTCTGTTAGCTTAAAGGGATTATCCAGCCAGCCAGCCTCTTGGCTGGCTGGCTGAACATCGTAATGTCCATATATCAAATAAGTATCCGCAGAATTACTCACCTGATAATCCGCAATTATAATTGGATTGCCATATCCCTCAACCACGTCAACTGATAATCCTTTGTTATCCAGCAGCTCTTCAATCCACTCAGCTGCCGCTTCTAGCTCTTCCTCGTATTTTTTATCCATCGAAATACTGGAAATCTTCACAAAATCTGCAAGCTTTTCTCGATATTCATCATACAAAGTTCTCATTCTACTGTTTTTTAAAAAGATATATCCTCCTTCTAATCCTCGATCCAGCAGGCGTATCATAGTCAATCGGATTGTTTATCTGAAAATGCTCATACATTGAAGCTATATCAAATTTGATTCCTTTGAAAAATCTAGAAGATAATTGAATAATATCGCCATCCTGCGTTTCCAAGTACGGGAGGACGCATACTACAGGTGCAAATTTTTTCAGAGATCTGTTTAAATTCTCAAATACCTCCAAGTAAAGTTCTTCTAGTCTTTGCATTACTTTAATGGCTCTTTGCTTATTTGGCAGCTTAGTCATGAACGGTCCCATAAAAGGCTCAAAGACACATCCATCTGCTTCAAATTGTGCTTCCTGCGCATTCTGTGTGAATAGTTTATAGGAGGTACTTAAACCAAACTCTTTTCTTGCCCACTCAATATTACGTAGAGAGGCTTGTATCATTTCCTCCTCGTTATCGATACCTATAACATTATATCCCGCTATCATACCTTCTATAAGAAATGTGCCAATTCCACAAAAGGGATCTACTAGGGTTCTTCCTTTTCCCAGGTCAAGGCAATTCACCATCATCTGGGCCAGGCGAAAAGACGTGCCTCTGGTGAGCTTTTGGACAGGGCGTTTATTGTCTTTATATTCATATTGTCTGGGATTGGTACACTCCAGTGTCTGGGCAAAAAAGTATTTATTTTTGATCTTCAGGACAAATAGCTCAAAACCCTCTTCAAGTTTCCAAGAGAAATAGTTGCTGGGGACTACTATACTGAGAGTAGCATGCTTCTGTACACCCTTAGACTTATACTGCCTAATAGCTTTTTTAATATATCCTTCCACTTCATTTACTTCATCTACAGTCAAATTAATCCCCTCAACCGCATAATTAAAATTTTTTGGGAAGTAAAAATCCAGCTTGTCTACAAATTCCTCGGATAATTTTTCTGCTCCATAGTATACCTTTGCAATTCTCACTGTGCCGCCTAATTGGGAAATTAATTTCTCAAAATCTGGTATTCGTGGAAAATCTATGATTACAAATTTTTCTTCCTCATAAACTTTCTCAAATAAAACACCTTCTTTTTTAAAAACCATGGTCAACTCAAGTTTCGAGAGAACCTGATCGCGTCCAAAAAAGAATAGGAACATTAAATATACTCTAACAGCAGTGCTATTATATTATTTTTATGACAAGATACAAACAAATTTGCATTCTTATCCTATCTTACGTACTTATAAAGAGCCATTGGTTTGGTCCACTTATGTTTCCAGTTACAGTCTGTAGCAAGAAAATCGACCTTTTCTTTACCCAACTTAATTGCATCTTCAATTTCCATAAGGTGTATATAATTACCGACACCTGGGAAATTTTTTATGTCGTTTCCTCCCCTGATCGAATAATATCTGTTATTGTATACACAAATTAAATCAACAGCTGCTATCTGTCCTTCAATTTCTATAGTCAACAATTTAACTTCATACTCCTGCAGCTCTCCTGAATTTTTTATAATATTTCTAAATGTACATAATCTCCTTTTATCATATGTGTCAGGAATCTCCCCAATACTTACCAGTCTTTGTTGACTCAATTTGATCAAAGTACCAAAATCACTCCATCGATTGATAATTAGTTTTGGCGATAGCTTATTTATCCTCTTATAATCAGCTTTCAATTTATCGCGATTCCTCTTCGGCAATGCCAAGAAATACTCTTCGATCGACCTAAACTTATATACATCAATAACATATTTAGGCTCATCAGGAACAAAGCCTAGTAATTTACTTCTATACAAAAAAGGGAGGATAGAGTTTAAAATAGTACCTTTTGGTATATGCTCTAATACTGGTCTAATATATTTTGGGCTTGTGATCCATAAATTGTTATCCTCATGCCAATAGCTTCCAAACCAAGTATATTTTTTGGTATCCCGTTCATACCATAGAGGGATTACGCCAATATTTATCTTTTTATCTTTCGCAACCACGAAATAAGGTAGGTGCTGATAAGCCTGCCAAAATGCCAACCTAAAGCTCCACAGATCAAAAAGAGAATTTTTCGGGCTGAACAAATTCCATAAACTTTCCGCCC
>Ga0265293_10008324_pt1 | contig 15429 bp, 8 predicted proteins | sample Munlanlewell138R_FD_192505 | JGI IMG/M metagenome (GOLD analysis project Ga0265293, IMG submission 192505) | Leachate microbial communities from a municipal landfill in Southern Ontario, Canada - Leachate well 138R | ecosystem: Engineered > Solid waste > Landfill > Unclassified | place: Canada...
CATTAATCCCGAAGGATTCTATGGTGAATACTTAAGTGAAGATGTCAATCCAGATAACACACATCTAGTTTTAAGAATGAGACAAGCTTCTCCAGGTATTTTAGACATCAATGATTTATCGATTGCACCCATTTTTGATGATGGTACAGTTGGAACAACTGTTTCCTTTGAAGATATCTTAGAATTACCTACTGCACTTGGTAGTGGTTGGATGAATGTGACCATTCCTTTTGCTGAAATCTATGAAGGCGAAGATGTAATTGCTGGTTACAAACTCATCAATAATGGAGCAGTGGCGGTAGCTATTTCACAATCATTTTTAAGCTATTTAGGTGATTATGAAGCTGTCAACTATCCTATTTTGGATATGGAAAACGTATTGATCTACGATAACTTTAATCGTGAAACGCTAGGGACTACAAACGAATGGACCGGCGACAATCCTGTTGCAACTGCCAACGATTTTAGTTATCTGATTAACTATTCAGGCGTATTAGCAACAACGATTAGTGATGGTCATATCACGCTTGATTCAACCGGTGGTGACTATTATAGTTACAAAGTACATTCGACCATTAAGGCTAATCAAAATGAGTATCGCTATCTCGTGCTCAAGTACAAACTCAATGGTGAAGGAACACTCAATGACTTTAGAATGATACAACTCAACTATAATGACCAAGCAACACCTGTTGTTTATGCAAATCAGTGGCAAGCTGGTTTAGGATTACCTTCTATTCCAGAAGACATGGGATCCTATCCTTATGTTGAAGGTGATTGGACATATCTGATCATTGATTTGACCTTAACTGAAGGTTACTCAACCGATTTTGCTGGATTTGAAATTTACTACACAGGTACATCTATTTCACTCGATGCAATCTTCTTTGCAAATCCAATAACTGAAGTTGATGAAACATCTGAATTTGTATGGGCAACCTTTGAAGGACTCGAATTAGGTACGGCAAATGCAAAACCAAGTGATAATCAATGGTGGGCAAATATTTATGATTCAGCAACGACGATCGTTGCAGATGGTGAATCTAACCAAGCACTACAACTTGATGGTACAGGCTATGCACAATACCATACCGGTATAAAGGGTACAGGACATTACTTAGCGTTTGATTTAAAAGTCACAACCGTAGGTACACTCGAATCATTTAGAGTAGGTCCTGATGGCAATATCAAATGGGCTAAAGATGGTGGTATCATCTTAGCAAATGGAATTCCTATGGTTGTTAATGCAGATGGCCAGTGGCATCACTACGTGATCGATTGGGTTGCCAGTGGATTTGCTATAACAGATACCATTGGTTTCCATGCAAGTGATGGTGAAATCTATTTACTTGATAATCTTGCATGGTATCAAAACGATCCACACTTTGATGAAGAACTCATTTGGGGTACTTGGACAGGCTTTACTGAAGGTGATGCTGCACAACAGGCAGGTGACGATCAGTACTGGGCTAACAATTATGGTTCTGCATCCTCCTTTGTTCTCATTGAAGAAAATATGTGGCTCAAGCTTGATGCAACAGACGCTTATGTACAATACCATACAGGAGTTAAAGCACTTCCTCAATTTATAGCATTCGATATCAAAGTTGAAGTTGCAGGTAGTTTAGGTATTAATGTAGGTGGTACCCATAAATGGAATGCAGAACTGATTGGTCTTGATGGACAACCAGTGACGATTCCTGCTGTTGGAGAAACAGGACACATTGTTATTGATCTATTACAATCTGGCATCACTCCTTCTGATGCGTTTGGTATTGAAGCTGACGCTGGAGCCATCTACTATATCGATAATATTTCTTTCCAATGGCTAGATCCAAGTAAAAACATGTATCCCATGTTGGAAGAAGATTATGAAGTTACACCAGCAAATGATCAGATCAAATATTGGTGGGGTGAATGGGCACTTGTTAGTGATGGAGCTATTCAACTTGTGACCGCAGACTATGCAACCGTTCGTTTTGGTTCACCACTTATTGCAGGTGCCAATTACCTGACATTTGATATTAAACTTGCAACAGATAATAATGCGGACTCATTTAGAATTGAACTAGGTGATGCTAACATTGTCGAATGGGCAACACTAATGGAAGATGGACAAGTTGCAATTGGTGCAGAATTTATGACTGTTACCATTGATCTATCAACTTATGTTGACAACTTAGCAGGTTTACAGGTATTAGGTTTTCACATTAATACCGGTGGAGTTGTTATTGACAATCTCAAAGTAAGTGATGATATCTATGGTCACCAAATAAGTCTTTTCACTGATGAACCTGATAAATAAAAACTAAACATATGATGATTTCTCCTCTTCGCTTTGAAGAGGAGAAATCTAATGTTTTTATTGCATAAGCGATGTACAATAAAAACATTAGGAGAGAAAAATGAAAAAATATATAGCATTTTGGATGATTATGATATTGCTTATAGCGATCACAGCATGTAAGACAAATCAAAAAATAGAAGTTGTTATCGGTATGTGGCCAGAATCAGCTAATACAGATGATATTGCAATGTTCAATACATGGAAAGAGCGATTTGAAGCTGATTACCCCGAATATGAAATCAAAGGAGAAGCTTTTACTTATTCGGTAGAAGCCTTTTATGCACGAGCTAACTCAAAGACACTTCCCACCGTTTTTCAAACATGGTTTACTGAACCTCAAATGATTGTTTCAGGGGGGCATGCGAAAGACATTACAGAGATTATTAATCATATGGGTTGGTTTGACAAAATGGATCCTGAATTAAGAGAATATCTCACTTTTGATCAAAAACTCTATGGCATACCAAGAGATGGATATGGATTAGGTATCATCGTCAATCTACAAGTTTTTGCAGATGCAGGTCTTGTTAGTGATTTAGATGATGATGGTATTTACGACATTGTCAATCCGGATAATCCATCTGAAAAATTTTATCCTGTCACCATAGAAGAACTCTATCAATATGCAGAAACGATCAAGGAAAATACAGGAATTGATGGACTCATTATTCTCAATGTTGACAAAAATGGTGGTTGGCAATACTCAAACTATGCGTGGGCATTTGGTGCTGAACTTCAAGTGATTGGAGATGACCAAAAGGTACATGCTAATTTAAACTCATCCGAAGCTGTTCAAGCAATGAACTATCTCAAACAGTTTTATGATAATGATTTGGTTCCAATTGGCAACATGAATTACTCCGAATGGGCTACACGACTTGGTAATGGACAAATCGCCATGGCAATCGCAGGAAATGATGTCATTTCTAATGTCATTACTCAAGGAGGAATGAACCGAAACGACATCGCATTCATTCCAATACCTGAAGGTCCAGGTGGTCAATACACCCTATTTGGGGGCACACCGTATATGTTTAGTGCCTACGATACAGATGAAGCAGTTGAAGGAGCCATTAAGTTTTTAGAGTACATGGGACGTTCTCCTGAAATCAGTGAGGTCGCACAAATGGCTATGCGTGAAGGCCTACAGACAGCTACACGTAAAAACATGCTCATATTACCCGAGGTAAGACCTTGGGTTAATTCAGATTACACTGAACTCATTGAAACGCTCAATGCTCAATATGTGAATGTATCTGCATTTCATAATTTTCAAGATTTCTATGATCAATTACCAGAGACGAGAAGAAGAGAAGAACCTTATTATACACAGTATATGTATGAACTTCTTGATCAAGTGGTAGTGAGTCTTAAAAATCCAGGTTTTGATGTTCAATCATCCTTGAATTCAAAGCAAGAACTCTTTGAATCATACTTAAGAGAGCAATTAGATTGATATGATAGAAAACACTTATCTCAAGCCAAAAAAAGTTAATCACCAATCACTGAAGCGACAATTATTAGCTTGGGGTATTGCTATTCCATCGCTCGTTTTATTCGTGTTTTTTATATGGGGTCCGTTGATTCAAAACATTATTTACTCGTTTGCCAAGACGAGTAACTTTGATATTGTTGGATTCAATGGATTCACAAACTACATTTCTGTTTTTAATGATCCACGCTTTGCACAAGCCCTTAACAACACCTTGTTATATGTCATATATTCGCTTCTTATCGGCTTTATTATACCGATTATACTGGCTTTATTAATCAGTGAAGTTATAAGAACAAAGAGTTTATTTAAAGTTGGATTTTATATTCCTAATATCGTTCCAGCTATCGCAGTTATTCTGACCTGGAAAATTATGATGGATGCAAATGATTACGGTTTTTTCAACGTGATATTGTCTAAACTTGGTTTACCAACATCTCATTGGATTTCCAATGACCAGTTATCCATCCCACTGATTATTATGACACTTACGTGGAAATCTGCTGGATCGACGATGCTCATCTATCTAGCAACGGTTCAATCCATTGATAATGCATTATATGAAGCAGCACGCATCAAGGGGTTATCGATTTGGAAACGATTAAAATATATAACGATTCCGGCACTTTTACCAAATATCAAACTATTATTAATCATCCAGATTATATCCATTTTTCAGATTTTTTATGAACCAATGATCTTTATGGGGCAAACCAATGATTCTGCCAACACGCTTGGACTATTGATCTATAAACTCATCTATACGACACAAGATACCGGACAAGCAGCTGCTTTAGGTGTCATCACGATGATCATTTTGCTCGGTTTTACGTATGTTTACTTGTATTTTGATCAGAAAACGAATCGAGATAACAAACTAGCAAAACCTTATGTCTCTTATCAACAAAGATTTGAAAAAATAGAGAAGAGTAAATCGTTTAGTGTTTATCATATATCTCAGAAATTAAGAGCCTTTAGTAAGCATCTAAAGAACGTCTTTAAACGTTTCATTGATGTGATAGGTATTTCATGGATTATCAAGGAACTTACTCGAGGTTTCACTTGGCTCTTCAATCAAACAAAGCATATAGGCCTTAGAGTCTTTATGAAAAAAAGTGAAGGAATCTTCACCTATTCAGATTATAAAAAGCCATCAAGACGTCTAGGTTATTACATCATGTATGCTCTTTTAACCATAGGGCTCTTGCTTGTTCTCATGCCTTTTATTTGGCTTTTCTTTACATCATTTAAGGACAGTAATGAACTGTTGCAATTACCACAAAACTATCAGTTTCTTCCTCGCACATTCGATTTTAATAAATATATCTTAGTTGTTCAAAAGACACAGATCATGCAAAATGTTTATAATTCGTTATTTATTTCCATAGGTGCAGCTGTATGTGCAGTCTTATTTAATGGGTTATTGGCTTATGTTGTCTCAATACTCAAACCTAAAGGTAGTCGCATTATCTTTTATCTCATCTTAAGTTCAATGCTGATACCTTCAGCAGTTGCCTTGGTTCCACTCTATAAAAACATTACGAGCATTTATCAAGTGATATCTTCCATAACGGGTATGTCACTACGTCAAGTACAGTCAACCTTTGTCACACTCATGCCCTTTTGGTTTATTGCAGGAGCATCGCCTTTTAATTTCTTACTCTTTAAGACGCATTTTGATCATTTGCCTAAAGATTTATTTGAAGTAGCAGAAATTGAAGGAGCTACCAAACTACAGATGTTTTTCAAAATCATTGTTCCTCTTTCAGTTCCTGTCATGATGGTCGTTGCTATCTTTAGTGTTACCGGTGCTTGGAATGATTTCCTACTGCCGTTTATCATGATCAATAATCAAGATTATTGGACAGTGATGATTAAACTGTTTAGAGTGAATGCCGAAATGTTTACCTACAATATGACGCTTGATCAATTTTTAAGCCTCCTATTGTTCACAATGATTCCACCTGTTATTATCTTCTTCATCTTTCAAAAGAGAATTACATCAAATGTTGCAACAACAGGTATTAAGTAAAAGGAGCATTCATGAGTCACATTTCATTACAACATGTGTATAAATCCTTTCAAAAGGGAATCTATGTCATCAATGATATATCTTTAGAGATATTTGAAGATGAGTTTTTGGTGTTGGTTGGACCTTCTGGATCAGGTAAAACAACGACATTACGGATGATTGCTGGTCTAGAGGAATTAACACAGGGTGAGTTATATATGAATGATCAACTCAAAAATGATGAGGATCCATCGACGAGACAGCTCAGTTTTGTATTTCAAAATTATGCGCTTTTACCACAGTTTACGGTGTATCAAAATATCGCGTTTGGGTTGCTCAATCACCGCTTAACCAAATTAGATGCACAAAAAAGGGTAGAAGATGTCGCACGTAAGTTATCACTCTATGAAAAATTAGGTAGTTATCCGATGCAGTTATCAGGCGGTCAACGCCAAAGAGTAGCTTTGGCAAGAGCACTTGTTGATAACGAAAAGTTAATCCTTTTTGATGAACCTCTTTCCAATTTAGATGCTGTACTTCGTACCCAGATGAGAAGTGAACTCATTCGCATTCAAAAAGCATTTAATATGACATGCATTTATGTCACTCATGACCAAATAGAAGCGATGGCAATGGCAACCAGAATGGTATTAATGATGGAAGGTAAGATTATACAGGTAGGAACACCTTATCAGATGTATCATCAACCCGTTCATCTCGATGTAGCAACCTTCATTGGTTCTCCAGAAACGAATGTGTTTGAGGTTAGTTATCTGGATCATCAACTGATTTTTGATGGAAAACCGATGGTTTTTTCTGATGATTCGCTCATGTGTTTCAAAAAGAATCAATTAAGCCAAGGATATATAACCATTCGGCCACATGATATTAAGGTAGAGTTAGTTAAATCTTCAAAAACAATAACAGGAAAACCGACGATTGTTGAGCATTTTGGATCCAACAAACTCATCCATATTGAATATCAGCATCATATCATTCGAGTACTAGTAGATAAATCATACGAAATAAAAGACGAAATCTATTTGGATCTAAGCGGTACATCCTTTGTTTTTGATCGAGATAAAAACCGCGTAACTACAGACAAAAAAGATAGGGTTACATTCAGTCAAGAACCCAAAGATATGAAAATGAAGCAAGTGATAAGAGAACTTATAAACTATGGATATACCATTAGTTATGATGCTTCAAAACCCGATATTCTATGTGATAAGATAGGTGAATATGTTCTTCAAACCGAAAAGGAGAACATTCACTTTAATCAACCCGAGGATTTACTAACACACTTTCATTACATTAAACAAAGATCATCTTTAGATAAGGAGATTCTATGGCAAAAATAGCACAGAGATATTTACAAGTTGATCCATGGAAATTAAAGGAAGTTGGTTTTCATCAAGACCAAGCGATGGTTTCTGAATCGCTGTTTTCACTTTCCAATGAATATATGGGATTTAGAGGGTATTTTGATGAAGGATACCCAGGACAGACACTCATCGGAAGTTATTTTAATGGTATTTATGAAATTCCTGCCAACATCAATCGTAGTCATTATAAAGGAATCTCTGATAAACTACATTACATGGTCAATGCAACCAATGTCTTTTATACACGCATTTATATCAATGGTAGTTTGTATATATTTAATCCCAATGAAGTAACAAACTATGAGCGAACACTCGATTTCAAAACAGGAGAATCAGTGCGTTCATATCGCGTTAACCATCTCTTTGAAATTACGTTTAAACGTATCCTAAGTATGACAACATATGAAGTTTCCCATCAAATGATTCATATTAAACCGTTAACTGATATCGATCAAATGCAAGTAGATATTGGACTCGATTTAAATGTCGACCATTGGGGAAAACCAGGATATTGGCAAGTAACGGATATAGGTGAACGCTATCTTTTAGGAAAAACAACGACAGATCAATTCGTATACACCAAGTATCAACTCAAGATAAATCAAGATAGTCTATCTGACTTTAAGTTTGATAAAAAAACAAGTGTTGAGACATTAACATTTAGTCATCCGAAAGAATTGACGATTGAAAAATCCATTGCGTCTGTGGTGGATAGAGATAACAAGTATTTATCTCATCAATTAGAAGAACAGGCGAACGCTTTATTAAAACAAGTATCTTATGAACAGACACTTAAAACCAATAAACAATTTTATCAAGATTACTTTGATCAAAACGATATCATCATTGAAAATGATGCTTATAATCAACAAGGTATCAGATACTGTTTATTTCAGTTGGTCAATACCTATCAAGGTGTATCAGAAAAAAACAATATTGGAGCAAAAGGTTTAACAGGAGAAGCCTATTCAGGACACGCGTTTTGGGATTCAGAGACGTATTGTCTACCCGTTTATCTCTTTACCAACCCTAAAGCTGCTAGAAATCTACTTATGTTTAGATACAACACGCTTGAAAAAGCAAGAAAAAGAGCAATAGAACTCGATTGTAGAGGTGCTTGTTATCCTATTGCTACACTTAACGGTGATGAAGCTTGTGACTTGTGGCAACACGCATCCCTACAGTTTCAACCAACAAGCGGTGTCGCGTATGCAATATGGCATTATGTTAAAAATACAGAAGACGAAGATTTTCTCTTCAAATATGGGTTTGAGATGTTAGTTGAGATTGCACGCTTTTTCTCATCTAGAGGACAATATAATCATGACCAAACAAAATTTGGATATTATGGTGTCATGGGACCCGATGAGTTTCAAATGATGGTGAATCACAACGCATATACCAACCTCATGGCGAAAGCTTCGATGAGCTATATGATCGAGGTTTATGAGACAAACAAGGATCACGTAGATGTGAAAGAGATTATCAGTAGATTGCAACTTAAACAAGAAGAGATCAATTTGATGAAAGAGCAATGTCAAAAGATGCATATCCCTTATGATGAAGAAACAAAAATCTATGAACAACATCAAGGATTTCACGACTTACCACACATTGACATTCATCAAATCCCTGTTTCTGAGTTTCCTCTTTATGCACACTGGAGTTATGATCGCATCTATCGAAACGATATGATCAAACAACCCGATGTTCTCATGTTTATGTTTTTATTCAATCAATCGTTTGACTTAAAGACAAAGAAAGCAAACTATGATTACTATGAACCAAAGACCATTCACGAATCATCGCTTTCACCTTCAATACACTCTATTTTAGCTGCAGAATTAGGTTATAAGAAACAAGCGCTTGATTTTTTTGGATTTGCTACAAGAATGGATATTGATGACTACAATAGAAACACAAAAGAAGGACTTCATCTCACGTCGATTGCAGCAGCGTGGGTCAATATCGTCTATGGTTTTGGTGGTCTTAGAAGTGATGGAGATATCTTAAAACTTGCTCCGATATGTCCGGATACATGGAAGTCATATCAATTCAATATTCATTACTTTGATGTAGATATCAAGGTTCATGTTGAACAGCACCAAATCAGTCTTTACTTAAACAAGGATTTGAAAAAACCGATGAGAATTTATAACGATATTTATCATTTAGAAAAAGGATGTACTGTGATTCCATATGTGGAAGGTTAGTGTAAATACATTTGATCCCAATAGAATAACACATTACGGTAATCAATTTTTGATTGGTCATCTTAAGATAGGTGTACGTGGCACCTTAGATGAATTTGAAGCTGAACAAAAGGTTGGCATCAACCTTCCTTTTGTTTATGATCAAGTTTCATCAGGTTGGAGAGAACCGGTTAATGGCTTTAATCCGCTCTTTACATCGTTACTCATCAACGGTGAAGAAGCTCATATGTTACATACCCCTGTGATAAGTCATGTACAAGAACTTGATATGAAAAAAGCTATGATGACACGAACAACCATCTTTCAAGTGCAAGATATACAAGTGACATTAACATCGGAGAGATTTGTGTCAGCAAACGATGAACGTGTCATCCTTGGTCGCTATCAAATCACCTTAAACAAAAATGCAACAATACAAATTCATACGGGAGTTGATGCACAGATTTGGGACATCTATGGACCCCATATCAAGGATAAAAAATTTAAGTCTGGTGACTATCTTTATGTATCTGGTTTAACAATAGAAAACGAACACCAGATTACCTGTATCAAAAAGGTTATGACCGATGTAAATGATACGCTTAGTGATAGCATCAAAGATGATAAAGTTTTGAAACATATAATCATTCATGGCCAAAAAGATGTATGTTACCACTTTGATCAATATGCTATCATCGGTGTTGATCAATCAGATGAAAGTTTAATGATGAAGTTAAATGAAATTATCCATAGGGGATATGAAAATAAACGATTAGAGCATCAACATATTTGGGAGAATAAGTGGAAAATGGCAGATGTTGTGATTGAAGGTGATGAACAGGCACAATTAGCCATACGTTATTCGATTTATCATTTGCTCATACTATCTCCACATATGTATGACGTAGCTTCGATACCGGCACGAGGTATTTCGGGACAAACTTACAAAGGTGCTATATTTTGGGATACCGAAATTTTTATGTTACCTTTTTTCTTAAATAGCGATACAAAGAGTGCAAAAAAGATCATCCAATATCGTATCAATGCATTGAAAGGTGCAAAAGAGAAAGCAGAATCCTATGGATTTAAAGGTGCTTTTTATGCTTGGGAATCTCAAGAAGACGGCTATGATGCATGTACCGACTATAACGTTATCGATGTGTTTAGTAATCGACCCATTCGAACATACTTCAAAGATAAACAGATCCATATTTCAGGAGATATTGTTTATGCCATTAAATCGTATATTGAAAGAACACATGACTTTGAAATATTAAAAGAAGGCGCACTCGAAGTCATCATTGAGGTTGCACGCTTTTACCTCGATTATGGAAAATATCATATCACGAAAGATCAATTTGAAATATGGGATGTCATGGGACCTGATGAATATCATGAGCGGGTACATAACAATGCATTTACCAATCGACTTGTTAAAATGGTTTTTGATTACATTTTATACTTAAGGGATTATTATATAAATCAAAAAGATAGTTTTTTTGAACAAGCAGTCACCAGATATAACTTTGACAAGGAACTCTTACTGATTGAGTCGCTTGCACCTAAAGTTTATCTAAAAAAACCAAATTCAAATCACCTAATCGAACAGTTTGATGGCTACTTTCAGTTAAAAAATGTTGAACTCAAATACTTGCTCAATCAAAGAATTCATCAAAATGAATATCTCGGTGGATCTGGATTAGCTGGTGATACACAGATTATTAAACAAGCGGATGTTATAGCCATGATGTATTTGTTTAGAAGTGATTATCAAATAAAAATTATGGAAGAAAATTGGCAATATTACGAACCAAGAACAGAACATGGTTCATCCCTGTCTTCAAGCATGTATGCACTCGTTTCCTGTCTTATAGGAAAACCAAATTATGCATATCCTCTTTTTATGAAATCAGCAACAATTGATATGACTGGACTCTCTAAAGAATATACAGGAAACACCTATATTGGGGGAACACATCCTGCAGCATCTGGTGGAGCATACATGACAGCAATCTATGGTTTTGCAGGACTTTCATTTGAAAAAGGAATTCAGGTTAACCCACAACTTCCTTCTTCGATCAATCAGATCAAATTCCATATATTGCATCATGGTAAAAAGTATAAAATATCGGTGTCTAAAAATCAATCGACTATCGAGGAGGTTCAACTATGATAAAAGCAGTTATATTTGATTTGGATGGTGTTATCGTCAATACGGATGAACTGCACTACAAGGCGTGGAAAAAAATGGCTGATACTGAAAACATTTCATTCGATCAGACAATCAATCATCGCTTAAGAGGTGTATCACGAATGGAATCTCTAGATATTATTTTAGAGAAATCATCGAAAACATATAGTAGACAAGAAAAAGATGCTCTTGCAACGTTCAAAAATAATGTCTATGTTGAACTACTCAAAGGCTTGAGCAGTAAAGATATACTGGATGGTGTAGTTGAGGTGATTCAAGCATTAAAGAGCAAAAACATCAAGGTGGCCATTGGTTCATCATCTAAAAATACACCACTTATTTTAGAATACATTGGTATCAAACATCTCTTTGATGCTGTTGCTGATGGTAACCAGGTTATCTATTCAAAACCAGCCCCTGATGTCTTTCTTAAAGCAGCAGATATGCTAAAGATTGAGCCTACCTCATGTGCTGTTGTTGAAGACGCTATCGCTGGTATTGAAGCAGCCAAAAGAGCTAATATGCTCGCTATTGCAGTATCTGAAGCAAGAAAATCACCACGAGCAGATTATCGTTTTGACGATATAAAACAAATATTGACAATCATATAGTGTATAATTAGATTAAGAAAATTGTGGTGAATCGTATGACAAAGAAAACGAATATTGCTGAAATTGCACGAATCGCTGGTGTTTCAACAGCGACTGTATCCTATGTCATCAACGACATTGGTAAAGTTTCAGAAAAAACAAAAGCAAGAGTTCGACAAATTATGGCTGATCTCGATTATATACCTAGTATTAACGCGAGATCTTTAACCATGGGACAAACCAAGCTTATTGGTGTCACACTTCCTCTTATTGCCCCATCTGATACAACAGGGACCTTATTAGAAACCAATCCCTTTTTTGCTGAGTATTTAGGAGAAATACACAAAGTGATTTCTTCCTATGGATATGATATTTTACTATCTGGTATTCAGGTTAAAGGGAAGTATAAAAACTGGATTAAAAGTCGGGGACTCGATGGCATCATATTACTGGGATCCTACCCACCAGATATTTATGAAGAAGTAAAAACACTTAACATACCCACTGTATTAACAGACGTCTATGAATCCTATTCTAATGATTTTCATTCCGTCAATACGGATGATGCTGAAGGATCATATTTAGCAACTAAGCACTTGATATCCTTAGGACACAAAAAGATTGGTTTCGTAGGCGGCTCTATCAAGGAATCACCTATCCATAATAATCGATATGTAGGTTATGGGAAGGCAATGCTGGAAGCAAACCTTAAGATCAATAATGATTACGTTTTTGAAACACTCACTACATTTGAAGGTGGCGTCAATCTAGCTGAACGATTAATGAAGGAAAAACTTGATTTGACCGCACTCTTTGTCGATGCAGATATCGTCGCTTTAGGCATGATGAAAGCTTGTCAAGATTCAGGGAAAAAAATACCTAATGAATTATCGATTGTTGGATTTGATGATATTCAAGCAGCATCGTTTACATCTCCTGGTTTGACAACTATCAGACAGTTTATATCTAAGAAAGGTGAAATCGCAGCTAATTTGATCATGAAAGATATTTTAGCAAATACACGAACAACTGAATCAAAAATGGTTAAGTCAAAACTCATTATTCGAGGAAGCACTCAGCCACTAACTCAAAAATAGATAAAAAACAATCCTAATTTCTCAGTTGGGATTTTATTTTAATAAAGGGATTTACCAGTCAATAGTTTATGATATAATGAAGATAATATAACATTCGAGTAGGGGGATTTACTGTGAGAAAATGGATCATACTAGGCATCATCATATGCATTGTTATTGCTGCTAATTTATTTCCAATCTATCGGTTGAATGATATAGATAACGAAGATGTAAATCAAAGTTTATCCTATGTATCAAACGAGATAAATCAACAGAGATTTAAAGCATACGACTACAAAAATCTAGAGGACAATCGAACGCTTGTCTCTTATCATAACGATAACCTGAAGTGTTATTTGATCAATGAACCCTGCGGTGATTGGTACGAAAATGCAAGATCTCTAGTCGTTATGTATGACGAGAATAAACAACCACTTTGGACATTAGGTGGAAATGATTTTGATGAACCCAGTATTGTATTTTCAAACGAACATATAACCATCCATGCAGTTGATGAACTCAGCGATAAAACGGTTGTTGCATTTGGAAGAAGTGTTAATCTTTCAACAAAAATTCTTCGCGATATCTTGCTATTTATTGATGAGGATGGCAATCCTTATGAAATTCAGTATTTAAACTTACTGAACTACACATTTAATAAACTTTCTTATTATATCACATTAGATGTTGTCAATACAGGCAATCAAGGCTTTACCATAAAATTAAGTGATGCGACACAAGGCTCTATCGTTATTCACTTCAATGAAGACAAAGAAGAAGAATGGCATGTCATCATCAGAGATATCTTGGGACCAGAAAGTCTAGAGTCCTTTTATGAAACACTTTACTTCACAGACGGATTTCACTATGTTATGAGCAATGGTAATCTCTACACCTATGATTTAAATGGAGATCTTTTATGGCATAAAATATTTGTTGAGACACCTACGAGTTTTTATGTCAACGAAGATCAAGAAGTATTTATATCAGGGATGTTTAGACGAAAGATTTCATATCTAAAAAATCCATTTGATCTTGGACAAACATCGATTACTTACCTTACGTCCTACAAGATAAGTGGTTTTTCAGGCAATGTCCTATGGAAAAATCGTTATGGTTATGAATCCACTGAAAAACATCGATTTTACGGAAGATATACTTGGGAAGATGATTTGAAGAATCGCTATCAACTCGTAGAGTCAAATATCTTAGATGATGCATATCAAGTATTGTTATTGAAATGGAATGCAAAAGGAAAATTTGTTGGATCTGATGTTTTTGCTGGTGATTATTCCTATGATGATTCTACGATCATCAGACAGTTTGATAAAAAAGAGATTCTAAGCGATGACGATCATTTATTCATTTCATCACCTATCCTATCCAAACGCGCAACCATTGACTTAAATGAAGTCGCTTTTGACGATTCTATGCCTATTTCATATTCTGCAGAAGCTGTTGGCTTTGTCATGACTTTTCGAATGATCTTCAATAGACTCGTAGTAGCCAGTATCATCGTCGTTACGACATTCATATTGGCTAAACTATATTTTAGAAAAGAAAAACCTATCGACTATACAGAATAGTAAATGTCATATAATGAAGTTATTTTGAATAGTTATTCTATTGTAAAAATTCTCAAAGTACCACTATCCTTTTAAGATGAATGGTTGATTACACCTGTGAAAGAGATAAACCTCTTTAGGAGTAACTCTACGGTTATTTGATTTATTCTAGGATTATATTATCCGAATTACTTACATTGATTCGATCATTAAATAGAAATTATGATAAATAAAAACTGTGACATATGCTGTCACTTTTTTTATAATCATTGATAAAACAACCTAAGTTATTAAACATTTTCATGTATAATGATAAGTACATAAGGGGGTTATCCAATGAACAAGAAACAGGGGTTAACAAAGGACAGGCTCATACACTATTTACTCATTACCTCAATCATCGTTATACTGATCATCGGCTTATATTTCCTTAAGTTGTTGATGAATCATTCACTTACACGTATAGCTAATGCAATTGGTGCTGTTCTTATACCTTTTGTTATTGCCTTCTTTTTGAGTTTTATTATTGGACCTCTTTCTCAAATGATTCACATCAAACTAAGAATTAAACGTGGTTTTG
>Ga0265293_10008325_pt1 | contig 15429 bp, 18 predicted proteins | sample Munlanlewell138R_FD_192505 | JGI IMG/M metagenome (GOLD analysis project Ga0265293, IMG submission 192505) | Leachate microbial communities from a municipal landfill in Southern Ontario, Canada - Leachate well 138R | ecosystem: Engineered > Solid waste > Landfill > Unclassified | place: Canada...
GTTCTAGTATTGATTTGCAGGTTTATACGCATTTTGATATAACAAATTTTAAAATACGAGCAGAAGTGTTTGACAATAGTAATAATTCTATTCAAATAGCAACATCTAATTCGGGCGGTACAGATTTACAAATTTTGATAACTGACGCTAGTAATGGAATATTCACGTTACATGTAGATAAAGATTTAACAACCAATTTTTTAAAACAATCATTTATTGAAATTGAATTAGAAGATGCTGATGGAGATTGTTTGGAAACAAGAGTTATACCTATTGAATTATCTGCACAAGAAATAAGATGGACAATACCAAGTTAATTAGGACAAAAAATGAACAATACTGATAAATGTTATGCAGATCAAATATTTAGGGATTATGCAGAAAAAATATCTGTTTATCTTCCAAAAACAAAATCCAAACATGCAAGTTATGATAAATTTCGTGATGTAGGGTATACAATAACAGATCAAAATTATGAAACAGTAAAGGCTATTGTTCGTGATGCAAAACCTGAAGAGTTAATTTTAAAAAATATAGGAAATGTTTCGATAGGTGCAAAAAAAATAGTAGTAAAAGACAATGATGTATCTCTTATAAAACTGAGTAATCGTATAACAATTAAATCAATAGAATATTATATATATAATGATGCTGTAGGAAATAAGTTTCAACTTTTAGGAAGTCAACTTGGTTATTCTACAATTATGATTTTTAGAAAAGAGATTTAAAATGGCAACCAGAGTAAGAGTAAAAAAACAGAGTTCTAAAAAATTATCCGATGAAATAAAAGAATATGTTTTACCTATTGCCAGCAATCATCTTGATATAGCAGGACAATTAACAGTAGAAGAAATGCAGGGACAAATTAGGTCAAGTATTCAACGTCCTGGTTCAACTGGAAATTTAGAAAACAGTATTTTTGCAGAAAGAGATACCCTATTATCTGTAGGAATTGGAAATATAAGTTATTTGGACGCTAACGCCGCCTATTGGGCTTCTCTTAATTATGGTAGTTCTCATTTGGTTGGCAAACAAATGCCCAAAGGAACTTTTAGTCCAGGAATCCCAATGCCCGATGCAGGATCGTTTAGAGATGGAAGATTTTATAAAGGATTAAATCAGGGAAACAAAACATACGCTCCTATTATTACGAAACCAATAGAGCCACATAACTATATAGAACGAACAGAAGCAAAATTATCGGTAATTGCAGAGAGGGCAACTAAATAATGGCTATTCTATCATGGCAAACACCATCTAATATTGAGAATTCTATTAAAAAGTTTATAGATGCACAAATATTATCACAATCATTACAATTGCTCGATCAAAATGGTGTTGCACAAGATATATCGGTTAGAATCGGAAAAACAGTTAACAATAGTTGGAATTTACCTCTTATTCAATTATATTATGATAGTAAAATTTCTGTTCCATTAGAACTCGGTTCCAATAATCAATTAAAAGATTATTTAGTTATTATAGAATGTCGAACGCTTTTACCAGGGCAAGAATCAAATTTAGCAGAATGGCTTGAAGATTTAATAAAAAATGGTATGACTTATTATGAGTATACTGTAAATGCTGGGTTTCCTGATGCACCAACAGAAACAGATTCTGGTCATATTAATTTAAGTTTTGTGTCGAGTAATCCTGTTAATACAGGTGATGATGCTGATTTATATGATAAAAATAGATATAGAACCACAATCAAATGTTGGTTAACGTAAAGGAGAAGACTTCATGCAATCGATTGAGTACATCAAAATAGGATTACAATTAGCATCGTTTCTCTTAACAATTGGTATGGGTATTGCTGGTGTATGGGCATTTAAAAAAATAACAGAAAATCATTTGGCTCACATTGATTTGGATTTGAAAAAAATCATTAAAACTGTTGATAAAAACACCAATGACATCAATACTTTAAACATATCAGTGGCAAACTTAAAAGGTAGATTTGGCGAAAAGGAATAATATGACAATTAAAAAAAATTATGGATGGATTCCAGATGTTCCAGATCAAAGAGATTTTTTATATAAAGGAACATTCAGCTTTCTTTTACCAAGCAAAGTAGATTTAAGAGAATTTTGTTCCAAAATAGAAGATCAGGGTAGTTTGGGAAGTTGTACAGCACAGGCTCTTGCAGGAAATATAGAATTATTAGATAAAAAATCAGATAATGATTATGCCGATGTAAGTAGATTGTTTATTTATTACAATGAAAGAAAAATCATAAATAAAGTAAATGAAGATTCTGGTGCTTTTATTAGAGATGGAATAAAAACACTTGCAAAAAATGGTGTATGCAGTGAAGATTTGTGGGATTATGAAATTAAAAAATTTAAAATAAAACCATCTAAAAAATGTTATAGAGATGCACTAAAAAGAAGGATTTCATCTTACAAAAGATTGTATACATTATCAGATATTCTATCTTGTTTAGCAGAAGGTTATCCAGTAGTATTCGGAATTTCTTTGTATGATTCATTTCAAACAATTGAAGTATCAAATACAGGCATAATACCAATGCCACAAAAAACCGAAAATTTAATAGGTGGACACGCAGTTTTAGCTGTAGGATATGACAAGTCAGAAAAAATATTAATTGTTCGTAATTCGTGGGGAAATAAATGGGGTAAAGATGGATATTTCTTTTTACCATTTGATTATGTAAAATCATTAGCATCTGATTTTTGGACAATAAGAAAATAACAAATATACGGAGGAATTAAAAAATGGCACAGGCAATTAGACACGCATCTGCAACAAAACCACGAGTATACTCATGGGATGGTGCAGTACCAGCACAAGATTTAGACAGGGTTCAGTCATTTGGTTTTGGTAATACACAACCATTTGAAATGCTTTATGAAGAAGGACGTAGGGATAAAATGTTTGTTGATTTAGATATCCCTGAAACATCTTTAAGTATTACACAGTTAGAATATGATTCACTTAATTCATTTTTGATTTTTGCAAACAAATCATCATTACCGGCAGGTGGTTTACAATTAAGTGATTTTTCAAATGCTTATATTGACCTTATATCAGTTGGAAAAGGTGAATTTGGTGGAACACTAGAACAAACATTGTGGCTTCCTAAATTGAGTTTAAATTCATTTTCAATAGGTATTGCGGATGCACAGGCAAGACTTGAAAGAACATTTGAATTTAGTGGAGATGATTATAGAATAGCAAAATACGGAAATAAGTATGTAATTATAAAAACAGACACCACTGGTTCGGGATATTCAACAAGCTCATATGCCATCGTATTAAGCGATCCAGCACCAGTTGAAAATCCAAATACATCAGGTGCATATTTATATTTAGTTACAAGAAAAAGAGCAGGAGTTATTACTGAGCTTGTAAGTGGCACAGATTACTCATACAATCACTACAACAATACATTGACCATTGTATCTGCAACAACTGATGATATTTATCAAGCGTATTACACTGCGGCATCATGGCCTGTAGCTGGTGATCCAACATCAGTTAACAACGTGGATAGTTATAGGATTAAGGCCGATAGTGTAACTATTACTCTTGAATCAGCAGATCAAGCCGTTGTTACAACATTGGACAAATTAACAGGATTAAATATTGCGGCAACGTTAAATCGTATTTCTGAAGCTGTTATTGGTAAAAAGGCAAAGGAATTGAATGAAGTAGAAAATTATCAAGTTAATCTTACATTGGATGGTCGTGTAAAAAATTCAACCATTGAAGAAGTTTTAATGGGTAAATCAGGATTAAGTTGGCCAGTCATAGATGTTGACCATTTTGCGACTGATCTTGTTTTTCGTATGAAGGTCTATGATAGTCCAGAGAAAACAACGTTTTTACATGGAGTTAAGATTACTGGCTTATTTTATAGTGATGCTTCTAGAGATGTAAATGCTAACGAGTTCTGGAGCAAAGGGATCACGTTACAGAGTGATAACGTTTTAATTTCAGATGTCGAAGCTAACATAGATGCATAATTTTTAAAAATGAGGGAGAATTTAATCTCCCTCACCAATCTTGATACTTGGGTAAAAGTTGGTATTAGGTTTCCCTGATTATCATATCCAAGTAATCAAGTTATTATTAAAAAAACTTTGAGGTTAAGTGGTTGTAAACTAATCTTCGTGATTAGGATTAAACTAAAATACACCACGTCCTCAAATGTGCAACTAATTATTAAAATGGAAGTTAAGGATGGCAAAAATGATTACTATTCCAAATAATCAATTGGAAAAAATTGAATCATTATCTAGCAAGGTATTCATAAAAGAAATCTGTTCATTTATTGAAGATTTGCAAAAAACAGAAATCAATAAGAACGCCGCTTTAGAGTTGATTAAGCAAAATGTAAAAAGTCGGATACATACATCTAGTGCTTATAGAGTCAAAATAATCACTACATTTGCTGATGGATACTCTGAAGTTAAACTAACATAGCCATCCTATGCCATATAGGACGGCTTTTTTATTATGAAAGGATTATCATGGAAGATCGTATTAAAAATTTAGAAATAGAAATAACTTATTTAAAACGTGAACTTGATAGTTTAAGAATGTGCATACTTAACCAAAAACCAAATGTAACAACTAACAATATGGTTTATAATGTAAACCAAATACCGGATTATCCATATGAAGAAGATGATCAAAATTTTTCAAATGGTGTTAATTTTAATTAAGGAGAAAAAATGAGCAATGAATTAGTAGATAATTTTAATGATGCAGTTGCAGATTTAGAGGATAATTTTTTAAATTCAAGTTTAATACAAGATAATAAAGTATTAATTCCTATGGGTACTGCTTTGTTAAGAGCAAGAATGCCCAATCAATCAGAACAGTCTATTGCCGAAGAATATAGAAACGCTAAAAAATTGGAAATAATGAGATCAGGAAATTGTGTTACCAAAAAGAAACTTGTTGTACTGCTTAAAGAAAGTGGTGTTGCTGATATTGAAGAACTTGAAGATCAAAAAAAGAAATTAGTAGAAGATTTACAATCTGTTTGGATAAATTTAGCAGTTAGACATTCTACTGAAGTTGTCAGTATTGAAAATTTTAAAGAAGAAGAAAAAATGTTAAGAGATAAAATAAAAGATATATCTATTGAAATATCTAATCAATTAGTAGAATCATTAGAAACACAATTAGAAAAAGCATATATAGAACGTCTAACATCAATGTGTATTGAAAAATGTATGAGTGATAACATATGGGTTAAAAAATGGGAAACTTTTGAAGATTATCAAAAAGAAGATATCACTGTTACTGATTATGCTATTACATATATGACATGGTTACTATTAAATATGAGAGGTTAAAATGAATTTTGAAAAAGAAATAAGAAAATTAGCTAGAAGTACTTTTTGGCAAAACTTATTTCAAGGATCAAAAGAATTGTCAAATATGGCTTTATTTTTTAACACATCGAATTTTAGTGGACTACAGATTTTATTTATATATTGGTTAAAGGTATATCATTCTATTTATGAAGATTTTTATTCAAAAGAATATGATTTTTTAGATGAAGAACTAATTAATGATAATGTTAGATGTGACGCTTTTTTATATTGGAGGCAAAAGAAGCATGAATCCGAAAGATTAAAATATAAAGAAGAAGAAAAAGGCAGACAGCATATTAAAGGATCAAAACAAGGAAAGCAAACATATTGCAATGTGGATATGAGGAGTGTATAATTAATGTCTAGTAAATACATTATTGAATATTTAAGTGATATATCAGACGCTGTAAAAGGTGCAAAGCGTGTTGAACAAGTCAATCAATCAATGGCTAGTTCTCTCAGTGCAGGATATTCTAATGCAGTAAGAGTTATTGGTAAAAATATAGATGAAATAGAAAATAGAAAAATAAGGTTTAATAAGCAAGATGTTGATGCAACAATACGAAAAACAGGGGTTGCAATACAAGATACAGATGGTAAATTTAAACAATTTAATCAGACACAAACATTTGTTGGTGATAAATTAATAAAAACAAAATCGTCTTTGAAAGATGTATCCGGTCAATTTAGTAAAACGGAAGTTGAGACAGAAAAAGCAAATAAAGGTTTTCTTTCTATGGGAGAAAACATTAAAAGATTAGTTGGAAGAGCCGCATTAACTATTCCTGTGTGGATAGCTTTGCGTGGAACAATGCAAGCTGTTTCAAAAACAATGCGTGATGGTGCAGGTGCATTAGTTGATCAGGATAGGGCATTTCAAAAAGCAAAACGTAACATTGGTGGATCAGCTTCAGAAATTGAAGCAAACTTTAATAAATTAAAGAAAACAGCACAAGAGTTTTCTCTTAAAACAGGAGAATCTGTTGTAAATATAACAACAGCTTTTCAAAGATTTAAAACAACTGGGTTAGACTACGAAACATCAATGGCTGGTGCTTTAGCTTCTACAAAAACAGCAGTATTACTTTTTGGTGACACAGAACAAATAGCAAACGCTGTTGCTAGATCATTTCGTGTTTTGGGTGGTAGAACTGACGAATTTGGTTCAAAAGGTGCAGAACTAGAAAGCATGTTGGCATTAATAGCAGAACTATGGAAGGATAATGCTTTTGAAATTGATGAATTTGCGAACGCAATTGAACGATTAGCCCCTACTGCAAAAAACGCCAATGTATCATTAAAAGAGTCATCTGTTCTAATTTCTGCTTTACATACTGCCGGTATTAGAGGGTCAAGAAGTACACGATTATTATCTACTGCTATTATTAAAATGCATAAAAATTTTGACCAATTTGGAAAAGTGCTTGGTGTTAATCTAAAATCAACGGATTCAACTTTTGAAAGATTATTGTTGATAACCGATGCAATTGAGAAATTACACAAAGCTGATCCAGTTAAAGCTAGTCAAGCTATTAATGATTTGTTTGGAATTCGTGCAGGAGAATCAATAAAAGGTTTAACAGCTTTAAACTCTGAAATTAAAAAAATGATAGATATCAGTGGTGATTTTAGTAAACTAACAGATGAATTTGATGATTTAAACAAACAAACGTTTAGACAAGTTGAACAATTTAAAAATTTACGAACAGAAATAGGAAAAGCATTCATTTCAGGTGTTGTTGGTGGTGAAGATTTTAATGATTCATTACAGTTGATAAATGCTAGTTTAAAAGAAATGTTAACTGGTTCAAAAGATTTTGGTATTGGAATAAATGCTATTTTTGGTTCTGTAGGTGTTGGTGCTGGTGAGATTGGTCTTCTTTTTAAGGACTTAATCACCTTAGATTTTGACCAAATGAATGAGGATGCAAAACTTTTACCACAGCATCTTGAAAATATAAAAAATGATGTTATAAAAAACCAATTAAATAAAATAGAATTAGAATTATCACTTGATCCAAAGATTAAAGCACATGAGGACTTTTCTACGCAACTTCAAAAAGCGTTTAAGGGTAAACTATCAATGGAAACAGTAAAAAAACTAAGTTTAGACTTAGAATTTGATAAATTAAATATCGATATTACAGAATCACAAAAGAAACAATACGTTGATAGATTGAAAGAAATTTTGGGTGGTGTAAACTTAACAGACAATTTTAAAAAAGCACAACAAAATGCTGTTAAGGAATCTGTGAAATCTGTTATTGTAGAAGAAGATAGAAAAAAAATAGCAGAGGCTGTATTAAAAAATGAATTAGAAAGATTAAAAACACAAGGATTATTAACTTCCGAAGTATTAAAAGCCGAAGAAGTATTACGTAAACAATTAAGTATTGAAGAAAAAGGATTAGACCTTGTTGAAAAAAGGTTAGAACGAGAAAAAGCAATACGAGAAGAAAAAGAATTACAAACAAAAGTAAGTTCTAGAGGTGAAAAACTATTTGACATTGCTAAAGAATCTGGAACAGATATTGCTAAAAAAATAAGCAAAGTTTTATCTGGTGAAGTAGATTTTAATTCTTTTGTTAGACGTGGTGGTGAAGCAGTAGATATATTTAAAAAAGAATTTGCTGATATATATAAAGATCAACAAGCACAAGCGTTTTTTAAGGGACAAACAGTTCCAGGAGAAAAAGGTTTAAAAGGTGGTGCGGGAATAACACTTCCTATTGCCGATGAAGGAATTAGAAATGCTGGAATTTCTATGGCAAAAACATCATTGACCATGCGTGATGCTGTCAATATATTCCAAAAATCTATTGATAAATTTGATAAAACGCTTATTGGTGTACAACCAACAGGAAAAACCGTTGGTATTGAACCAAAAGTTGTTGATCCAAAAATTGAAGAATTACTTAAAGAACGGCAAAAAGCAATTTCTTCATCTGAAGGACTAATATCAAATGCTGATTTAGAGAAATTGGTTGCTGATAAATCAAAAATAATACCCGAAGTTAATTTATCAAAACAATCAATGAGTATTTTTGAAGCATTCTTACCTAAAGTTGCATTAGGAGCAGAATCGCATACTGTTGGGCCTAATCTTTTTAGAACAATGGAATGGGATTATGGTCAAAGAGGACAAGATTTTGAAGCACAAGAACGAAAAGCAATGCAAGTAGAAAAACAACAAGTTCCAACTACAGTAAGTGCTCCTGTAACAGTAAATGCCCAAATCGATATTTCGGCATTAAGTGAAGTAGAGAGCAAATTTATGACCGAAGTATCAAAACAATTATCCAAAGTAGGATCGGAAATATATAGATCGTTAACAACAGCACTTACAGGAAAACAAAATAGAATATTGTAGAGGTATTAACTATGACATGGAGTCCATCATTTAAAATATACGATTCTGCAAATACGACATTAATTTATGATATTGAAAATGTTTTAAATACAAATTGGCCATTAGAACAAGCCAGTTATGTAGAAATTACCAATCTTAGGAGTGTAGGAGCAATTATTATTCCTGGTGGCAATAAAACATATACAATAGAAATAAGCGGAGTATTGACTGCCGATAATTATACAGATTTAACAACTAAAATATTTGCATTAAAAAACACCATACTTATGAATACACGTTATACATTAAGGGTCGATAAATCAGTTTCAACATACGATTCAATAAAAGTAATAAGATTAGAACCCATTGAATTAGAACCAAGCAAGAGGACAAATACACAAAGATTTACATTACGATTATTGGGAAATTCGTGGGTTTAAATAACAATTAAGGTATGATTATGGAAAATCATTGTTTGGATTGTGGAAAAATATTATCAGCAAAACACTGTGTAAGGTGCATGGCTTGCCATAATAAACATAAATTAAAAATCAAACCAAAAAAATATTGTGTTGATTGCAAAAAAGAGATACGATTTAAATCAACGAGATGTAGCAAATGTAGTAATGAATATTCACATAAAAACAGAAAAATAAATAAATGTATTGATTGTGAAAAAACAATTAAATATTCATCAAAACGATGCAAGTCATGTTCACAAAAAGGTGTTTTTAGTTCAAATTTTGGCAAAAGATATGCAAAAAAATATCATTGTTTTGATTGTGGAAAGGAATTAGGTTGGAAATCAAAAAGATGTAAGGATTGTTACCAAACATGGAAGAGTATTTCAATAAATAATCCTAATTATAAAAACGCTAAACCCAAGTGTTTAGACTGTGGTAAAACAATAGATTATAAAAACAAAAGATGTTGGAATTGCAACAAATTATATAAAAAACAACTTGATATTGATTATGGTAATAGATATGGGAAAAACAATTCAAATTATAAGGGTGGAAAACCAAAATGTATAGATTGCGGAAAAGATTTATGCGATTATAAAAGAACCATAAAATATTGTAGATCATGTTATAATAAACACTGTGTAGGAAATGGTAATCATAATTGGAAAGGTGGTGTTAGTTTTTTACCATATTCACCAAAATGGACACCAATATTAAAATTAAAAATACGCACAAGAGACAATTTTATATGTAAAAAATGTAATATGAGTGATATTACACATTTTAAAAAATATAATAGATCATTAACAGTACATCATATGGACTATAACAAACAAAACTGTAAAGAATCAAATTTAATTACTTTATGTGTTAAATGTAATTCTAAAGCAAACAAACACAGAGATTACTGGTTCGCATATTATACTTATATAATGGAAAATAATATATTAAAAGGAGCAAAATAATGAGCACAACATTAGAAATTTATGCCAACATAGGAAGTCAAGATTCGGCATTAGGTACTAGCGGATCAGAGTTTTTATTGGTAGATACCGACAATGACGAACTTATAATAACGGCTGGGAGTGATACTGTAAAAGATGGTGAAGTTATTGCAGGAGAAGACGCATTGAATCAGGCTGGAGTTATTTTAACTGGTTCAGAAATAACCATAGATAAATATTTATTAGCGGATAATTCGGCCGGTATTTATAAAGAGATAGAATTAGCAGGATCATCTAACTCACGCTATGTTTTTGGTTTTTCGTTTGATGGCAGTACCTCATCAGAGCCAGTCCTAGAAATATGGGATAATACTGATCTTGATTCAATCGATAACACATCTCTTGGTGGTGGGGTGGCATCTAGTTCATGGTGGAGAGGAATCACCACTACAGATGGATTGCCAGGTGTTGGATGGGTAGGTTCTCGACTTGCCGGAAGTGGATCAGGGAATTTTCTTTTTTTAAACAATCAAAATGGTGCATTGACAGTTGCTAAAAATCTTTATTGTCAACTAAAAGTGGTAATAAGTGCAACACAAACATTAGCAGGTTCCGAAGCACCAGTTTTAGTAATAAAATATGCCACTACTTGAAACTAAAAGATATATGAAAACTAAAATTTGTACAAAATGTAAACAAGAAAAATCTTTATATGCATTTCATTTTAGAAAAGATACTAATAGATATAGAAATAATTGTAGTAAATGTCATAATATACAGACAAGTCTATATTATTCTAATAATAAAGAAAAATGTAATTTTCAATCACGAAAAAATTATCATGAAATATATAAACTTGATAAAACATGTCAGGAAAAAAAGAAAAAAACCACGGAAAAATTTAATAATTTAAATCCTAATTATAATAAAATATATTATGAAAAAAATAAACAAATACTCGGAGAAATGAACAAAAAATATAAAATCGAGCATAAAAAAGAATACGCTCAATATTTTAAAGAGTATCGAATATTAAACAAAAAAAAGATTAAACGCAGATTAAAAAACAAATACGATTCCGATATAAATTACAAAATAAAGGTTCTTTTAAGAACTAGATTAAATTTGGCATTAAATGGTAATTTTAAAAAAGGAAAAACTTTAGATTTGCTGGGGTGTTCAATAAATAAATTAAAATATCATCTTGAATCACAATTCAAAGAAGGAATGACTTGGGATAATCACAGTTTACACGGTTGGCATATAGATCACATTAAACCGTGTTGTAGGTTTGATCTAAGTAAAGAATCTGAACAAAAGAAATGTTTTCCACTACACAAACCTACAACCTTTATGGGCTAAAGATAATTTAAGAAAAAATAAATGAGAATAACCAACAATGACACAAATCAACAAATACAACTTCACAGAATCTGAAATAAAATCCTTTGTGATTGATGAAACGAATGCACAATACCTCTGGATTGCGTTTTCTTTGAATGATGGAGTTTGTAATTTAAAAAAGGTGTCTGCTCATAAACCTGATCAAGTTTATTTTAGTATTGACTTATCTGTTACAGAAATAAAAAAGGTTATTTCTTCTGGAAATTATGTATATGCTTGTTTTGATGATGATTCTTTAATATGTACCAGATTTTCAAAAACAAATCCTATAACTTCAACGGTTGACTTTTCAATACCAGCAGGAATTACCGAAGCACCTGTTGATATGTTAGTAAGTGGTTCATATATTTATTTTTTAACACCAGGCAATATAAGTGGTGAAAATGCTAAAATTGTTAAATTTTCTTTAACTGGAATATTTCAAGAAACGATTGATTTGGCAACTGTTACAAATGCGAAAGCGTTTACCATGGATGCCTTAGAAGAAGAATTTTGGATAATAACGTATAAGACACCTTCAGAATATATTAGACTATACTTAGCCAGTGGCGATATTTGGACATATAGTGTAAATACATAAAGGAGTTAATTTTATTATGAAATATAATAATGAAACAGGATTATTTTATTTTTATGGAAACGAAGAAGATATTGCCTTTAAATTCATGTGGGTATGTCTTACAGATTTAAGTTTTTTAGGAAAGTTAGAAGTTATATTTAGAGTAATATTTGGTATACCACCAGATAGATTTTTTAATAAATAAAAATAGAAATTATTATCTATAAACAAATAAAAGGAGATTTAAAATGAAGAACGATAAAAAAAAGAAAGATATGGGATTAAAGGTCAATATTGTATTAAAGGCAATAGATCGTTATACGGGTAAAATTAAGGATGAACGAACAATACATAATTTGATTGTGACTACTGGAAAATCTAGAGTTGCTCAATTAATAAACGGATTATCCGTTGCCGGTTTTAAATATGTAGCAATAGGAGAAGGTGCAGTTGCGGCCGCATTAGGCGATATAGCATTAGGAACTGAACAAAAAAGAGCCTTGGCAACTTTATCAGAATCCCCAACGGGAACAGCAAAATGGGTATATGTTTTTACATTTTCTTCTGGAGAATCTTACACAATAACTGAGGTTGGTATTTTTGATACATTAACAGAATCTGGATCAACGATGTTAAACAGATCGGTTTTTGCTGGTATTGCTGTTGACGCTGACACGGATTTAAGTATGAGTATCACAATGGCCGTTGATAATGCCTAATATTAATATCAAATAAGAGGATTAAACCTTGAGTGGAATAGACGGATTCACAAAATTAATGCTCCATATGAATGGGGCTGATGGGTCAACGACATTTACTGATGATTCAGACAGTGCTCATGCTATAACACCAACATTGGCCGAGATAGATACCGATCAGTCTGTGTTCGGAGGTGCGTCTGGTCTATTCAATAGTGCAACATCCAGATTAACCATAGGTGACCATGAAGACTTTAATTTAGGTGCAGACGATTTTGTGTTTGATTGGCGAATGAAATTGAGTTCTTTATCAGGAACCCAAGCATTAATAACCCAATGGGGTGGTGGTGGAAGTAACGGTTCTTTTTATATTGTTAAATTGACGGGGTCTAATAATCTATCGTTTTTTTATTCTCCTAATGGAAGTTCAGAAGTTCGAAACGACAGTACATATAATATTCCTGACACAAACTGGCACTGGTATGCAATTGCGAGGTCAGGCAACACTCTACGTTTTTATGTAGACGGAACACAATATGGATCGGCAGATATGACTGGAGTTTCAATTTTTAACTCCACACGTCCATTCAATATTTCAACTTATCAAGATGGTGCAGGTCAACCATTGGTTGGTTGGATAGATGAGTTTAGATTTTCTAAAGGTACAGATCGAGGATTTACTGGAGCAACCATAGATGTTCCTACAAGTGCATATACAGAACCATTAGCACCAGTTGAGGTTGCTGATAATATGACCTTAACAGAAACTGTTACAACCAGTGTATCTTTAATAAAAAAGACTATTGCTGAAAATTTATCATTAAATGAATCAGTTAGTAGAGCGGCAATAATTTACGCTATTGTTGAGGAGTTTTTAACATTAAATGACGCAACCAGTGTTAAACAAGCAATAAGTAAAGCCATTATAGAAAATTTAAAATTAACAGAGGATTATGAAAAACTTGTTCTAAAATCTGTTGTGGATAATATTGATTTATCAGAATATATAAATGCTACTCCAAGTCTTATTAAAAAATCAATTTCAGAATCAATAACATTAGCAGAAAATATAACATCCAGCGTTTTACAAGAGGTAAATTATGCATCACAAATTTTACATTATAATCCTTTAATTTTTGTAACAAATACTAATCCTGTTAAATTGGTTGTTGTTGATATTTCTGTTCCAGAAATTCCTGTAAAATCAGTATATACTTTAACAGGTTATAGCGGTGCATCGGATATAGCACTTAATGAAACAAATGAATATTTTTACATAAACGTATCAGGAGCAAAAGTTTTAAAAATAGAAAAAGCCGATTTAAACAATGTAACAGAAATTGATTTGAATGATTTAGATAATTTATTAAATATTGATACACTCGACGATTATTTTATCACTTATGCATCAACAGATGATGCAAATGGAGAAATTATAAAAATTGATGAGAGAGATATTACAAAATTTAATTCAGATATACGATGGTTAGAATTAATATCAACTACACTTTCAACACGACTAAATACTATAATTGGAAAAAAGATTAATTCTGATTTAAGATACATAGCTGTTCAGAATAAAAAATTAAAAACCGATTTGCGATGGTTACATGTGCCTTATGCTGAAATCAACCAAACACCTATTAGTCCTGTGGATATTCAAATAAAAATAAATGGTGTTGATTTAGTACCATTAAATGATATTGATATGTCTACTGTACAGATAACGCATACAATAGATGAAAAAAGCACTGCAACATTTAGACTTTGTAGAAGACATGATAAATTAAACTATACCAATACAGGAGTAGCATCTCAAATAACAAACAATAATACTGTTATTGTTATTATCAGTGGCCATACAGAATTTTCAGGAAAAATATCAAATATTCAAGCCGATAGTGAAACAGAAACGGTATTTATTGTTGCAAAAATGGATACTCCTTCTGATTCTAGGCATACAGTTACAATACCTATGTCTTCTGTTGGACAAAATATTAATTTATACCATTGTATGATGAATAATTTAACTATTGATAATCCATACGTTGATCCATTAGATGAAAATCCTGAATATTATAAGGGTATTAAAGTTCAACTAGGAGAAAAAGTTGGTGAGAATGTTAGAAAAATTACAGATTTTGAACAGATAGAAACCACCATGGAACGCACAGGGGCTGTTGGAATGAGTGCCACATCTGTTGCTATTAATGCATCGGAAGTAGAAAATGGCACATATAAATTTAAGCAAGGATATACATATTTTTGGTTTGTTGCTTATGAAAACTTTATTACTGGAAAAAGTAGAAGAGTTCCATTAAGTATATCGAATATTAAATTTGAATATATCGGAACCAGTCTAGGCCCAATATCATCAGACACTTATAGAATTATTGGAGCACAACCTATATATCAATTAGTACAAAGATTTAGTGGAACAGATTTGGGTCAATATACTGTGGGCGAAGCCCCTTTTAAATTGATTTCTACAAAAAATGGAAAAAAAGTTAATGGTCTAAAATATCAAGAAATAGATGACCAATTATTTTTAGTTAGAGAAGCAGGATATAATTATGTAGGTTATGCTAGACGTGTTGCTGATCTAGAATATGAAAAACTACAAAACATAAACGGTGATATATTGCCTATAGTTAATACA
>Ga0265293_10008327_pt1 | contig 15427 bp, 16 predicted proteins | sample Munlanlewell138R_FD_192505 | JGI IMG/M metagenome (GOLD analysis project Ga0265293, IMG submission 192505) | Leachate microbial communities from a municipal landfill in Southern Ontario, Canada - Leachate well 138R | ecosystem: Engineered > Solid waste > Landfill > Unclassified | place: Canada...
ATGTTTTATACAATGAACACAGTCAATACCAATGTTACAAGATCTCTCGGAAAAGGTGCTGTGTACTTCTGGATTCAATTTATTAAAAGGTTTATCGGGATAGTATTGATTTTGTTTAGTGTGAAGTTTGGATTAGAAGCAATTTTATGGGCCGTATCTTCTTTACAGTTTATATTTTTTATAATTAATGCGACTGTTACTGGTCGATTAATTAATTATGGTGTCTTAGCACAAATTAAAGATGTTGGGGGATGTTATTTTATTTCAATCTTAGCAGGAGGTATAACCTATTATTTATTATCTTTCTTTGAGATGAATCATCTCATATCTTTAATATCACATACATCAATCTATTCACTACTATATCTATCACTCTCCTATCTTTTTAAAATTGAAGGCTTTTTCACATACCAAGAGATAGTCAAAGATATCATCAAAAAGAAAAAAAGAGTTTAATTATGCGTAGAACAATATTCAGAAAATTTTATAGATTTCTCAAGGGAATACATAAAATAAGTTCAGCTTCCAGTAAAAGTTTTTTGTTTATAGCTTTCGATTTTTGGAAATTATACAAACAAAAAGGAATTACAACCGAAGAGTATTTTCAATTTGAGATGGAATATAGAGATGTGGAATTTCGTAATTCCTTCTTAGGGTTAAACGAACAAAGGTTTTATTTGGATTACTTGAATCCTAAGAAATATTATATCCTTGCGAGGAATAAATATTTTACGCATAAAATATTAGATAACACAGGAATCAAGAAATCTGATTTATACTGTTACTATCAGCCGGAAGGCAAAGTTCTGGATAGTACAGAGGTTGCAAATAATGTCGGAGATGTAATTCGGATTCTAAAAAATAAAAAGATAAGTCAATGCGTTGTCAAAACAACAGAAAGTTCTTCAGGTAATGATGTTTTTGTTGTCAATGATATTAGCTATACTGAAAATGATTGTAAAATGCAGTTATTTGATGGCACTGAAATATATTTATCCAGTTTTTTATCAAATACTCCCTTAATTTTCGAAAGTTTGATTCATCAGACAGAACAATTATCATCCCTGAATACATCCTCTGTAAATACAATCCGTTTCATGACGACTTTACATCCAAACGGTGATGCCAAAATAATCGCTACTTTTATTAAAATAGGAAGAAGTGGAAAATGTGTTGACAATGCAGGTAGCGGAGGAAATGTAGATGCATGTATCGACACAGAAACAGGAGAAATTAAATATACTATTCAATTTGATGGTTGGCGAAAGATAAAAAATATCACCCATCATCCTGACAGTGGCAATCAAGTTGAAGGTATTAAAATTAAAGATTGGAAAAATATAAAAAGTCAGGTAATCGATTTTCAAAGGTCATTCCCATACATAAAAGCTGCAGGATGGGATATTGCAATTACCGATGAAGGACCATTAGTCATTGAAGTGAATGACATGTGGGATAGAACAGGACAATATTTTATCCGAAAAGGATGGAGAAAAGAAATCAGAGAATGTTACTTTGCATGGGAAAAAACAGGTGTGAAATACCCTTTTGTAAGAGCAAATAACCTTTTAAGTAAGAAAAAATTAGAGAAAATTATTAGCTATGAATAATGATTCTATTAGTCTGTTTTTCTGTGGAGATTTTTGCTCAAGACCATCAACCACATTTATAAATGTTGCCGATGATGTAAGGAGTTTAATAGATTCATGTGATTTAAAAATATGCAATTTTGAAGTCCCACTAAAACCAGATAATGTATCAGAAAAAAAGGGAGCTTTCCATCAGAATGATGATGCTCCACAATTTTTAGAGGAACTCGGTTTTAATCTATTCTCTTTTGCGAACAATCATGCATTCGACTATGGCGAAGATGGTTATCATAAAACAGTAGGTGCGTTCAGTGACCCTCAAAGCATATTTGGATCTGACACTTACGAAGAAGCTTATAAAGTCAAAACGTTCCATATTAAAGGAGTAAGTGTGGGCTTTTTAGCTCTATGTTATAGCGCAAGAGAGGGCGTCTTTGATGATGTTTCAAACAAAGAAGGGCTAGGTTGTGCATATATCAACGATTTGAAAGTTAACCATATCATTATTGAAGCAAAGAAAAAGATTGACTATCTATTCATATTAGCGCATGATGGAATTGAATATATAGATGTTCCTTTACCTGAAACAATTGCCAGGTATCGTGATTTTATTGATTTTGGTGTTGATGCTGTGATTGGAACCCACCCTCATTGCCCACAGGGTTGGGAAGAATATAAAGGTAAACCGATCTTTTACAGTCTGGGTAATTTTTTCTTTAACTCAAAAGAAACACCTGAATATAGAGCGTGGAATAGGCCTCACTGGTATGAGAGTCTGGGAGTCGTACTTAAAATTTATAATAGTGAAATTACGTATGAGGTATATAATCTCAAAAATAAGGATAATATCAATATTATTTTCGATAAAAGTGACGATATAAAAAAGCATAATCAAACTATACGTCAATATTTAATAGATAAACCCAAATATGAACAATATCTGAATCATGAATTGAATAAGATACTTGATAGTCAGTATTTTCCAACTCTATATACAGTGGGAGAGTTTTATTTCCAAAGAGCATCATTTAAAACTTCAATTAAACTCATCCTTAAACAAATACTTTCATTTATATCTTCAATTAATAAAAACAAAAAATCAATAAAGGACAGACGTTTGCTATTCTTAATAAAGAATGATACACGCAGATCTGCATTATTGAGAGTATTAAATAGATTCAATTAGAAAATATATCACAATATGCTATCAAACCTCAAACAAACGGTAAAAAAGACATTACTTCAAAATTCTGAAAGGAGGATCGAAAAATCTTTTAAAAATGAATTTAAAGAGACGATGATGAAGTGGTGTACGCAAGAGCTAACACCATCGCAAAAGGAGGAAGTCCAAAGTTTCTATATAAAACATCTCGGTCGTAAAATAGATCTTGCCTACCACACCTATTACTATTTTCGTAACGGAATATTCTCACCCCTCTATGTACCAACCAGTATTTACAAAGGTTACGTTATAGGACGTTTAAATGATATGCGGATGAAAGAAGCCTATATTGACAAAAACCGGTATGATGTCCTTTTCCCTCAAATAAATCAACCCAAGTCAATAGTAAAATGCATAAATGGTTACTATTATCACGATAATAATCCCATCTCCAAAGAGGATGCCATCCATTTATGTAGTAATATAAACAATGCCATTATCAAACCATCATTAGATAGTCTCCATGGGACTAAGGTACTATCTGTGGAGACCATCAATGGTAAATTAGAAAATGGTAAAAAAGTTGAGCAATTATTTGATTCGTACGGAAACTATTTTATCGTTCAGGAACGAATAAAACAACATGAACGGATGGCGGCATTAAATCCCACCTCAGTAAACACGATTCGGTTGCTTACTTACAGGCGAGAAAACACTATTGAACTTCTCTATTCTGTAGTCAGAATAGGACGAAAAGATAAAATTACTGATAACGAATCAAGCGGCGGACTCACCACTAAAATCAATAGCGATGGATGCTTGGCTGATTGCCTCTATGCCCCACCCTCCGAAGGTGTTTTAGAGAAAACCGATTCAGGAATTACAGTAAAAGGATACTTGATTCCCTCTTATGAAAAAGCTGTAGCTATCGTTAAAACACTACACCTGCAACTACCCTATTTTAAACTTGTCGGTTGGGATATTGCTATCGGTGAAGATGGAGAACCTGTATTCATTGAATGGAATGCTCGAGCTGAGTTAAGTCAGACAGCTGCCGGACCCGCCTTCAGGGAGTTTACGGAAGAGATTCTGGAAGCAAGTCGCACTTTACCCACAACTCAATATTTTATTATAGGTCAACGAAAGTTCATCGACTAATTCACAAATACTTATAATTGGCAGATACTCAAAAAAGTAGCATATATTTAAAGATAATAAGAAGAATAAAATGAATATAACAGTAATAGGTTGTGGAAATGCGGGATTAATCCATGCTGCTAAAATGATCGAGAGAGGATTTAAAGTAGGTATCTTAAAGACCTCGAACGTCACTAATGAGGATTTCTTTTCATTAATAAAAAAGGAAGGAGGATATAATGTAAAAGATGAGACCAACGGGGGCAATCGTTTTTGGGTAAAACCGGAATTTATCACAAAAGATGTGGAAAAAGCTGTCTGATTTGCAGATATCATTTTCATAACAACTACAACGTTACAACATGAATCAGTTGCGAAACTAATTGCACCATACGTAAGAGATGGACAATTGATTGTCATTATTCCAGGTTATATGGGATCATTAATCTTTAAGCGTTATATCAAAAAAGATGTCGTATATAGTGAATGGGAAACCACAGCATATAATGGAAGAATAATGGATTCCCTCTATGTGAGAATTACATTCTATAATCCCAGAAATGCTATTTCCGTACTTCCTATCAAGGAAAAGGATAGTGTCTTGGATATGTTATCTAAACTATTTCTCAACACAAAATACTTAAGAAAGAATATTTTAGAATCAGCCTTTCATAATCCAAACTTAATCGTACATACAATGGGAATGCTCTTCTCTGCAGCCCGGATAGAATATAGCAATGGTGAATTCTGGATGTACCGGGAAGCATTTACAAAATCAGTTATTAATGCAATAAAAGCCTTTGATGTTCAAAAAAATAATCTTCTAAAGAAGTTCGACTGTGAATCTTTGGATTATTTTGAAGCAGCAAAATGGAGAAATGAAGAGGATTTAACACGTGACGCAATGGCTGTATTCAAGTCATTCGCAGAATCATCCAACAAGGGACCTTCTTTTTTAGAGCATCGGTATCTATTAGAAGATGTGCCTATGGGGCTATGTCTATTTAGTTCCATTGGAAAAGTTATGGATGTAGATACTTCTATTGCTGATTCCATTATTACACTGACTGGGGCACTTCTCAACAGAGATTTTCATATCAAGGGTAGGAGCATTCAATATCTGTTAAACAAAGAAGACATTAAAGAGGTTGATATAGTGAGAGTTATCGAAACTGGAGATATATAAACTTGAATCTTCCGGAAGAATCACTACAATACAGATCATCTCAAGAATATAACCCTAAACTAAGCGAAATAATATATGATTAGTGATACAGTGAATGAAAAATTAAGAGAAAAATTTAATCCCGATGGTTCTATATTAAGAAAGCAACAACTCAGAATGGTTGAACTCTTGGATTATACAGACTCTATCTGTAAGAAATATCATATTAATTACTGGTTAGATTCGGGGACTTTACTTGGCGCTGTAAGACATGGAGGATTCATTCCATGGGATGACGATCTGGATATTCAGATGTTGAAGAAGGATTATGATAAATTCTTGAAAATAATAGAGAATGGAGAATTACCCTCGGATATTGCCATTCAGAATCAACAGTCCGACCCCCATTATGTTTTACCTCATAGTAAAATCCGGGATCTAAAATCCATTATTAAGGAAGTGCATGGTGTTGAATATAAATATAATGGAATTTTTATCGATATTTTTCCTGTTGAAAAAATCCCAACCAACCTATTAAAGTTTTCAAAAATAGTTCATTATCCATTAATGACAATGATCTCTCACAAAAAAAAATATCATCCACAAATTTTCTCCATATATTTGTGGTTGGAGAATAATTTTATTTTTCCAATTATACGTTTTCTTTCAGCTATCTTTAAAGTCAATTACCTTTCACATACACTTGGTATGGGTTTTTATAAAAAAAGGATGTATAACGAAATTTTTCCCTTAGGAAAAATCCAATTCGAAGGTAAGGAATATCTATGTCCTAATAGTACTGATGCATATCTGAAAAGATTATATGGTGATTACATGAAGATGCCAAATATTGAAAATATTAAACCTCATACATCGGATGTTCTATTTTTATGAGTTATTCAACTTAAATGGATAGATTTGAATTAAAATATAATCTACTATATGGTTGCCTTGCCTTATTTGTATTCTTTTTTTATCTAAAAATGAATATGAATTTGAAAGTGAACAATAAAGTGGGAGAATTCTTCGCATTTCTTTTTTTACTTGCATACGTGATTTTATTTGGTACTCGTTCTGAAGATATCGGAACAGATACCTTTATGTATTTGTGGCAATATGACAATTCAGGTTCACGTAGCATTGGAGTAGATTTTCTTTATGATAGTTTGCTAATTTTTTTAAACTGGTTAAAAGTTGACCCTCAGGTATTTTTATTCATAATGTCTTCATTATATCTTTTTACTCTATTAAAAGCCATATTCATATTCTCTAAAAATAACTCTTCCAATGCATTATTGATCACTTTTTCTTTTGTCAGTTTATTTTTTTTTCAATCCAATGGAATTAATATAATTAGACAAGGAGTTTCACTTTCTTTTTTCTTATTAGGTGTTGCTTATACATATAATGAAAACAACAATAAGTGGTATAAAACTGCACTATGTTTTATTGTAGCTATTGGTTTTCATTTTACTTCTCTTTTACTTTCACTTCTCTTTCTGATAATCTACTTTTTCAAACAAATAAAAATACGGATTTTTTATTTATACTACATTATTTGCATACTCCTTGCAGCTATAAACGTTGGAGTTTTAAATTTTATCGGTGTATTTTCTTTTGGAAACCAAATAGATCAGCGCAGAATGAATTACCTGTCTGAGAATTTTCAGAGTTCATATAGTGTCGGATTTAAACCTCAGTTTGTTATCTTCAACACGCTGTTTCTTCTAATCTTTGTCTTTATTCAAAGAAAATATCAATTAGGAAATGGATATACCTTATTACTTAAATATTACTTAACATTAAGTGGATTGTTTTTCTTAATGTTTCAAATTCCGTTCTCTGATAGATGGGGCGTAATGTCTTGGATTATAATCCCCTTTTTATTATCCCCGATATTTAGAAGACAGAATAAAACGAGACTGGCATTTTTTACAATATTGTTTATGTTTAGCATATTTATTTTTTTCAATAACTATAAGTAACGTTTTTCGATGGTAACAATCGCAATTCCCTTCTATAATGCTGAAGAATATTTGAAAGAGGCTATAGATTCTGTTCTTTGGCAAACCTATTCTGATTGGAAACTGATCTTAATAGATGATGGTTCTAATGACAATTCCTTGGAAATTGCGAATAAGTACAAAGGAATTGATGAAAGAATTAGCGTACATTCAGATGGAAAAAATAAAAATTTAGGGTACCGATTAAATGAAGTATCATCATTGACCGATACTGAATATTTGGCTCGGATGGATGCTGATGATATAATGCATCCTGAAAAAATAGAAAAACAGATGAAAGTTTTACTTGCAAATCCCGAAATCGATGTTTTGGGAACCAATGCATACTCTATAAACGAGAGAAACGAAGTAGTAGGAATCAGAATAAATATAGGAAGAACTGAAATCGTACCCTGTAAAACCTTCATACATCCTACCATTATCGGAAAAACGCAGTGGTTTAAAGAGCATCCATATAATGTAAACGCCGTAAGGGTCGAGGATATTGAACTATGGATGCGCTCGGAAAAGGAAAGTAAATTCATGATGCTCACTGAACCATTGTTCTTTTATAGAGAATATGGCGGTGGATACTACAAAAAATACGTGAAATCGCTTCCCTCTATCTGGAAAATGGCAAAGGTGAATCAGTTAAAAAAATCTTATATTAATCTATACATAAGAAACTGTGTGGCAGCAGTGGTTTATTATATTTTCAACAAATTAGGGATTGAAAGCAAACTCATTGTAAAAAGAAATGACGTGCTTTTACCACTTACAAATTATAAAGAATATGTTACGAAATCTTGATAAATATCTTAGTTTTGAATATAGAAAGTATTTCTATAAATTCAATAAAAAATCATCTTTTTTCTCTGTTATTATACTTATTATTAGCTCTATTTCTCTATATAGTTTTATAGTTCCAGACTTTGTCGTTATGAAAATTAATCATTCGATAACTGAAAAATATTATAATACTAAAGATAAATTTATTCCTTCTAAAAATGCCGTCTCTATCACAAAATATCTGCCTAACGGCTATGTTACTGATGGGTCTAAAGACTATACGGATTTTATACAAAGAGGATTAAATGAAAACAGGAATGTAATTATGCCTAATTTCCCGGTATTAATCAATGGAAAGGGGTTGAAAATCACATCCAATTCGAAAATATATTTTGCAAAAAAATCCCAGATAATATATACAGGACCCGCTATGGGAAAATTTTGGGACATCATTATCATTGATAATGTAAAAAATGTCCAGATTTTCAATGCCAATATTGTGGGGAGCAGATATAGGAAAATTAAACAAACAGGGGAATGGAGTGCCGGAATAACCATAAAAGATTCTGAGAATATTGAAATAAATAATGCCAAAATAACCAATACATGGGGAGACGGTATTTTTATTGGTTCGGAGAAAGGGAAAACATCAAAAAACGTGAGAGTTACAAATGTATGGATTGACCAGGCAAGGAGGGATGGAATTTCCATTACATCTGCAGAAAACTTAGTTTTAAATAATATTCTTATCAGCAATACCCACGGAACTCTTCCGGAAATGGCAATACAGATAGAGCCATCGCTCCATACGGAAGAACTTAAGAAGATAAAAATTTTCAATGTCCATTCAGTTAATAATAAGACAGGGGCTTTTACTGTCAATTTGCAGTCATTTAATCATACAGGAAAGAAAAAAGTTGAAAAAGAGATTGATATAGAGGCTGAAAATATTACTGACGAAAGTTCTAATTATTTTATTGGATTTATTCTTAATACGGATAAAGATAATATTACTACAACTGGTAGTATTAAATTGAAGGATTTTTCAGGCAGAAATATAAAAAGGACAGGATTACCTACTTTTGAAAAATACAACTCAAAAGTTAAAATCGAATACAGTAATATCAAATACACTGATAGAAATGGTAATTTGAAGAATATCGATCTAAAATAAATGAAAATCAAGATTATTCAATTATCTATTTTAGATTTTAATGGATCAGCAATGTCAAAACATCAAAAATGAATATACTTCACACTGTCAATATCTATTTTGTGATTCCTTATTTTCTGGGCGATCAACTTTTATTCTTTAAACGAAAAGGATATAATGAACATATAATATGTAGTCCTTCCCCAGAAATAGAAGAATATTCAATTAGTCATGGTTTTCAATATGAAGAAATTCCAATCCTCCGAAAAGTATCTATAAAAGGAGATCTAGCAGCCATAAGAAAAATCAGGAGATATATTAAAACGCACAAAATCAATATAGTGACAGGACACACCCCAAAAGGTGCGCTATTAGGTATCATTGCAGCTTGGTTGGAAAAAGTACCGAAAAGAATATACTTTCGACATGGGCTTGTATTTGAAACATCTCATGGCACAAAAAGAAAAATTTTAATTGCCCTAGATAAAATTACCTCTAAACTTGCCACACATATTATCAATGTCAGTCCGTCTGTAGCCCAAAGAAGTCTGGAAGAGAATTTAAATTCACCTGACAAACAATTTATTTTACACAAAGGCACTTGTAATGGAATACCTATTCATAAATTTAACAAAGATATCTTGGATATTACCCAGATACATTCTTTACAAAAAGAGCTTCGCCTTGAAAACTCATTTGTAATTGGCTACACAGGGCGCTTAGTAAAAGATAAAGGAATTATAGAATTAATACAAGCATTCAAAATTCTCCGGGAAGATTACCCTTTTTTAAAATTACTTTTAGTGGGAATGTTTGAAGAGCGGGATGTATTACCCACGGAAATGGTGGATTTTATAAAAAATAATTCAGATATAATACATGTAGGATATGTTAGTTATGAGAGCATAGAGTATTACTACGCCTTAATGGATGTCTTTGCATTGCTTTCTTATAGAGAAGGTTTTCCAACTTCAGCTTTAGAGGCGTCGGCAATGAATTTACCTGTAATAACAACTAAGGCTACAGGATGTATTGATTCTATTGTAGAAAAGGAGACAGGCCTGTTTGTTAATCATACTATAGAAGAAATTGTGTCAGCATTGAAATATTTCATTGAAAATGAAAGCCAAAAGAGAGTATTTGGTAGTGCGGGACGAGAGTTTGTAAAGAATAACTTTGCTTCAGAAATTATCTGGAAGGAAATAGAAAAAATATACCAACAATAATAATGAAAATCCTTATCACCGGTAACCAATAACAAATTCTTAATTTATCAACAAAAATAATTCCACTATGACACAACATTCTTTTTTACAACAACTCTTAAACGTCCTTGCACTGATATTCATTGGAATGACAGTAGCTTGTTCAAGCCTGCAGGACGACGTGGATGAACTGAAATCAGAAATAAACATTCTGAAAGAAACTGTGGCGGGGTTAGAGAAAGCCCAAGCCGAGTCGAAAGTAATCAAAGAGGTGAAAGCACTGACGGATGCCGCGGGTTGGAATCTACTCTTCACAGATGTGGCACCAACATCCGTTTAGAAGACACCATTTCAATAGAACAGGATGAGAAGACAAAAGTCATCACAATCGTCATGCCGGATGGAACTGTCTTCACTTTCAACAGAGAGGAGATTTATCCCACAGGCATCATCGTTTTAAACCAAAAGGTAGCGTTGTCTCCCAACTCCATTCAGAAATTAGGGTTCAGGGTAAACCCTTCGAATGCGGAGTTCAACTATGACACGGGGAGTGATGAAATAGCCATCGCGCTTGACCTTATCAAATCTACCCGGGACGTGGCTGATTCATACATCACCACACCTGAGAACTACAAGATACAGAAGATAGAACCGGCTGTCAATGACGAGGGTAAAATAAAAATGGGTCAATACATCGCCTATATCCAGGACCTTGGATCGCTCGACACCTTTCGCGACAAGGTGGCACTGGTGTTGACCACAAAAGACAGGAGCGGAACCCCGGTACAATATTCTTCCGAAGTATTTGAGGTAACTACAGGAGAGTTGCCCATACTCTATTTAACAACACCCGGAGCGCAAAAAATTACCAGTAAAGAGAACTGGATGGCCGATTGTTCCATCGAAATTGTTACTCCCAATGGAGATAATGACATCTATTTATCCAATGTTTCCCTCAGAGGCAGGGGTAATTCAACATGGGGATATCCCAAAAAGCCGTATGCCATTAAATTGGACAAGAAATCGGAGGTGCTCGGCATGCCGACCCATAAACGTTGGGTGCTGTTGGCCAACTGGATGGATAAGACTCTAATGCGTAACAGCGTGGCTTTTGAAATTGCAAGGAAAACAGGCTTGGAATGGACTCCCAGGGGTACTTTTGTGGAAGTGGTACTCAATGGCACTCATCAGGGGAATTATTACCTGTGCGAACAGATCAAAGTGGACAAAAACAGGGTGAATGTGGCAGAATTAAAGGAGAAAGATACGGAAGAGCCAGCTATCACAGGTGGTTACTTAGTGGAGTTAGACACCTACTACGATGAGGTCAACAAGTTCAGAAGTATCCATAGAAATCTGCCTGTCAACTTCAAAGAACCGGATGAGGATGTTTTGAACACTCAGCAAATGAATTGGTTTAAAGATTATTTCAACCGGATTGAAAATATCCTCTATGGCTCTGGTGAAGGCTCTTACCGGGATTATATAGATGTGAGCAGCTTTATTGATTGGTGGTTAGTATATGAATTAACCATAAACTGGGAACCCAATCACCCCAAAAGCAGTTATATGCATAAAGACCGAAATGGAAAATTAAAAGCAGGTCCTGTATGGGATTTTGATTTTGCCACTTTTAAACCTACTAATAATGTAGGTTTCAAAATAAAAAATGCGATCTGGTATGGAAATTTGTTTAAAGATCCTGCTTTTGTGGAAGAAGTAAAACAGCGCTGGAATACACTCAAACCCGGTTTTCAGTCAATCATTCCTTTTATCGATGAACAAGCGGCCTATATTCGCCAATCTGCGATAGTAAACACCAATATGTGGCCCATCAACCAAAACACCAATGGGGATGAGAAGATGTCTTTTGATGATGCTGTAAGCAGGCTACGTGATGCCTACGAAGCGCGCATGAATACGTTAGACGGACTTATCGGCGATCTTTAAGCATGAAAAAAATACTTATCACCGGTATCAATGGCTTCGTCGGCACCAATTTCACAAAGAATTGGAATATAAATCATACTCTTTTTGGTTTAGATATCCATCAACCGGCAAAAGAGGACGTGGAACGTATCTTTTCGTGGGATGAATTTGGGAAGATTCCACCGGTAGATGCTATCGTACACCTTGCCGGAAAAGCACACGACACCAAAAATCAAAGTGAAGCCAACTCCTATTTTGAGATCAATACGGGATTGACACAACGTATCTTCGATTATTTCCTGCAATCGGATGCGAAAACATTTATCTTTTTCAGTTCAGTGAAAGCGGCGGCCGACACCGTACCGGGCGATATCCTGACGGAAGAGGTCGTCCCCCACCCCGTCGGTCCTTATGGTGAATCGAAAATCAAGGCGGAAGAGTATATCTTAAGAGCCAAGATGCAAGATGCAAGATGCAAGCCGAAGAATATATACATTCTGCGGCCCTGTATGATCCATGGACCGGGAAACAAGGGGAACCTGAACCTTCTGTACAATGTGGTCAAAAAAGGGATCCCATGGCCATTGGGTGCTTATGAGAACCTGCGCTCGTTCTGCTCTGTGGACAATATCTCTTATGTAGTGGAACAACTCATCATAAGAGACAATATTGAAAGTGGAATCTACCACATTGGAGACGATGAACCGCTATCGACCAATGAACTCATCGGGATGATCAGTGAATCGGTGAAGAAAAAGGCGCATATCTGGAAGCTTCGCAAAAGTTTGATAAACTCCATGGCCAGTGTTGGCGATATTCTCCATCTCCCACTCAATAAACAGCGGTTACAGAAATTGACAGAAAATTACGTGGTAAGTAATGAAAAAATTAAAAATGCACTGGGCATCACCAAAATGCCGGTATCAGCCCGGGATGGAATGCGAAAGACATTGGAGAGTTTCCGGTAATTAATTTTCGGTGAACGATAATAATAATCAGCCATTAGATTGTTTTATGAGATAAAACTTGTAATTTAGCAGAAAATTAGGATGGTATGCTCAATTCTCTTTACATAAAGAATTACCGGATTCTTAAAGAACTCAGATTGGATTCATTAGACCAGGTTAATTTGATTACCGGTAAAAATAATACCGGGAAGTCATCTTTCCTGGAGGCTATAGCTATATATGCTTCCAAAGCCAATTTTAATTTCATCGGGGATCTATTAAAAAGTCATGGGGAGTCTTTCCGAATTGAAGATGAGCTAGCTGAGCAAGCAGAAAAGATAAATATAGATGCATTGTCATCCTTGTTTAGTGATAGGGCCTTGGGCTTTAGCCAGGATGATGAAATATCGATCGGGGAAGTAAAAGATGACTCTACACCACTATCTATCAGATTTATAAAATATGTAAAAAAAATAGAACAAGACCCATCAGGAGAAATAATAACACGACGATTCCCTCTCCCTTTGGAAAATGAAACAAACGATTATGCCGAAGAGTATAAAATAGGATTGCATATAGCCTATGGGGCAAATAAACAATTAATCCCATTAGAAAGGAATATTTACCGTTCAAGAATCTTTACAAGAATTGCTGATACTTTGAATGTTGAATTTATTAGAACAGGATATACCGATGACAAAAATAATAATGCAACCCTGTTTGATAATATAGCCCTCACGGACAAAGAAAAGTATATAATAGAAGGCCTTAAAATCATAGAGCCGACCACTGAAAAGATTACATTTATAGGTAAAAATTCAAAAGACCGAATTCCTGTCATCAAATTATCAAATCATAGTAACGTGCTTCCTTTAAAGAGTATGGGAGACGGTATCAACAGGATACTAACAATTATCCTCGCATTGGTGAATTGTGAAAATGGATTCCTGTTAATTGATGAATTTGAGAATGGATTACATTATACCGTGCAAAAGCAATTATGGAAAATTATTTTCCATCTTGCAGGACGACTAAATGTACAGGTTTTTGTCACAACCCATAGTGAGGACTGTATCTCGAGTTTTCAAGAGGTATTGAATGACCCTTCAGAAAAGGTGAAAGGAAAATTAATCCGTCTGGATAACGTAAACGGTGTGATCAAACAAACCGAATTCTCACCGAAAGAACTGAAAATAGCCAATGAACAGGATATCGAAGTTAGATAATGAAGATACAAGAGAAATTCCCCAAAAAACTATTGGTTGAAGGCAACGACGACCAACATGTTATATGGGCATTATGTCAAAAATATGATGTCATCGAGTCCTTTGACGTGGTAGATTGTAACGGAATTGATGATCTCATTGAGCAGATTCCCATACGGTTCAAGAGTTCCGAAACAAAAACAGTCGGAATTATTGTGGACGCCGACGATGCGTTGCAACAACGATGGGAGAAAATAAGAAATATACTCACCGGTATCCACTTTGAGGTACCTGCAGACTTACCTGCCGATGGTCTGATTGTCTCCCATGAAATACAGAAAGCAGGCGTATGGATTATGCCTAATAACAGGGTGGACGGAATGCTGGAAGATTTTATTTCTTTTCTGGTACCCAAAGATGACCCACTTACACCAATCGTAGAATCGACCTTATCCGAGATTGAATCAAAAGAATTGAATAAATATTCAGAACGTCATCGCTCCAAAGCTAATATTCATACTTGGCTCGCCTGGCAAGAAGATCCGGGCACACCCCTGGGATTGAGCATCACGAAAAGCTACTTGAACGCGGATGAGGAAACCTGTGTCAAATTGATTAACTGGTTGAATAGATTATATGGGTAATCTTTGAAGCTATCTTTATGCTTTTCTTACCCTGAAAAAAATTGACTTAAAGCAGTTGGGGTTATGGGATAGCCCGATAGATGGACCATATATTTTACACGCCAAGAACAATGGCCGGTTCTATATTAAGCCGGATACTGATAATACGCGCGACTTCCAGTGTGGGGGTTGTTTTACCGGTCAGGAAATTACTAATGCGTGATTGGCTGAGCCCAAGCAGTTCGGCAACTTTTTCCTGCGTGAGGTTCATCTCGTACATACGGAGCTTCATCACATCGGGTAACGACGGGGTGCCTATCGGGAAATGCTCGTCTTCATATTCTTCGGCAAGTTCAACAAGCAAATCAAGTTCCATTACCCTCTTGTCGGTTATAGGGGTATCTTCTTCTACCTGTACCATCAATTCTTCAATGCGTGACATGACGGTATCATATCTGCTTTTGTCTTTTATTGTTGCCATAATTATATATTTTTGATGTCTTCTATTTTATCGTACTGC